>JRHI01001970.1_pt1 | contig 15414 bp, 8 predicted proteins | sample 215371 | NCBI WGS metagenome assembly JRHI01 (sample SAMN02929681, study PRJNA255918) | sediment metagenome | biome: cave system; feature: Ice Cave; material: Sediment; isolation source: sediment from deep within a dark volcanic ice cave with no known source of... ...
TCTTCATCGCCTATCATTGTACTCATTGGCGAAGCTGCTGTCAACCCCCGACGGAGTAGTGCGTCATGATCAAGTACGAAAATGGCCGGTATCGGAGTTTCCGGCCGGTCGACGAGACCGCGCAGGTTCTGACCCGCGAGCTCAAGAAGCTTACGGCGAAGCAGCGCGCGGCCGTCGACGAGATCGTCAAGCACGCGGTCATCAACAAGAAGGCGAAGTCTGTCGCGGACGATGCAGAGAAGCTGGAGTGGGACAAGTCGACCGGCCCTCCGATCTCCGTCCGGCAGTGGGTGAACGACAAGTACTATCTGGGTGAGACGGCGGAGACACTCTATCCCTGCCTCAAGCAGGACATGATCGAGCTCTTCGAGGGCAACTACTACGAGTGCATCCTGACCGGATCCATCGGTTGGGGTAAGGACTACTTCGCCACCACGGCGATGATCCGTGTGCTCTACGAGCTCATCTGCCTCAAGAGCCCGACGAGCACCCTTGGTCTCGGTAAGGGTGAGGTCATCCACATCGTCCCGGTCTCGCACTTGAAAGAGGCGGCGCAGCGAGTCGTCTTCCAAGGTATCTCGCGCAAGCTCCACCTCTCCCCCTTCTTCAAGGGTCGGTTCGAGGAGACAAAGGACGAGATTCGCTTCCCCGGCAAGGGCGTGATCATCGTCGGCGGTGGCTCGAATGACAACAGCGCACTCGGTCTCAACACATGGGCCGCGCTCGTCGACGAGTGTGTGGTCGGCGAAACTGAGATCCTGACGCCATTTGGGTATCGCAGCATTGACTCGTTGATGACCAGCGACCCGGTGTTCACTCCTATCGTCGGCTACGATGCGCACGATGGAGGGCTCAAGGTAGCTGATGGAGTTATCCGACCCGCAACCGTCACCGAAGTCTTCGAGGTCGAGCTCGAAGACGGTCGAGCCGTCTGCGGAACCGACGAGCACCCTTTCCTCGTCGAGCGGAACGGAGAGCGCGGGTTCGTCTACCTCCGCGAGCTCCGCATCGGCGATGCCGTCGTCGTCACCGAAGACGCCGTGCGACCGGAGTGGCGCTCGCAATCCGTTTTTCGGTCGAACGCACACGGAGGAGACGCGACAGAAGATCGCCGAAACGCGGCGAAAGCGCACCGGCTGGCGTCACTCAGAGGAGACGAAGGCGAAAATCGGGACCGGAAACCGGAAACCAAAGCCACGGAAGGACACGCCTCCGCCGAAACCGAAGTGGCGGGGCTGGACACCGGAGCTCCGCGCGCAGCGCGCGGAAGCGATGAAGGCGAAATGGTCGGACCCCGCGTATCGGGAGACCGTGCTGGCGGTCCGAGCAGCGAAAGGATTTGCACACACGCCGGAGTCGAAGGCGAAGATCGCGGCAGCAAATCGGAAGCGGAAGGGAGTGTTCAAGCACTCCGACGAGAGTCGTCGAAAGATCAGCGAGGCGAACGTCTGGAAGGTTCGGAAGGGCGACTTCCGCTACAGAGGCTTCGTGGAGACGAAACGAGCCGGGAAGATCGGCTTCCGATCTCTCTGGGAAAAGCAGGCAGCGATGATGCTGGACGAAATGCCGGGCGTCGTCAGCTTTCAGTACGAGGCGCTTGCGATCCCGTACGAATGGGAAGGACGACGCCGACTAACGATCCCGGACTTCCTGGTGCTGATGACGGATGGGTCTACACAGATTGTGGAAGTCAAACCGCGCGGCTACAGGGACAGTCCGAAGGAGAGCGCAAAAGGCTCGGCATGCCGGAGCTTCTGCTTGAGCCGCAGCTGGTCGTATGCGATCTGGGACGAGCGGACGCTGTGGCCAGGGTTGTCGCAATCCGAAGTGCGGGCCGCCGTCAAACGTATGACGTGATGGACACGTCCTACGGGACTTTCATCGCGAACGGCGTGGTCGTCCACAACACGAACTTCATGGGTAAAGGCAAGCGCGGGTCAGTCTCAGCCGGCGGTCAGAACTCGAAGCATGACAAGGCGCAAGGCGTCTACGACACCCTCCAGCGTCGAGTGAAGTCGCGCTACGCGGCCAAGGGCCTCAAGGGCATGATCTTCCTCGTGTCCTCGAAACGCAGCATCCACGACTTCACGGAGCGACACCTCATCGAGGCGATGAACGCGAACGACCCCGGCGTTTTCGTCCGCGACTACGCAACGTGGGATGTTCGCCAGAACGCCTTCCAGGGGCAGAAGTGGTACACGGCGGCCGTCTCCCAGAAGGAGGGTCGCACCCGAATCATCGGCGAGACGCCGAAAGTCGAGCTCAAGAAAGAGCTCAAAGAGGAGGAGATCCACTTCTCCTTCCCGGAGGAGTATCTCCGCGAGTTCCAGAACGACCCCGAAGGTGCCACTCGCGACATCGCGGGCGTCGCCATGGAGTCGTTCCGGCCGTTCTTCTCGAACCGACATGCGATCGAGGCGATGAGCAAGGTGAACAAGCCTCATCCTTTCTATCTCTACAGCTGGAACCCGATGAGAGAAATCCAGATCCTCTGGAAGAACCTCGTCATGGAGAATATCCACGGCAACCCTGTGGCGCGCTGCTGCCCAGGCGCCGCCCGGCACGCCCATCTCGACATGTCGAAGAACCGTGACGCGACGGGCCTTTGCGTCGGTCACATCGCCGGTGGCCAGAAGGTTCCGCGCCACGATCCTGAGACGGGCGAGCTCAAGGAGGATGTGGCCCCGGTCATTCACATCGACTTCGTGCTCAAGATCGTTCCGCCCCACGCGGGCGAGATCGACCACGCCACCGTTCGCGGCCTCGTGATCAAGCTTCGTGATGGTGGCCTCCCGATCAAGTCGATCTCAATGGACACCTGGATGGGTCTCCCCAACCTCCAGGAGTTCGCGAAGGTCGGCTTCAAGACGGAGCAGGTTTCGACGCAGAAAACACTCGACCCCTATCTCGCGGCGCAAGGCGCCCTCTATGAGCGTCGTGTATTCAGTCCGAAGTACCCGGACCTCGAAAAGGAGCTCCGCGAGCTTGAGCTCAACGAGGACGGAACGAAGGTCGACCACCCGAAGACCGGCTCGAAGGATCTCGCAGACGCCTGGGCGGCTGTGATTTACAACCTCTCGAAGAACGCAGTTGTGGGTGGCACGCTGTCCCTGTCGCGCGGCGAAAGCGACAGCATCAAGGGCTCCGCTGGAGTGGCTCAGCCCACTGGCGACGGGAACTTCCGCTGGCCGGACGAGCCCGATCCGCAGATCGAGTCAGAGGCCGGCGGCTTCGGAACATTCATCATCACGTAGGCTGGCCTAGCAGCTTCATCACAGTTCAGAGTAGGATAGTGCGAAGGTGGCATGCGCGTCTCCAGGCAGACAATGGTGGAAGCACTCCTCGCGGATGTAAACGCGATGCGGGCTCAGGCCGCCGAACTGCTTGGAGAGGAGCTCCAACTCCACCGCCGTGACCTCATGTCTCGTCTGGCTCGGCGCCGGGATGAGAAAGCATCACCTCCTGCTCGTGACATTTTGCGCGCGCGTCGAGAGCGCAAAGCAAGAGACCGCGAGCACGCGATGAAGAACGTGACGGCGCCTCCGAGAAAGTGCTTTTCGACAAGGCTGAGGATGCGGTGAGATGTCCGAATTTGCGGTGCGGCAGCGGCCACACCTACGTCGTGAAGACTCTTCTTCCGGCGAACGAGTCCGTCGACAGTCTCAAGCAGCGCCGACGTGTATGTCGCGACTGCAACGAGAAGTTCTGGACATACGAGATAGGCGAAGATGAGTTCAATGCGCTTTGCAAGCTCATCCAAGAACAGGGTCCTATTCGGCGCCCTCTCCGAAGCATCCGCACTCGATCAATTCAGGAACGCCGGCCGTAAGTTCTTCGAGGCGGTCGGCGGGCAGGACATCAAGTGCAACAAGGAGCCCTCCGGGGGGCCCCCTGACAATGTGACTTGGCCTCAGCAGGCCGCTCCTCAGGAATGGAAGACCAACCTGATGGAGAAGACCCTGCCCAACAAGAAAGCGCTCGTTCACAAGTCCATCGAATACTTCCAGCAGCAACCACCGAACACCGTTCCGTGGGCCTGCGCCCGCGATAAGGTGAAGATCGCTGGCGAGAACCTCAAGTTCTCGCTCATTCGTCTCCAGACCCTGCTCAAGTTCGCGGAGATGAACACGCTCGCGAACCCGAAGATGTCGTTCGCGCACGCGACCGTGAAGTGGGGACTGGAGCAGCTGCCCAGCATTGCCGGCGAGGTCAACACCCTCATCGGAAAGGCGGAGCAGATCGCGGGCGTCAAGCTCAAGCACATCGGTGTTCGCCCCTCCTCCAAGGAGGGCCTCAAGTACGGCGGACCGAAGGCCGACCAGATCGAGAAGGCGATCAAGGACATCTACAAGCACGACCCGGAGGCAATGAAGAAGGAACTCGCGTTCCTCCAACAGGAGAAGCAGTTCGGCCAGGCCGCGCAAGAGCCAGCCCACGAGACACCGCAGGCGGCGACTGCCGCCGCGCCGGGCGTCCCTGCGCCGACGCCGGGCGCACCGGAACCTGCACCGCACGAGCAGCCCGCCCCACAGGCCGGAGCCGCACCCGCGCCAGGACCCAAGGCACACGACTGGAAGGATCTCGCACCCGACGCTCAGAAGGCTGCCGTGGACGCGGCCACCGCGCACACGCAACAAGGCGGAGCACCGGCTGAGCTTCCCAGCAAAGTCCATGCGGCAGTTGCAGATGCGCATGGTGTGCAGTCGGGTCACGATGTACCGGCTCAGGCCGTAGCGGCAGCCCAGCAGCCCCCCGCAGAGGCGCCCGAGCCTGCTCCGGCCCCGCAAGCGCCCGCGACACAAGCGACTCCGGGGCAGATTCCTCTCCACATGCCGCCCGCACCGAAGGATTGGCAGGCGCAGGTACAAAGTCAGGTGGCCAAGCAGAAGACCGCGCCCCCGCCGCCTGAGCCGACCCCGCAGCCCGCAGCGCCCACCCCGGCGCCCGCTGCTGCACCGGCAATCTCCACCACGCCGGAGCTCGACAAGGCCGCGAAGCACATCGCTTTCGCTCCCGGAACCGGGCCCGGTGAGTCGTCGCCTGAGGTCAACAAGATCCGCGAGCTCGCGATCAAGGCAGCGCAGGCGGCCGGCGGCGTCGATTGGGACGACTTCTCCAAAATCGAGGCGCCGGTCCAGACCCAGGTTTCGCAGGATCCGCAACTCGTCAACAAGTTCAGCCCGAAGCAGGTTCAGTCCGTCGTCAAGGATACGCTGAACCTGATTTTCAAGTCGAATAACGATACGACGCCGGAGTCGCTCGCAGCTTTCGCCGCCACGGTGAGCAAGCTCGGCCCCAGTGCACAGATCCCGGCGGTCCGCGCCCAGATCCTCAAGGACCACGGCGTCTGGACCACGGCGCCTCTCGCCAAGGAAGCCTTGAAGAAGGCGGCCAAGGGCGTCTACACCGATCCGAACATCGCGGCGTCCGCTCCAGTTCCTCCGATGCCGTCAGCACCGCCTCCCTCAGCACCCGTAGCGGTTCCCGCTCCACCCGCTCCGGCGCCACCCCAGGCCGCGCCTATTGCTCCGCCAGTGAGCCCCGTCGCTCCTCAGACTCCGCAGCAACCGTCGCTGCTTCCACCTGAGGTGAAGCAAGCTCCCGCGCCCGTGTTCGTCCCCGCGCCGCCCGTCGCGCCGACACCAGTCTCGCTTGCGCAGAAGCAGGTATTGAAGGCACACGTCAAGGCGTGGATCAAGGCGACCGGCACCGCTGAGGGCGTCCCGGAGAAACTCAAAGCTGAGGCGGCGAAGGATCCGTCCACGGCCCAACTCGACGAGGACGCACTCGCGAAGCTCGCGAGCGCCGCGAAGGCGGAGCTCCTCAAGCCGATGCTCTCGCCCGAAGAAGATGCGAAGGCGCAGGAGATAGCGAAGCAGGAGCTCAAGCAGCCGGAGTTCCCCGCGAAGGGCGCGACGCCTGAGGGCTTCCAGGCGAAGCTGATGAAGGCGATGGGCTTCTGGCTGCCCAAGTCCAACGGGATCCTGACGTTCGCCAAGGTCAAAGCCCAGAATCCCGACCCGGTGTCGTTCGGCAGCCTCCCCGCCGCGCAACAGCAGTCGATCCAGTCGCAGGCCAAGTCGACCGTGATCTCGCAGGCTTGGTCCACGTCCGATCCCGACTCCCCGGACTTCAAGAGCCAGTTGAAGACGAACCTCAAGCAGCTGGTCGGCGCGCTTGGTCTCGCCCTGCACGAGCAGGACTACGACGACATCATCCAAGGTCATCTCAGCAAGTCCGTCAACAAGAGCCTTGAGGAGCTCACGCCTGACCAGTCGGCGCTCGTCAACGGACTCGCCAAATCGACCGTCGCGAAGTACGGCGACGCGGCCACGCCGCTCGCGCTCAAGAACGCGCTCAAGACGCACGGGTTCGTTCACCTGAGCAACGAGGCGCTCAAGAAGGCGATGGAGGCCGCCAAGGGCTCGATGCAGCCCGACATGGCGGGCTTCCTCAGCGCGGTCAAGAGCATCCTCGCGAGCGTTCCGAAGGACCAGCCGATTCTTCTCTCGTTCTCCGGCGTCCAGAACCTCGTGAACATGCTCGCGGGTCAGGGCAAGAACCCGCTGCTTGGCGACCTCGCGACGCAGTTCTACATCGAGCTCAACGCTGTCACGCACGTCGAGCTCGCGAACCTGGCGACCGCAGAGGCGAAGAAGCGTCTCGACGAGGGCGCGGCGAGGCAGGCGATCTTCGCGCGGTTCGACAAGTACTACGGCAACGGCCAGACGATCAACAAGCCCATCTACGTCCAGCAGGCTGAGAGCGCGATTCCTGAGGCGGGCTTCTTCCCGCAGAACTACAGCAAGCTCTCCAAGAAGTCTCCGTACGAGTTCGTCTCTGCCGCCTTCGACGAATGGTACATGATGGCGCAGAACGTCGGGGCTCACCCGATCCCCGAAACGTTCAAGTCCAAGATTATCAAGAAGTTCCTCGACCACCCCGCGAACCTGTTCCACCAGGTGATCGCGGAGGTCACGGGACTGCCCAAGACTTCAACGATCCAGCACGTCAACGCGACGACGTGGCCGATCCTCCCCGACAAGCCGCCGTTCGAGCAGGCGGTCGCGAAGGCTGTCGAGCTTTCTGGCGGCGAGGGTCTCCCTCAAGGTGTCGTGAAGGGTCTCTCCGTCTCCTACAACATGCCGCTCGCGGCCGTGAAGGGCGCCGCGCAGATCGCCTACGCCAAGAAGCTCCAGCCGAAGCCGACGATCCTGGGAGGCATCGGTACGGCCGCGAAGCCTGCGGTTGCGCCCGTCAAGGTTGCGCCTCCCGCACCCACGGAGCTCAAGATCGGCGTCAAGCCGATGTACGGCATCTACGTCGATCCGGGTCAGCTGTCTCCTGAGCAGCAGGCGTGGCTCGACTACAAGACGGCGGAAGCACTTGGCCACCACCAGGCCACGAACCCGGACGCGACGCACACTGACAACGCGGCGATCGTCGACAAGATCGCGTCCGCATTCGAGGATCTCCCGCTCCACAAGACGAACAGTCTCACGCTCGATCCGTCGCTCGTCTACGCGAGCTTCCAGAAGATCAACCCGACGCTGCCGGCGATGCCGGTGCTCGCGGCTCCGATCGTCAAGCCGGTCGAGAGCATCCTGGGCATGAGCCTGGTCGAGCTCGAACAATTCATTGACCTGGAGCAGCCGGCGAACGCTCCTGAGGTTCCGAAGTCTCTCGCCCCCGTCTCCTTCGGCGGCTACCACCCCAAGGTCGGCCTCGACAAGGACTCTGAGGGCTTCGCCTGGATGTTCAAGCCGGACCCCGACAGCCAGTCGCGGGTCTACTCCCTCTCTGAGATCGCCGGCTACCGCGCCCAGGCGCTCCTCGATCTCCCCCGGCCGAACCAGGCGTTCATTCACACCTACCAGGGTCAGCAGGGCTCGATCCAGCGTTTCATTCGCAACCCGCAGTTCGGTCGCGGCAAGAAGGAGGACTGGACCGGCGCAAGCAACTCGCACATCGTCAAGGATCTCCAGAAGATCGGCATCTTCTCGTGGGCGGTCTCCAACCACGACGCCCACGGCGACAACATCGTCAAGTTCAAGAAGGTCGCGCCCGGCGACGAGCGCTTCGCAGGCCGCCTTGGTCCTATCGACCTTGGTCAGTCGGGCAAGTTCATCGACACCGACGAACTCAGCATCAACTACAACCCGAATCAGAAAATGGGCGAGGCGATGCCTGAGGCGACGCAGATGCATCGCGCGTACGCCCACGGCGAAGACGTGCACCTCGCGCCGCTCACGGACCCCGAAATCCTCGACATGTTCGATCGGCTCGAAGCGATCCCGTCGAACGTCTGGCGAAAGCTTTGGGAGCGCTACGCGGAAGAGTCCTCGCAGCTTCCCAAGACGGCAAAAAAGCTCACCGCGCAGCAGATCCTCGACCTGTTCGACAAGCGCCGCCTGAGCGCACGCGCCGACTTCGCGAAGTTCTATCGCGAGATCGTGGACGCCCGCATTGCGGCGCTTGCGAATTTCGCAAAGAAGAGCGGATCGGCGTTCGACGCCGCCTCCACGAAGCAGGCTCTGCTCACGCAGCTTGGTATTCCGCAGTTCGAGACGCTCCTCGCGAACAAGGGCCTTGGTCCGATCGCGGCCAAGAAGATCGGCGCCCCGGTCATTCCCGTCGCGCCGGAGGTCCCGGAGACTGACCTCTACAGCCTTCTCGATCCGATCGACCAGCAACGACGCGACAAGAACGGCATGCCCACTATGGCAGCGATCCAGAAACTCGGGACGCTCGGCCTCGACATGCTCGTGAAGGGCGGCGTTGTCCGCGAGAACCGCATCTGGTTTTGGTCGCTCGGCGGGAAGCCGTTCGCGCAGTTCCAGCTGAATCCCAAGGTGGCGAAGGTCGTGGAGTCGAAGCTCCCCGGTCACACCGTCGCCGACAAGCCCGCTGAGGAAGACGCGATCGACCCCAACGTGTCGAAGGTCACGCACACCAACGCGGAGTTCTTCAACAACACGAAGCTCGAAACCGCCATGAACCTCTGGGCGACTGGTGCGCCGTCCGGCATCTCCAGCAAGGTCACAGGCACTCCGAACTACGTCAAGATCAAGTACCTCCACCGCGCGCTCGAAAAGGCGCAGACGTGGGCCGCGTCGCATGACGAACTGATCAAGGCGATGGGTCAGCACTACCTGACGGAGTTCGCGCGCATCGGCAAGAAGCCGATGGGTAAGCTCAACGCGTCTCTGGCTATGGGCGAGAAGGTGCCGCTGGAGCCGAACGACTACGCGCTCGACGACTCGCTGCCGCTCTCAGAGCGCTACATCAAGAAGTTCGCGTACACGCCTCCGCCGAAGAAGAAGGAAAAGAAGAAGCCCGCAGCGGCGACGCTCGACTCGTTCCCTGCCTGCGGCGAGGGTGTGGAGCCGCCGTGCGCTGAGAAGTTCGCCTACACGCCGTTCCCCAAGGCGATCGCCAAGTCCCTCAAGGGCGAGGGCAGCTACGAGGCTGAGCTCCTCGACGGTCACTTCTCGCAGTTCCTCTCCGATCCGCACCACTCCCATTCGTTCTGCAAGGTCCCTGCGAACGCCTACCGGATCAAGCTCGGGGACGGCATGAACGCCTACTACGTCCCGCGCTACACCGGGAAGAGTGATAAGGCGTCTGTTCAGCAGGTCCACTTCCGCAAGGGGATGCTGCGCATTGAGTTCGACAAGGACGCTCCTCTCGACGAGAAGTCGATGCAGAAGGCGCTCGACCGGCTCAAGGTGTTGGGCGTCAACTTCGAGCCTGCGACCAAGGAAGATGCGGAGGTCGAGTACCTCCGGCAGATGGCGTGGCTCCGCAAGCTCCACGGTGTCGGCCTGACGAACCCAGTTCCGCCGCCGTCGGACGACATGAGCAACAAGGAGAAGATCGACTACTACATCAACATGTTCAAGAAGAAGCCGACGGCGGCGATGGTGTCCGATAAGTCGGGCAGCCTGGGCCACGATCCGCGCTTCCTTCCGCTCATGGACCAGTACGGCAAGGTGATCGGCACGAGCGACACGCCGAACCCGGCCTACAAGCCCATTCCGATCGACGTGGGTGGGAAGTACTCCTACCGCCGGTTCGACATGTCGGACGCCGAACTCGAAAATCTCAAGAAGAACGGCTACGCCTTCTTCCTGAATGCCGCGTCGGACGGCGTGGCCAACATGGTCCTCGGCGGGCAGGTGCAGTCCTACGAACGCCGCCTCAATCGCGGCGTTCCGCTCGCCGGCATGTCGAGTAGTGGTGACGTGAAGTCCGGCGGCTCGAAGGAGTGCTACTGGTACTTCGGCATGAATCCGCACGGTGCTGTGCAGGTGAGCCCAGAGCTCGTCGCCTACACACACGTCTACGCGCACCCGAACGACTCCTGGGGCGAGAAGCGGCCTCCGGGATCGGCGCAGCACTCTGGCCCGCAGAACCGCCACGGATCACTCCAGGCAATTCTCCAGGGCGTCGGTGAGATCCTGCCGTCTGATGTGGTCGATCTCGACCGTTGGATCGTGAAGGCGAACGTCGGCGCCGACTCCTTCGTCGGTAACATCGACCTGAACGACTCGAAGGTTCCGAACGGCGGCTACACCATCCCCAAGACCTCAATGACTCGTGATAAGATCATCGAGCGTACTCTGGAGCGTCTCAAGTCTCACGGCAAGAAGTTCTACGGCGGCATCCAGGTCTTCGACGACGACTGGAACCCGCTCGTGGAGGGGGCCGTGAGCGCTCCGGCAGAGCCCGGCGGCAAGAAAAAGAAGTCGACAAAGGCAGCGACCGGTGCAAAGTACGTTATCGAGAGGATCTTGCACTGATGCCCTCACTCGATGATGTCGTCCGGTTCGCGGCCCAAGGCCCGACCCTGATCGTTCGTTGGATTCCGGCTGTGGACTTCTACACCGACACCACGCCGGTTTTCGGGGTCAAGTCGGCCGGCAACATCCTTGCCTGGTATCCGGCGTTCGCGAGCCATGCGACGGGCGACCGCGTTCGGCAGGTGGTCCAGCGGGGGTCGGATACCTGGCGCGTCGACTTCGACGCAGCGCACGACGTGAGCGCGATCTTCCGTCGTCCGCACAGTCCCGACGAGAAGAAGCAGGGTTTCGACTGGATCGCGGCCAACGCCAACAGCGGCACCGCGATCAACATGGCGGCAAGCGTCGACCAAGCCCTCACCGCGCTCCAGGGGCGGACCGCGAACCCCAACAGGGACAAGCTCTTTCCGGTGTCCTACTGGTCTGCCTACGACTTCCGTCTTGAGCGTGAAGTCCCCGCCGGCATCGTGCTTCCGTCTGAGGACAACACGACGATCGAGTGGGTTCCCCTCCCTGGTTGGGAGGAGAAAGCGGAGGAGCGCAACAGGTTCACGTCGCGGGCACTCGAAGACCCGATCAAGGTGCTCACGGAGATGGCGGAGCGACCGGGGCAGAACCAGTCGATCTCCTTTCCTGAGTACATCCGCGCCGCCAGCGTGAACGACGCGGCTGAGCTTGCGCTCAGAAAACAGTGGGAGACCCTGGCGGGGCTCGTCGGGGTTCCGGTGGAGGAGCAAGGATGAACGCGTTGCAGACGCAGACCTTCAAGCAGGAGGTCGAGAAGTTCCGTAAGTCGAACAGCTTCACGCCGGGCGATCCGACATCGTTCAGCATCAAGCTCAACGACGAGGTGTCGCTCCCCGGCAAGTACGATCCCACCGGCTATCTCGACGGCTACGGGATCGAGACCAAGGGTTACGTCGCGATCATCCATGGCGCCAACGGCGGTCTGGCTGTCGAGGCGATCCGTCGCGGTGCAAAATCGGTTCTCGTCTACGAGAACCGAAACCAGTACTTCAAGGCGCTCGAAGGTGTCAACGCCTTCTGCCTGACAGCGCTCAGCCGGGCGTTTAACATCAGCCGATTCATGCCGGAAACGACGACAAAAGACGCCGATTTCGACACGATCATCTGGTCGGAGGGCATGGAGCAGCTGCCGAATCCGATCCAGCCGATCAAGGCGGTTCTCAGCCGTCTCGCTCCCGGCGGCAAGCTCTACATCGAGGTCATCCATGGCACGAACGGGCCCTGTCCGGCGCTCATCAAATCCTGGAAGCCCAAGCCGGAGTCCTTCGAGGAGACCATCAAGGCGATTCCCGACGTGAAGATCGTGGGCAGCAAGAAGGGCCGTAAGGACTTGCGCACTGTCTACACGATCGAGAGCACGAAGCCGGTCGTGCCGCAGGAGACCGCCGTCGCCTTCAAGGCAGATCCGGCCGGGCCCCTCGCCGACGCGGCAGTTACCCCCACCGTGCTCACGCCCAAGAAGGCCAAGAACCAACCCAAGCCCAAGCAGGGCCCCCCTTCGGCCTCTCCGCTTGCCCCCGGGACTGAGGCAGCGCAGCCGAAGCCCCGTCGGCGCCGGGCCGCTCCCAAGCCGCCGGAGACGCCTGCCGGACCCACGCCGACTCCGGTGTGATGCTGTAGCTTCGCGGGCTTTGGTGCTAGACTATCCTCGCCGCATCATTCTGGATATGATGCCCGTCGCGAGGAGCCTACCCAATGCCCGCGAAGCAGATCAAGGTCAACGCAACGTTCCAGATCGTGAACGCTGCCGGAACCATCGAGGTTCAGAAGGTCATCAGCGACCCGCTGACTGTCAGCGAGGTGTCGGTGTTCTTCCCCCAGGTCGTTCCGGGGAACAGCGCCTCCCGGCAGATTGCGTTCGGTGGCGTCACGCTCGCCAAGCGCATCTTCCTCTCGTCGACGTGGCCGATCACGGTGCAGTTCAACAGCATCGTCGCACCCGGCTTCTCTTTCGGCTCCGGCTCCGGCTGGCTCGAAAGTGACAACGGGATCACCGCGCTCTACATCTCCACGGGTCCGAACGCGACTGAGATCGAAGCGATCATCGCGGGCGATTGACCGATGAAACTCGACCGCGCTACGCTCAGACTCCTCACCAGTCCGCGCATGGCGCGCGTCGAGGCCATCGTCAACAAGCTCAAGCAGTTGAGGGAGTCCTCTGCGGATCCCCTCTACGGTCGCGGGACTGCTCCCTACGGGTTCGGAGGCGGGAGCGGTGGAAGCGGCGCGGCCGGTGGAGCAGCCGCGAAGCCAGCCGCGAAACCCCCGACGGGCAAGCCCGCTCCGAAGCCTGAGTCCAAGCCGCCCGCTCCTGCGCCGGGCGCGAAGTAGAGAGGCCACCATGCACGTCAAGAAGGATGATGTCCCGCTCGTTGCGAGCCCGAACGATCAGCTGTGGATCGTTTTCCGGGACTTCGAGCCGAACGCGGTCATCTGGGTCGAGGCGATCGACGCGAGCGTGTCCGTGGCGGTCGCGAGCGGTCCTGTCGCGGATCCCCTCCAGCTTGGGGCGCCGACGACTCTCACGTTCACCCAGGCGGGAACGCGACAGCTGGTGCAGCTGCCGGTTGGCGGTGTGGTCACGAACCGCGTAACGAGCGTCCTCCCCACGGGCGGGAGGATCTCCGTCGCGATGGCGGCTCCGTCGGAGTTCCGCTTCTTCCTCTCGCCGATCAACCAGCCGAACGCGTCGTAAGTCGGAGGAGTCGGACTCATGGACCTGACCCGCGAGCCGCTGAGACTGACGACGGAGCTCACCGTCGTGGAACACGATGTCGATGGCCTCGTGCTCACGCCGCTGCGTCTCGTCCACGAGGACGACGAGTTTGCGACGACGCCGCTTCGTCTTCTCGGCGAGGCGCGCCCTCGCGGTCAGTCGCCGCAGGGTCAGGCTCAACCGCCGGCCAGCGGTGGTAACTGGGTCCGTCGCGGTCTCGCTGGGGCTGCGGCCGGGGGTCTCGCGGGGGGGATTCCAGGTGCAGTCGCTGGCGGCGCGATCGGCGCCTTGAGCGCCACCAACCATCCAGCGAACTTCGTGAGCGGCTGGAAGGGCGCGAAATCGGGCAAGGGAACGCTCGCCCACCACATCGGTCAGTTCCTCTCGCCGCACCAGCGCGCTCTCAGGAACCTCCAGAAGCAGTCTGAGCTCCAGAAGGCCTATGCAGGTGTCCACACCGCCGGTACCGAACACCAAAAGGCCATGCGAGCTCACGTCAAGGCGCAACAGCAGGCGAAAGTGCAGCAGGCGAAGGGCACGACGACGGCCAGCCCCGGTCCGGGCGGACCAGCCGGCGGAGCCCCCTCCAGCGCTCCCGTACCGCTTCCTATCGTCCAGCACACACCGCCCGCACCCCCGCCTGCTGGCGGCGCACCGCCTCCCGCGCCCCCCGCACCGCCCACCCCGCCGGCTGGTGGTACACCTCCTGCGGCTCCCCCTGTCCCGCCTCCTGCACCGCCTCCGTCAGCCGCAGGCTCCCCCGCGCCGGGGGCAACCCCTTCATCCTCGAAGGACGTGGAGACGCACGCGGCGAAGGTGCAGACCGCCCACGACGAGCTCAGGAACCACATCAAGAACAACAAGGGCGCGGGACGCGTAGGCGCCCATGCCATCCTCAACAAGCACTACCCCGGCGGGTTCGAGCCCCACGAGATCGACGACATCTACTCGAAGCTCCATAGGGCTGAGCACGGCAACGAGGAACCCCCGGAGCACGAGATGAAGGCGCCGCTCGGCGGAGCTCCGGCGACGCCTGCGGCAGAGCCCAAGCCCGCTGAGCCGGAGAAGCCGGAGAAGGAGGGCGGTCTCGACGCAGCCCGGGCTGCTGTCCATCAGCACATTAAGGGCGGCGGCGACATCGCCGGCACGCACAAGATCATGGCGCAACACGGAATTAAGGACCCCGGCCTCGCGAAGCAAGTCCACGCCCAGCAGGTCAAGCACGTCGCCAAGGGTCTCGATCACACGGGAAGCAAGCCCAAGCCGCCTGCGGCCCCGACGCCGCCTGCGCCCAAGGCACCGGCGCCCGCAGTTCCTGCGGCGGCTCCCGCTCCCAAGCCTGCGGCGGGTCCGACGCCTCCCAAGGCGCCGAACGTAACCAAACCTACTGCGGCACCTGCGATAACCTCTCCTGCCGTCGCGCCGGAGACGAAGGGGCCTGAGTCTCCTCCGAAGAAGGGGACCTTTGGGAAGGGCACCAAGCCTGGGAAGCCCGGCAAGCCGAAGCCTGCCGATGCTCCTGCTGCTGCTGCTGAGGCACCCGCGCCGGAGACGAAGGGGCCTGAGTCTCCTCCGAAGAGGGGGCCGGGCCGTCCCCGTACGCGGCCCAACTCCCACGCGTCCAAGGATGGGAAGTGCCATCCGGGTGAGACCCAGGTCAGCGGCGGCCACGGCAACGACAAGGAAGGCGGACCGCCGCAGTGCCAGAAGACGCCGGGCGCTGAGAAGCCGGAGGGCCGCCCCAGCGGTGCAGCCCCCGTTTCTTCCAAAGAGGACATCGCCGACCTGATCGGCGACCTCAACCTATTGACGGACAGGCTCTAGGCAAGCCGTTGCTCGAAACGTAGTCAATCATGACCACGCCGATTC
>JRHI01001971.1_pt1 | contig 15400 bp, 21 predicted proteins | sample 215371 | NCBI WGS metagenome assembly JRHI01 (sample SAMN02929681, study PRJNA255918) | sediment metagenome | biome: cave system; feature: Ice Cave; material: Sediment; isolation source: sediment from deep within a dark volcanic ice cave with no known source of... ...
CCCCCCACCGGTCGGCGCTCAATCTCGAGCTCCGCCGGCCGCGAGGACCTGCCGCGGCCCGCACCTGTACCGTGTTGCCGTGCGACGCCCACAACTCGGCGACCTCAGCGGCGCGTTCGGTAATCTCGGCACGCTGCTGCCGCTCGCGGCCGGCCTGGTCATCGTTTCCGGGGTAGACGCGCGCGGGTTCTTCGTCACCTTCGGGATCGCGACGATCCTCGCGGGGTTCGCGTTCCGCCTCCCGATGCCGGTCCAGCCGCAGAAGGCGGTGGCCGCCGCCGCGATCGCTGAAGGGTGGCCGGCGGGGCAGGTCTACGGCGCCGCGCTGGGGATGGGCCTGCTCTGGGTGGTCATCGCCGCCACACCGCTCCTCTCGTGGCTGCGCCAGGTCGTGCCGGGGTTCATCGCGCGCGGCGTCCAGCTTGGTCTTCGCGTTCACCATCGGTGCGCAGGCGGTGCTGCTGCTCGCGCGGAGTGTGCCCCTCGCCGTCGGAGGCCTGGTCATCCTCGCCGTGACGCTGCGCTACCGGCTGCTCGGGATCGGCCTGACCATCGTCGCGGCGATCGCACTCATGCCGCGCGAGACACTCGTCCTCGCGTTCGCGCCCTCCTTGCCGACGATCGGCGTGCCCGCACTCCCGGATGCGTTCGAGGGGATGCTGCGCGGCGGAATCGCGCAGATGCCGCTCACGCTGGCGAACGCGATCATCGCGACCGCGGCGCTGAGCCTGCGCTACTTTCCTGATCACCCAGTGACCGAGCGCCGCCTCGCGATCACCACTGGTCTGATGAATCTCGGAGGCGCGTTCCTGTCGGCCGGTCCGCTCTGCCACGGGGCCGGTGGCCTGGCCGCGCAGTACTTCTACGGCGCGCGCACGGTGTGGAAGAACATCATCGAGGGGAGTCTCGCGCTCGCGCTCGGCCTGTTCTTCGGCCCCGGTCTCTCGTCGCTCCTCGCGGCGTTCCCGATGCCGCTCCTTGGGTCGCTGCTGCTCCTGGTCGCGCTCGAACTCCTGTCCTCGGCCCAGGGCCTGTTCGGCTGGCAGGGCTGGATCGCCACGGGGATGGCCGTCCTCGCGGTCGTCGCGAACATCGGGGTGGCGTTCGTCGGCGGATTCGTCCTCGCCTACTGCGTCCAGGCAGCGGTCCACCGCGGTTGGCTGCCGCGGCTCAAAGGCAAGACGCCAGCCGAATACCTCGCCCGCATCCCACAGCGCGTCTTCGGACCAGCCCGTGCTGCCTAGGTGAGGACATCTCAATAGCGATCTCTGTGACACCTCACCCCGCCTGTTGCACTGGTCGTGGCTTGGGCGAGCGGCCTATGTCTCGCCGTAGCATCCGATGAATGCCCGCGCTACGCGTGCTCTTCCTCTGTATCCACAATTCGGCTCGCTCGCAGATCGCCGAGGGCCTACTGCGCTCGCGCGGCGGCACCCGGTTCGAGGCGTTCAGTGCTGGGCTGCAGGCGGGCCACCTCCGGCCCGAAGCGGTGACCGTCATGCGCGAGATCGGGCTGGACATCTCGGCCCAGCACAGCAAGGCCGTCGACTCCCTGGCTAGTCAGCAGTTCGACCTCGTGGTCACGACTTGTGACGAGGCGAAGGAGGCGTGCCCGCTGTTTCCCGGCGCGAAGGAGATCATCCACTGGGGATTCGCCGATCCGAGCGCGTCGAGCGGCCCCGAGCAGGAGCGGCTCGCCGCGTTCCGCCAGGTTCGCGACGGCCTCGCCGCGCGCGTGGATGAGCTGGTGCGCACCCACTCGACCTAGATCCACCCGCTTCAGATTACGACGGACCGGGTGCGCTACTGGACTGAATCCGGCCGTCATGACGGAAACCGCCGAGCGCTGCGCAGAGTGAGCGCCCGATCGCCCTCGAGCCGCTCACGGATGCGCGTCCGTCTCGACAGGCTGGCGGTCCACGGTTTCGAGCTGGAAGATCGAGTGCTCGACATCGAACTGTGTGGTGAGGCAATGACAGAGCGCGTCGAGGACATCCGCGGGCCTGGCATGCTCCTCAATGAGGACGTGCGCCGACACGACGTTCCTGCCGCTGGTGATCCTCGAGGCGTGGAGGTCATGGACCGCGCGCACACCCGGCGCGTCGAGGATGTGCGCTCGCACGAGGTCCATGTCCACGTCCTTCGGAGTCGCCTCCAGGAGCACGTCGATCGCATCGCGCAGCAGTCCCCAGGTGCGCGGGAGGATGAGCAGACCGATGAGCGCGGAGGCGAGCGCATCCGCCTGACTGGCGCACGCTGGTACTCAGGCGCCTCCCCGGCGAGGCGGGTGAGCTCGGCGACCTCGTGGCCGGCGTCGAGCCAGTCGACGACGTCGCCGTGCTCGGGAAGGCCCGCGAGCTCGACGACGCGCACGCTCGCCTTATGACCGCCGCACGACTCGGCGACCGCCCGCGCGTGCTTCGCGCCGACCTGGTCCACATCGGGGAGGACCACGACGCGCCGGCCGCTCAGGTACCGCTCGCCATACGCAGCGGGCCACTTGCCTGCGCCGAACGGTGAGCTCGTCGCAATGAGGCCGCCGGAGGCGAGCCGATCGGCGACCTTCTCGCCCTCGCCGACGAACACCGTGGTCGTCGGGTCCGCGGCCGCGAGCTGGGGCAACCGATATGGCATGAGCTCCGCGCCGCCGAGGCTGCGGATCCAGCCCAATCCGTTCGGATGCCACACCTCGAACGCCTTGGGCCGGTAGCGGACGATGCGATAGCGCGGCGCGCCGTCCGCGCCGGCTGAGAGCCAATGCGCGTGGGCCTCTTTGACCGCTCATCTCGTTGATCGTCTCTATCGGGCTCCGTGCCCCAGTGCTTCTTTGGTAGTTCGACTCGTAGTCCTGCGCGATCGCACCCCAGCACGGGCGCTTGCTGCCCTCGCGGCAAGTTGGACGCCTTGCGGTTTGCTAGGTGCCCGGGGGAGGTGCGGCCGTCCCGTCGGCCCCGTGCAGCCAGCCGCCAAGGCGGCGCGCGAGGCCCCGAAGTCATCGGTTTCGACGCGCCGACGACACGCGGCCGGTACCCGACTCCGATCCTGATCCGCCACAAGCTCGGCGATGTTTAGCGCGAGGCTCGCTGTAGCGGCCCGCGATTAGTTAGTCCATAATGTCTCTAGGAGGCCTTATGGCGACACTATCTGCAACCACTGATCGGCGGGCATTGGGGCATCGCAGCCTAGCCCTGCTTGAGCGTATACAGCGCTCGGGCCGGGCGGTCGTGCGCATCGATCGGGATCGCAACGTCTTCGGTGGCGCCCTCGAGAATGCCGAACTGCACGCTCTCAAAGGCCTCGCCGAGGGAGGATGGCTGCGTCGTCTGGAGCGCGGGGCATACATAGTGGCCGGGCCCGCCAGGCTGGAAACTCACCGCCAGCTCGCGATCGTGGCCGACTGGCTGGAGGGCGAGCCCTACGTGGTGACCGGATTCTTCGCGCTCGCCCACTGGAACCTGACCGGACAGCCTCCGACGACGGTGGACATCCTGCTGCCACGTCGCAAAGCCAACGTTGAATACGGACGCACCCTCTTCCGCTTCATTTACATGCCCGAAGCCAAGCTGCCCGAAGCGCGCGAGGTGGCGGTAGTCGGCGCGCGCGCGAGCGCGCGCATCGTCAGCCCCGAGCGCGCGCTCGCCGACGTGCTCGCCGGACGGCACTCGGCCGGCATCGACACGGTGAGTGACGCCTTCGAGCGTGGCCTACGCCTGCGCGTGCTGCGGCGCCCGCAGCTCGCGCGCGAGTTCCGAAAGGCGCCCACGGTTGCAGCGCGGCGCCTGGGCTGGATCGCCGAGCGTCATCACGATCCCCTCGCCGAACAACTCGAGCCGATGGTCGGCGCTGACGGCTACGCCGCCCTTGATCCTGGCCGGCCCGCACTGAACGCTCCCCGCAACACGCGCTGGCGCTTGCTCGAGAACGCCCGGTTCGAACGGTGAAGCGCCCGACCGACGAGGACATCGACACCTATTGCCGGCGGTTCAACCTCACGCCGGACGTTGCCTGGCGGGATTATCTCCAGCTGGAATCGGGCGACCGAGCGGTGACCTTCGCGCCGATCGAGTGGCGCGACCCGGCGTTCGGGATCGTTTCCACGTCGATCGACCTTTCGATGCGCGAAGAGCTGGTGCTTCCCGCTCATCGAACCATCGTCGACCTGGGCCTGGTGCCTGCGTTCGAGGTGCTTCACATCGACCTGAATGAACAGGCCGCCGAAAAAATGCGCTGCCTCGCCGAACGATCCAAGGTCGGCGACGGCTGGGACGTCGAGGCTCTGGAAATGGCGCGGAAACTTAGCCGGAATCCACCGATTTCAAGGCGATCGAACGTGGAGCGGTGGCGCTGGGCCGATGGGACGCATGGCACAGTGATGTGAACCTCGAGAGCGCGCCGCGGGCGACGAGCTGAGGTCTCGGAAGGGACATCGGGACAGCCGCAGGCGTGCCGATCTGCGGCGACGCGGGACTTTTTCAGCACGGCCCTCGGGTCAGGTGGTGAGCGGCAGCGAGATCGCGCGCAACTGGGCGAGTGCGGCAGCGAACTGAGCGGCCCACGGCCACTGCTCGGGCAGGTGGAGGAAGAGCCGCCGCGCCGAGCGGGTGAGGCGTCCGGGCAGGCTGAGGAACCGGCGGCGCAGGGTCTTGGTCGCGATGAGCTTTTCCGCAAGGCCCAGACGGCTGGTCCAGCGCGCGAGGTTATGCGCGATCACCTGGAGCGCGAGCCAGGCGGCGTTCGCGCCGAAGCGGCCGGAGGGCAGGTGGTTGAGCCCCACGCCGTACTTGAGGTCGCGGATCGCGTTCTCGGAGAGCCTCGTCCTTGGCCTCGAGGAGGATCTCCTTCTGTCTGGCGCTCGCCTCCGCGAGGAGACGGTCGGCGTTCGCGCGCGCGGTCATCCGTCGGCAGGTCGCCAAGCGCGCTTTGGAGCGTCTGCTTGTCGATGGCCGGATCCATCCCGCCCGGATCGAAGAGATGGTGGCCAAGGCAAAGGTGGAGATCGATCAGGCCATGAAGGAGGCCGGCGAGGCGGCCATGTACGAGGTCGGCGTTCCGGGGCTGCATCCAGACCTGGTCAAGCTCCTCGGCCGGCTGCACTTCCGGACCTCGTTCGGCCAGAACGTCCTTCGGCACTCGGTCGAGGTGGGCCTGGTGGCGGGCATGCTCGCCGCGGAGGTCGGATACGACGTTCCGACCATGAAGCGTGCGGGGCTCCTCCACGACATCGGCAAAGCCCTCGACCACGAGGTGGAGGGCGCACACACCGTGATCGGTGGCGAGCTGCTGAAGCGGTACGGCTTCCCGCAGGCGGTCATCGACGGCGTCGTGGGCCATCACGGGGACGTTGAGCCGGTGACCCTGGTCGGCACGTTCATCTCCGCTGCCGACGCGATCAGCGGGGCACGCCCGGGGGCGCGAAGCGAGGTCGTCTCCAACTACATCCAGCGCCTGCAGGAGCTCGAGGCGGTCGCCAACAGCTTCACCGGCGTGGAGAAGTCTTTTGCGATCCAGGCGGGGCGAGAGGTGCGTGTCATCGTGAGGCCCGAGCAGATCGACGATCTGACGGCCGCACGGCTCGCGCGCGACGTCGCCCAGAAGATCCAAGACACCATGCAGTACCCGGGCCAGGTCAAGGTCACGGTGATCCGCGAGACGCGATCCGTCGACTACGCGAAGTGATCGCGCCCGCGTAAGCGCGTGCGGATCCTCTTCGTCGGTGATGTCGTCGGCAAGCCCGGGCGACGCGCGGTCGTCCAGCTGCTGCCGCGACTGCGCGAAGAGCTCGCGCTAGACCTCGCTGTGGTGAACGGCGAGAATGCCGCGGGAGGGTCGGGTCTCACGGCCGAGATCGCGCGCGAGCTGCGCGACGCCGGTGCCGACGTCGTGAGCAATGGGAACCACGTCTGGGATCAACGTCAGTTCAAGGATGAGATCGGTACGCTCGACTTCGCGATCCGGCCGGTCAACCTGCCGCCGAGCAATCCGGGGCGGGGCTGGGTGGTGGTGAAGGGCGCACTCGTGGTCAACGCGATCGGGCGCGTCTTCATGGGTGCTGCGGACGACCCGTTCCGCGCCATCGACGGCGTGCTCGACCAGCTTGGCGCCTCCGCGCCAAAGGTCAGGGTCCTCGACTGGCACGCTGAGGCGACGAGCGAGAAGCTCGCGATGGGCTGGTACCTGGACGGCAGATTCTCGGCGGTCGTCGGCACCCATACGCACGTGCCGACCGCCGACGCGAGGGTGCTGCCTGGCGGGACGGCGCTCGTCTGCGACATCGGGATGGTCGGACCGCGCGACTCGATCCTGGGCATGCGGACCGACATCATCCTCGAGCGATTCCGCACCGGGATGCCGGTCCGCTTTCAGGTGGCGGAGGGCAGTGTGCAGTTCAACAGCGTGCTGGTGGACATCGACGAGCAGACCGGCCGGGCGAGATCGATCGAGCGCGTCGACCGCGAGGTCCAGTGATCAGGCGAGGACGGGCTTTGCCCGGCCGAGCCGCAGGGCCCACGCGAGCGAAGCAGCCGCAGGCGCGGAGCGAGCGGGGATGAACGGGCCTAGCACGGTCGATCTGCACACCCACAGCCTGCGCTCTGACGGCGCGCTCGAGCCAGCGGAGCTCGTGCAGCGCGCCGCTGCGAACGGGGTCCGCATCCAGGCCCTCTCGGACCACGACACCCTCGCCGGGATCGCTGATGCGATGGCGGCGGGTGCGGCCGTCGGGGTCCGCGTCATTCCAGCGACCGAGCTCAACACAGAGTCCGAGTGGGGCGACGTACACGTGCTCGGCTACTTCCTCGACCCGGCGGACGAAGTGCTCGAAGGTCGGCTGCGCTGGCTCCGCGAGAACCGGGGGCGCCGCGTCGAGCTCATGGTCGAGCGGCTGCAGGCCCTGGGGTACGCGATCTCACTCGAGCGGATCCTCGAGAAGGCGCAGGGCGGGTCGCTCGGGCGGCCGCACATCGCCTCGGCGCTGTTCGAGGCCGGCTACGTGCCCACCTACGACGCGGCGTTCGACACGCTCATCGCGAAGGGCGCGCCGGCCTATGTCGAGCGTGTCGGCCTCACGCCGATCGAAGCGGTCGAGCTGGTCTGTGCGCACGGCGGAGTCCCGTCCCTCGCGCATCCCGGCAGCGTCACCGGCCTCGAAGCCTTGCTTCCGCTGCTGGTGCGCGCGGGACTCGCAGGTATCGAGTGTCACTACGGCAGGCACACGCCCGAGTACACCGGGTACTGCCTCGGTCTCGCCGCGGCGCACGATCTCGTCCCGACCGGTGGTAGCGACTTCCACGGCCGCGGCGAGCACGGCACGGAGCCAGGCGATGTTCCGGTACCCCCCGAGACCGTGGCGCTACTCGAAGCACGGAGACAGCGGGCTACCATCGCGACGTCCGAGGGGTAGGGAGGGAATAGGTTGGCCGGTGCGCTGCGCCCAGTCGTCGTGCTCATGGTGCTCGCCTCTGCGCTCTTCGTCGTCGACGGCTGGCTCGATGGGGCCTATCCCGGCGGAGACGGGTGGATCGGCGGTCCGGCCTACCACGGCCTGGGCGCGCTCGCGTACATCTTCGCGATCATCAACGCGGGCATAGCGCTCGTCATCGCGCGCGGGAGCGAGCGAACGCTCCTCGGCCGCATCGGGCTCTCCGCGTTCTTCCTGGCTGAGCGACCGCTCACGGCCTTCCTGTTGGGCGAGAAGCCACCTCTCTCGGTAGGGGTGCATCTCGCGACCGCCGTGGTGGAGCTCGTCATCCTGCTGGGCGCCCTGCGGGTATGGCGGCTCGGCCGAAGCATCGAAGAGCCGGACATGAATGCGGCTTTCGCGCTCGACGCACCCAGTCCGGCTGCTCCGGAAGCGGATGACGCGGTCGGCCCTGGCCTGCCGCAGTCGACGTCGTGGATGATCGGCTCGCTCACGATCCTGCTCGCCGCGGCGCTCGTGGCGGATGGGATCTTCGCCGGCTTCGTCCCTGGCGGAAAGCAGTGGGGGACCGCGGGTGACGCGGCGGGCTGGGTCGTCTATCTCTTCTCGGTGGTCGCGCTCACGGTCGCGCTTCCGGCCGTGCACGGTCGGACGCTCGCCCTCCGTGTGCTGCTCGCGCTCGCGCTGATCCTGTTCATCGAGCGCGCTTTCAGCCCGTTCGCTCTCCGGATGTTCGAACCCGTGGGCCTGGCGCTCCACGTGTTCGCCGCCTTCATCGCTCTCGCTCTTGCGCTCCTGACCGTGAGTGCGATCCGCGCGCGTGCCGCTACCGGCAGGCTCACCTCGCAGGCGGGGCGCGCCTGACCGTCCGGGACGCCGCCGCTCAGCTCGTCGAGCAGGTCGGCCGCGTCATCATCGGCAAGAGACCTGCGGTCGAACAGCTTTTCGCGGCGCTGCTCGTCGATGGCCATGTGTTGCTCGAGGACGTGCCCGGGGTCGGCAAGACCATGCTCGCCAAGTCCGTCGCGCGATCCCTCGCTCTCGACTTTCGCCGCGTTCAGTGCACACCCGACCTCGTGCCCTCGGACATCACGGGTGTCTCGGTGTTCGATCCGAAGACGCAGCGGTTCGAGTACCGGCCAGGCCCGCTCTTTGCGAACGTCCTCCTTGTCGACGAGATCAACCGCGCGACCCCTCGCACACAGTCCGCGCTCCTCGAGGCGATGCAGGAGCGCCAGGTCACGGTCGACGAGACCACGCACGCGCTGCCGAAGCCGTTCTTCGTCATCGCCACCCAGAATCCGATCGAGCTCGAGGGCACCTTCCCTCTTCCAGAGGCTCAGCTCGACCGCTTCCAGTGCCTCATCCAGCTTGGGTACCCGGGTGCCGAGGAGGAGGACGAGATCCTGCGGACCCACGGCCCCGCATCCATCCTGCCCGAGATCCTGGAGCCGCTCTTCGGGGTGATCGAGCTGGCGGCGCTGCGCGAGGAAGTGCGGTCCGTCCGGGTGGGGGAGGCGGTCCGCCGGTATATCGGCGATCTTGCGCGCGCGTCCCGCACGGCGGGCGGTGTGGATCTTGGCGCGAGCCCGCGCGCCGCGATCGCGCTGTTCCGCGCCGCGCAGGCGCACGCGGCCCTGCGTGGGAGGGACTACGTGCTCCCTGACGACGTGAAGTCACAGGCGGACAGCGTCCTTCGCCATCGCATCTTCCTTGGCGCCGATGCCGAGATGCGCGGGCGGACGACCTCGGCCGTCATCGCGGAGGTCCTGAGCCGGACGCCCGTCCCGGCGGAGCAGCAGGCCGCAGCGGGGTGATGCCGCGGGGTCCGAAGGAGGCCCCCAGCGGGGCGTTCCCTGTCATCGCGGTCGTGCTGCTGGTCGGGGTGGCCGCGCTGACACGTGCGCCGGCCCTCATCGTTGCCGCAGCAGGTGCCGTGGTGGCGTGGGCGATCGTGTTCGTCACCGGACGGCTCGCCCTCGTCGGCGTCGAGGCGACGGTGACGATCGAGCCTGTGCGGCTGCAGGCCGGCGAGACACTCACGGCTGTCGTCACCATCGTGAATCGGAAGCTCATACCGATGCCGTGGCTGGATCTCCGCCTCGGGCTCCCGGACGGCATCGAGGCGGCAGGCGTCGCGCCGGGATCGCCACGGCAACATGTCGGTGCGGGCTTCGCGCCGCGTGGTCACGAGCGTGCCATCCTCCGCTTTCCGCTGATCGCGCCGCAGCGCGGCGCACACGCCATCGGGCCGCTGCGGGTGCGCGACGGAGATTGGCTCGGCTTCTCGCAGATCGAGCGGACCCTGGAGATCGATGTTCAGGCGATCGTGTATCCGGCGCCGCTGGCCGTCCGTGATCGCCACCGCCCGTCCCTGCGCCCGATCGCGGAGACCGCGGTACGGCGAGGCCTGCTGCCGGATCCGCTGCGGTTCCGCGGTGTCCGCGAGCATCGGGCTGGCGACCCGCGTAAGGAGATCCACTGGAAAGCGTCGGCGCGGCTCCGCGAGCTGCACACCAAGGTCTACGAGCCGGCGACGAGCCTTGACGCGATCTTCCTGCTGAACGTCGCCTCGTACGAGCAATTCTGGGTGCAGGCCGACCCGGAGGCCACCGAGATCGTGATCTCCGCTACCGCCGAGCTCGCGCGCCTCGCGGCAGAGGCGGGCAGGCAGGTCGGGCTCGTCACCAACGGTCTCGACAATCTCACGCACGAGCGGCCTCGCTCCGCGCTCGGGCGGGGACCGCGGCCGCTCCGCCGGACGCTCGACATCCTCGCGCGCCTTGGACCGTACGCAGCCGCATCGGCGGAGGCGGTCTTCCTCCGCGAGCGGGGACGATTCCCCTGGGGCGCGACGCTCGTGCTGGTGACACCGAAGCTCGGCCCGGAGCTCGCGGCCGCGTGCGTCTCGCTCCGCCGCTCTGGGCATCGCGTGCTCGCGCTGTCTATCGGTCCGCCGGACGCGACGGTGGCGGCGCAGCTGCGCCAGCACGACATCACGCTCGAGGATCTGGGCCACTCACGCTGGAGGCAGGTCGGATGACCGGCCGCCCGCTGCTGTTCCTGGCCATTGCGCGGGCCACGCTCGAGGCGGTGATCTTCGCGTGCCCCGCGGCGGTGTTGCATCTCCTCACCTCGGGTCGGGAGCCGCTGTCGATCGCTTCGACCGCGCTGCTCTGCTTCGGGACCGCGCTCGTGCTCATCGCGTTGCTCCGGGACACCCGCGCGCAGCGTCAGAACCTCATGCTCACGCTCATCGTGATCGGTGGCGCGGCGGTATTCGGTGCGCTCCAGCCGGCGGCCCGGCCGGACGGCCTCGCCGTCCTCACGCGGATCATCGGATTCGGCATCCTCGGCGAGATCTTCCTGTGGCGGATCCTGAGCGTCGCGCGCTCCATCACCCGCTGGAGCGATGCCCGAGGATCGGCGGGCCTCGCGGCGGTGGCCGTGGGCGTCGCTGCCGTGGTTCCGGGGCTGGATGCCGCGCCGCTGCCTGCGCTCGCACTGCTCGCCGTCGCCGCGGCCGGCCTCTCGATGTCGCTCGCGCGGGCCACGGAGGAGCTCGATCTGGCGGGCCGCAGCGCCCGGGGGACCGCGAGCGGGCGGACCGCGGCGGGGTCGGCCTTCGTCATCGGCGCGCTGGCGGTCCTCGCGGCGATCTTCTCGTCATCGCTGCGAGCCCTGGCGGAGGCCGGGACCGCGGTGGTCGGGCCGCTCCTGGCGCAGGTCGTGTACTGGATCGCGCTGCCCTTCGGGTATCTCGCGGCCTTTCTCATACCGCTGTTCCAGCCGTTCGCGCGGCTGCTGTTCGGGCGCGAGATCCGCGACGTCACTCCGGAAGAGCTGATCAGGGAGCAGCTCATGGTCGAGTCCATCGAGCAGACCCGCCCGGTGGTCTTCGGCGCCGTGGCGATCCTCATCGCGATGATCGCCGTGGGCTTCGGGATCATCCTCATCGACCGGCTGACCCGTGAGCGCCGTAGCCAGATGCCCGATGGAGCGACGCTCGAGCGCGAGCACGCCGGAGGAGCGAGCCTCCGTGAGACCCTCGCCGGCCTGCTTCCGCACCGGCGAGCACGGCGCGTGCGACCGCGCGACGATGGCTCAGCCGCAGCGGCGGTGCGCATCCTGTACTGGCGCTTCCTGGTCCTGGCCGAGTCCGCAGGAGCCGGCTGGCGCGCGCTGCCCGAGACTCCGGGCGAGCACTGGAGGCGCTTGCGGCAGGACGATCACCGCTGGGCCGCCGCGGGTCCGGTCGTCGCCGCGTTCGAGCAGGTGCGCTACGGCGAAAGCGAGCCGACGGCGGACGAGATCGAGGCCGCGCGGAGTGGCTACCGGGAGCTGGCATCGCGGCGCGACTGATCGCCATCGTCGGCCCGACCGCCTCGGGGAAGACCACGTTGTCGCTCCGGGTGGCGGAAGCGCTCGGCGCCGAGATCGTCTCGGCTGACTCGCGCCTGGTCTACCGCGGTATGGACATCGGCACCGCGAAGCCGAGCCGCGAGCAGCGCTCCCGCGTGCCCCACCACTGCATCGACCTCGTGGATCCGGGCGAGCGGTACGACGTGGCGCGCTACCGCCGCGACGCGCTCGACGCGATCAAGGCCATCGCAGCGCGGGGCAGACCCGCGGTCGTTGCTGGCGGGACCGGGCTGTACGTTCGAGCGCTGCTCGACGGCCTGGACCTCGATGCGGTCCCGCATGACCCGGTCCTGCGTCGCGAGCTCGAGGCCCTCCCGGCGGCCGAGGTGTTCGCGCGTCTCGAGTCCATCGATCCCGACGCGGCGGCTCTCGCGCGAGGCAACTCACGGCGCGCGGTCCGCTATCTCGAGATCGCCACGCTGGCGGGCCCCGTCGCGGCCGTGCAGCGTCGCGGTCCGCCGCTGGACGCGGTCCGCATCGGCCTGTCACCGCCGCGGGAGATGACCAACAGCGCGATCGCCACACGCGTCCGCTCGATGATCGATGCGGGCGTGCTCGACGAGACACGCGCGCTCGTCGCGCGTGGGCTCGACCCGACGCTCCCGAGCATGACCGGACATGGCTATGTGCACTGGGCCGCGCACCTCAGAGGCGCGCTCTCGCTCGAGGACGCGGTCGCTCGCACGGTCCGCGACACCGTCGCGTACGCTCGTCGGCAGATGACCTGGTTCCGGCGCGACCCGCTCATCACCTGGTACGACCCGACGCAGGTCGATCCGCTCCCGCGCGTGCTGGAGGCGGCGCGCTGACCACCCCGTTCGTGAAGATGCACGGCTGTGGCAATGACTTCATGCTGGTCGAGGGTCCCCAGGATCTCGCTCCGGGTCGCGTGCGAGCGCTCTGCGACCGCCGAACGGGCATCGGCGCGGACGGCATCATCGTCATCACGCCCGGCCAGGGAGTCCGGCGAGCGGTGGTGGTGCATAACGCGGACGGCTCGGTCGCTGAAGCCTGCGGCAACGGCTACCGCTGCGTGGCGCGTTACCTCCTCGATCGCTCGGGAGCGGCGTCCTGCGAGCTGGAGACACCCGGTGGCATCGTGCGTGCCCGCCGTGACCCGGCAGGGATCGCGGTCGACCTCGCCCTACCCGAGCTCGGTGAGGCGCTGACGCTCGAGCATGGCGGAGCGGCGCTGCCCGCCCGGCGCGTTCGCGTGGGCAACCCGAACGTCGTGGTGTTCGTCGCCGACGTCGCTGGGCTCGACCTTCCGGCACTGGCGCGAGCCGCGCGGGACGAGGCAGGTCCGGCGAACGTGGAGGCCGTCGTGGTGCGCACGCCGATCGAGCTCGAGCTGCGGGTGGAAGAGCGGGGAGTAGGTGAGACGCTCGCGTGTGGGAGCGGTGCAGTAGGCGCGGTAGCGGTAGGTCTAGCACAGGGCGTGATCGCCGGGGATGAGATCCGCGTGCATTGCCCAGGCGGCACGCTCGCGGTCCGTCCCGGGCCCGGGCACTACACGCTGATCGGGCCTGCCGAGTACGTCTTCGAGGGCAGCTTCGGCTAGGCCCTCCGCCTCTTGAAGGGCAATGAGTGGGTCGCGGCGGGTGGCGTCGCCATCGAGACCCTGCGTCGCGGCACGCCGCCGCGGCCGGGAGAGGTGAGCCTCGCGCATGCCAGCATGGCAAGAAGGCACAAGATCACCTCGCCGGAAGTGCCGTGGCGTCCTGCTTCCACCGAACTCTGTCCGCGCAGGAGGTCGAGCCGTTGATCGGAGGCGGTCCGAAGGCCGTGGGGTGTATATTTTCCCCAGTCGATCTGTTCATGCGGGCGTCGCAGCGGCGGCGATTCGCGAGAGAGCAGCGACAAGAAAAGGAGACCCTAAGATCGGTAAGCAGACCACCGCGACCCCCGGATCCGGCTCCTCCACGCTGCGGTACCAGCTCCTCCGCAACACGACCAGCCCCGACGAGAAGGCCACCGGTGTGCAGTCGTTCGTCGCGAACCTCTCCGCTTTCGAGATCCTGACTCTCGACACGCGCGAGAACCTGCGGAGTTACATCGCCGAGTACAACCCCCGTCAAAGGAGCACCGAGAACTAGCGAAGAGATGGAACAAATAGAGTAAGGAGGCTGCCGCGTGTCGAAGAACACAGTCGCACTCGCAGCTGCGGTAGCGCTTCTCCTGACTATTCCGGGGTTCGGCGGGGAGGCCGAGGCCGCCGGTCCGCGCAGCTGTTTCATTGACGTCTCCATCCCCTTGGCAGCGACGCCGAGCAGCAGCCAGATCGTTGATGTCAAAGTTCTGAAGGATTGCACCGTCGTGATCGACGGACCCCGAAACGTAACCCGTGCGGCGGCGTCAACGCTGAGCACGACCAACTCGTGCCGCCTTCGGAACCTGATGTACGGTATCCCTGGTCCTTCGGAGCCGCTCACCCAGCTTGACACATGGCAGACCTGGACGTGGGACTGATCCAACGTCACGAGTCGGTCCTCGTGGACCGACTACTTCGTCGCCAGCTGGTCCGGGTGGTATCTGCAAGCAGGTCCGTACTACAACGCGTATGGCGCGCCGCCGGCGTGGAGCCTCGAAGCGGCGAGCTCGGCCTATTTCAATAACAGCAACCTAAACTCGCAGCACTACAAGGAGAATCACCAGTTCGTGTATGGCAATGGCAACTGCAACGGAACTTTCCAGCACACGGGCTACGTGTGTGGCGGGTGCGGCGTTGTCGGCTATATCGACATCTTCTAGAAGCGTCACATCTCATGCCCGCGGCTGGTGGGCACTCGCGGTTGCGAGTCTGCCCGTCACTTTGTGGTGGTTCCTCGGCCTAACGCCGGCCGCATCGCCGATCGCCTATCTGATTGTCACGATTCCCGTGGTCGCAGCGATCCGCGCAATGATCTCCGGCTCGGTTGCAGACAGCATGTTGCCCTCATTAGTGGGCGGGTTCGTCGTCGCCGTATCCGTGCTAGGTGCGACGGGGAACGGCATGATGTTTATACCCTTCGGCATCGTAGCTCTCGTGCTTGAGCTCTCGGACTTGCACGGACTGACTCAGAGCTCGATCAGGCTGCGGATTGCAGGCCTTGCGCTCGGCATGAGTATCGGGTTTCTTGTGGCGTTCGCGCTCGGAGGTTGGTTCGGCTGATTCCGCCTCGACCCTTGCGCCAGGATGAATGAACGAGCCCTGCACAGACCGCAGGGCTCGTTCACGTCTTCATTCCAACGCTTCACTGGCCCCGAGCCCGAGCCTTTGGTTACGCGGTCGCTGAGCTGTCTCGCGATCCACGCAAGCGGAGGTCGCTGCTCAGCCTTCGCGACCAGCGCCGTGTTCGGAGCAGCCTCAGCCGCAGTCGGAACTCAGCATCCGCCACCGCCAGTCCGGTCAGAGCACGCTCTTGGCTGCCGGCCTCAGGCCTCGAACAGGTGGGTGAAGCCGGAGCCCGCTCGCGCCCAGGGCACGTCGACCTGACGCACGCCATCGCGTTCGCAGCGGATGCGCGGCACGCGCGCGTGCGGAACGGGGTGGTCAGCGCGCCGCCTCCAGCACGCGCGGGA
>JRHI01001972.1_pt1 | contig 15385 bp, 16 predicted proteins | sample 215371 | NCBI WGS metagenome assembly JRHI01 (sample SAMN02929681, study PRJNA255918) | sediment metagenome | biome: cave system; feature: Ice Cave; material: Sediment; isolation source: sediment from deep within a dark volcanic ice cave with no known source of... ...
AGTGAACGCGCCGCCGCAACCGGTCAAGTTTCGGCTTACGGGTTGTGTCCCCGGACGTGGTGTAGAAATCTGAGGTAGTGCGGCCCCTTGCGGGGGCCATCGGTTCTTCCGGTAAGGTTGGAGTTGCGAGGCTTCAACTAACCGAAGAGGGAACCGATGACCGACGAGAGGATGGCACTGGCGGAGCTGCTTGAGAAGGGGTCCGACGGCGATTTGTTGCGGGAGATGATTGGCTACGTGGCGCAGCGGCTGATGGAGCTGGACGTCGATGGCCTAGTAGGCGCCGCCCACGGCGAGCGCAGCGAGAGCCGGGAGAACTGGCGTAACGGCCACCGCGAGCGCGAGTGGCACACTCGGAGCGGGACGATCCCGCTGCGGATTCCGAAGCTACGCCGCGGCAGCTACTTTCCGGGGTTTCTGGAGCCGCGCCGGTCCTCGGAGAAGGCGCTGGCAGCGGTGATCCAGGAAGCCTACGTGCAGGGCATCTCGACGCGCTCGGTCGACGACTTGGTCAAGGCGCTGGGGATGACCGGGATCTCCAAGAGCCAGGTCTCGCGGCTGTGTGAAGAGATCGACGAACGGGTCAATGCGTTCCTGGAGCGCCCCCTGGAAGGCGACTGGCCGTACCTGTGGATCGATGCCACCTACGTCAAGGTGCGGCAGGGCGGGAGGATCGTGTCGGTGGCGACGATAATCGCCGTCGCAGTGAACAGCGAAGGGCGACGGGAAGTGTTGGGCATGGCCACCGGACCGTCGGAAGCCGAACCCTTCTGGACCCAGTTTCTACGCAGTCTGATGCGCCGTGGGCTGCGCGGCGTGAAGCTGGTGATCTCGGATGCCCACGAAGGCTTGAAAGCCGCGGCGGCGAAGGTCTTGAAGGCATCCTGGCAACGTTGCCGGGTCCACTTCCTGAGAAACGCCTTGGCCTACGCCAACAAGGGTCAGCGGCAGATGGTGTTTGACCTTCCATCGGATTTTCGGGCACCGAGCGGCGGCGTTCAGGCCGCCAACTTTGGCTCGGACTGGAGCTTCAGCCATGCTGCGTAAACCGCTGCAGGACTCTGGCCTCCAAGCGCGGAGTGGCGGCGACTCCGGTTGTAAAACACCTCGACGTAATCGAACAGATCGGCTCGCGCCGCATCGCGAGTCTCGTAGCGTGAGCCATGCACTCGCTCGTTTTTCAAGCTGTTGAAGAAACTCTCGCTGGTGGCGTTGTCCCAGCAATTTCCTTTGCGGCTCATCGACGCGAGCATCCCGTACGCAGCGAGCTGCTTCTGAAAATCGTGACTGCAATATTGGCTGCCACGATCCGAATGATGAATCAGCCCCGGCGACGGGCGACGACGGAACCACGCCATGCGCAGCGCATCGATTACCAGTTCCTTGGTCATCCGCTCGCGCATCGCCCAGCCAACGATCTGGCGCGTGTACAGATCGAGAACGATCGCCAGGTACAACCAACCCTCGGCCGTCGCGATGTACGTTATGTCAGCCGTCCACACCTGATCCGGGTACTCGGTCGCAAAATTCTGCTCCAGTCGGTTCGGCGCCACCGGCAGCGTGTGTTTCGAGTCGGTGGTCGCCTTGAACCGCCGCTTGTGCCGCCCACGCAGATCGTTCTCCCGCATCAGCCGCTCCACTCGTCCTTTGCTCACCGGGATGCCAAGCCCCTTGAGCTCCTGGAAGATCCGCGGCGAGCCATAGGCGGCCTTGGTCTCCTCGTGGATCTTGCGGATCCGCTTGAGCAACGCGCCATCGCTCAGCCACTTCTTCGGCCCGTCGCTGCGCTGCCAGGACGTGAAGCCACTGTCACTCACCTGCAGCGCCGCGCACAACAGCTGCAGCGGATACGAGTCGCTATGTCGTTCGATAAAGGCGTACCTCACAGCGACTCCCTCGCAAAGTACGCGGCGGCTTTTTTTAGGATTTCTGTTTCCATCCTCAGCCGTATCACCTCCGCCCGCAGCCGTGATATCTCCATCTGCTCCGGCGTGATCGGCCGGCCTTTATCGGCGGTCCCGAGCTTGCCCACTGCCTGTGCCTTCACCCAATTGCGAATCGATTGCTCCGGAACACCAATCTCGCGGCCAATCTGCCTGACCGCTTCACCCGCACGCACTCGCCGCAACGCTTCGAGCTTGAACTCGAGCGTGTACGTCACTTTCGGAACTCGCTTCATCGCACACCTCCAACGGTATATTATCGCCCGCTACCATTGGTGCCCGATAACCGCTGGGAAGCTCATTCATCTACGTTTTTGGATGCAACGTCCCGAATGCAGACGCTCGCCACGCGCGCCAACAGGGCGGCCGTCGATCCTACTCACGATCGGAGGGCCAGTGACGCAAGCTGATACCACCCTGCCACAGCCAGGTGCCCGTCGATGGCTGACGCGCAACATCATCGCGCTGTCGCTGCTCAGCCTTTTTTCCGACATGAGCCACGAGATGGTGACGGCCGTATTGCCGTTTTTCATTGTTTCGATCGGCGGCACAGCGGCGGCGGTTGGCATCATCGAGGGTGCGAGCGACTTCTTCGCCAGCGTCGGCAAACTCTGGGTCTCGTACTACAGCGACCGTGTTGGACGACGGAAGCCCATATTGGTCGTCGGATATTCAATGACGGCCATCAAAGGCGTAATGGGCTTCGTTTCGACCGTCCCTGCGGTCCTGGCGATTCGGGCCGTGACCTGGATGGGCCGCGGCATCCGCGGCCCGGTCCGTGACGCACTTCTTTCGGAAAGCGTCGCGCCGGAATTTCGTGGCCGGGCCTTTGGTCTGCACCGCGCGGGGGATACGGTGGGCGCAGTCCTCGGCCCAGCTATCGCGATGGGCTTGCTCGCCCTTGCCGTCTCCTACCGCGACATCTTTTTCATCTCCCTCATCCCGGGCTTGCTCTCCGTACTGATCGTCGTGCTCATGGTAAGGGATCATCCGGGCCTGCTTGGACATGGCAAGACCTTCGCGCAAAGTATGCGGGCGCTACCGTCCGACTTTCGCGCTTTTCTGGTTGCGGTAGGCGTTTTCGGGCTTGGCAATTTTGGGCACACGCTGCTCATACTGCGCGCACAGGAATTGTTGACGCCGGCGATGGGCAACATGCGCGCATCCACTTGGGCCATTGGTCTCTACACGCTGTTCAACATCGTTTACGCCGCAGCCTCCTATCCGATTGGAGTGTTGAGCGAGAAGATCGGCAAGCGCGCCGCGCTCGGTACTGGCTATCTGCTTTTCGCAGCGATGTGTGTTGGGTTTCTGCTTGTCGGGGCCAATATTGTTGGTCTTGTCTTCCTGTTCGTGCTCGGTGGTCTATACATTGCCTTCGTCGATGCCATGGAAGGCGCGTTGGCCGCGGATCTGCTACCGGAAAATGTGCGCGGCACCGGGTACGGCGCCCTGGGTTCGGTCAACGGCGTGGGCGATCTAATCAGCAGCGTGGTCGTCGGGCTGCTGTGGGCACACGTATCGGTGGCAACCGGCTTCATCTATGCCGTAGTGTTGACGGCTATCGGCGCCGTTTTGCTGTTCGCGTTGGTAAAGCGGGATTGATGTTTAACTCGGAGGATCTAAAATGGACGGATTTTTGAAGGTTGTTGTCATTGTTGCATCTCTGGCGTTCGGGCTCGGCACTGCAACAGCGCAGGACGCCCAACAGGTCAAGCGATTGACCAGGTACGTCCAAGCAAACGTGAAGCCCTGGCTGTCGGACCCCGTAATCGTCGATGCCATCAAGGCACAGAATGTGGAGACCGCAAAGCTCAAGGACATCGAGATCAACAAGCTCGACATCGGCTGGATGGACAGGTCCAACAAGGAGCTCATCGATTCCAAGATGAATAATCCGCTTTCTACTTTCCTCGTGAAGAAGAAGGAGGCCGCAAATGGCGTCATGTTCGAGATCTTCGTGTTCGACAACAGGGGCCTCAACGTCGGGCAGACGGATATGACCCAAGACTACAACCAGGGTGACGAAGCCAAATACTGGAAGTCCTTTCAAGTCGGACCCAACGCGATATTCGTCGACAAGGTGGGGAAGGACAAAGACAGGAATGTTTCGCAGGTCAGCCTCACCATCAAGGATCCCGCAACGGGTAAGGCGATTGGCGCGATGACCGTCGGTATCGACGTCGATAAGCTGAAGTGACGCCTTGACCAGATTCAGTGGGCGGCGGCGCCGTTGCTGAAGAGAACATGCTTGCGATGAAGCAACTGGTCGCCCTTTTTCCCCGGCGTTCGAGCGCGAACCGTTTCGATCGAATGGAGTGGGCCGGTGCATTCGGAGACCTGGGCACGCTGATTCCATTCCTTGTTGCGTACATCACGCTTCTCAAGATGGAACCCTTCGGCGTGCTCTTCGCGTTCGGTGTCGCCAAGATCGCCTCGGGCTTCTATTTCCGCACGCCCTTTCCCATCCAGCCAATGAAGGCCATTGGGGCGATTTCGACGACGCAGGCCGCCCAGACCCTGACACTCACGCCCAACATGGTGTATGGGGCGGGTTTCGCCACGGGCCTGGTTTGGCTGCTGCTCGGCATCACCGGCGCCACGCGCAGGGTGGCCAATGTGGTAGGCCGCCCCGTCGCGCTCGGCATCATTCTGGGTCTGGGTTTCTCCTTCATGCTCGACGGCATCAAGATGATGGCCGAGGGCTGGGTGTTGGGGGGACTTGCGCTCGCGGGCACGTTGCTGCTCCTCAAAAATCGGCTGATCCCCGTCATGTTCTTGCTCCTTCTCGTCGGGGCGGTAGCCGCCTTGGTGCAGAATCCTGCCCTGGTCTCCGAGCTTCGCGCCGCGCAACTCTCGGTCCGCCTGCCGTCTTGGCCGCTCGGCACCATGAACTGGCGGGATTTCGCACTGGGGACGCTTTTCCTGGCGCTTCCCCAGGTGCCATTGACGCTGGGTAACGCCATCATTGCGGTGACTGAAGAGAACAACCATCTCTTCCCGGATCGGCCGGTGAGCGAGCGGAAGGTCTCGATCTCCACCGGCATCTTGAATCTCGTGGCGCCGCTCCTTGGCGGCGTGCCCATGTGCCACGGGGCAGGCGGCATGGCGGGACATGTGGCGTTCGGCGCGCGCACCGGCGGCGCGCTGATCATTCTGGGCAGTCTAATTCTGTTTGTTGCAGTCTTTTTTAGCGCCTCCATCGAAACGCTGTTCAAGATCTTCCCGACGCCGCTGCTGGGCGTCATTCTCTTCCTGACAGGCGCGCAACTTGCACTCGGCACCTGCGACGCCAAGGAGTTTCGCAAGAAGGAAAATTTTGCGATGTTCACGACCGCCGCATTCGCGATCTGGAATATCGGCATCGCGTTCGTCTTCGGCACCGTCGTCTATCAATTGCTCAAGCGAGGGGTGCTCAAGCTCTGATTGGCGTAGGCATCGGTGAGGGCGTTTTCTTCGCTAATGACCTGGGTAAGTGCCCGTCAGTACTTTCGCGTCATTCTTGTCAGCGGCATTAGACGTCACCCCACTACCAAGCATGTCATCGGCAAACGTCATTGCAGGATCCGGATTGCCGGTCATCCATCGGCCGGTGCGCTTCCACAGCATTCTGTTTCCAGGACTAGGTGACCCTACTGGGCGGGAAACGCGTGAAGCGCCCGCCTTCTTTCATGACTTGAATCTCGATCAGATCGTGGAGGCCATCACGGCGGGCTGGCAGGACTACGACCTCGTGTCCTTCTTCTACACCTGCCTCAACGATCTCGACGTGATCGCCTATCGCCAGGAAATCTTCCAGGATCTCGAGGAGAAGATCCCGATGCAAATCGTCAGGTCGTTCTCCGCACGGATGCGGGCGATGCGCGAGCATCTCCCTCCGGCAAAGAACAGCTATTACAGGTACGACAAGGAGCGCAGGTTCCTGGGCGCAGTCGAAATTTATTGCGATGCTGTCGAACGCCTCTGTCAGGATCTGCGCCGACTCGACCTGAGATCGCGTGGTATGCGCGCCTTCCGCGAGTATTTGACGGAGTATGTCGCGTCGGTTTCCTTCTGCAGTCTCGGGACGGAAGCGGGAAAGGTGAAGTCCGATCTGTCCGCCATCAGGTACGGCTTGCTCATCAGGGATAACGGCATCACGGTTCGCCACTACGACGCCGAGAGCGACTACAGCGTCGCGGTCGAAGAGACCTTCGAAAAGTTCAGCCGGGGTGCGGCCGGGGATTATCTGGTCAAGTTCCCGAACCCGGGAGGCCTGAACCACATCGAGGCACAGGTGGTGGAGCGGGTCGCGCTTCTCAATCCAGACGCGTTCCGCGCCCTCGAAGCTTATGGCGCGGAGCATGCGGGGTATCTGGACGGAAAAATATCGCAGTTCGATCGAGAGATTCAGTTCTACGTTGCCTATCTCGCGTACATCGAAAAATTCCGGCGCGCTGGCTTGAGCTTCTGCTATCCACAGCTCTCGCAAACGTCGAAGAGGGTCAGCAGCCGCGAAAGCTTCGATCTGGCGCTGGCCAACAAGCTGATCGATGCAAAGGCCGTCATTGTCTGCAACGACTTCCTGCTGCGCGGGCGCGAGCGCATCTTCGTCGTTTCGGGTCCGAACAACGGCGGCAAGACGACCTTCGCCCGCACGTTCGGCCTGTTGCACTATCTGGCCAGTCTGGGCTGCTTGGTCCCGGGCACCGAAGCTCGGCTGTTTCTCTTCGACCGCCTCTTTGCGCATTTCGAGAGGGAAGAGAATATCGCCAATCTGCGCGGCAAGTTGGAGGACGATCTGATCCGGATTCGCCAGATTCTGGACCAGGCCACGCCGAACAGCATCATCATCATGAACGAGATTTTCGCGTCGACTACGCTCAAGGATGCGGTCTACCTGAGCACCAAGGTCATGGCAAGAATTTCCCGGTTGGACCTGCTGGCCGTCTGCGTGACCTTTCTGGATGAATTGGCGTCGTTCGGCGAGAAGACAGTCAGCGTCGTCAGCACGGTTGATCCAGACGATCCGGCGGTTCGGACCTACAAGTTGGAGCGAAGACCCGCCGACGGGCTGGCATACGCCCTTGCGATCGCGGAGAAGTATCGCGTCACGTACGACCGGTTGAAGGGGCGGATCAAGGGATGAAAGCGCTCTTGATGCACCGGGATCGGGACTTTCTCCTGCCGGAGGAAATTCCCCGCCACGATCAGTATCGCGATTCCGCCCCGCAGCTACCATTACCGAGCCACGAACGCGGCTTCATCCAGGATCTGGAACTGGACACGCTGCTACGCGCCATGGCAGGCGCCGACAAGTTCCTCATCGACGTGGCGCGAAAGGCGCTTCTCTCGGGCCTGCGCAACGATGCGGACACGATCCTGTATCGGCAGGATATCCTCAAGGACGCCTTGAAGAACCCAGCGGTGGTCAGGGAGCTCTACGACCTCGCGGTGGAGGCGATCGAAGGAAAGAAAACGAACTGGTGGGGCATATCCAGTCGCTTTCCGGGCACGATCCTGCACAGCTCCATCGATTTGCTCGAGATGTTCATGGGGAAGCTCAGGAAGCTCAGAGGCATCGCCGAACAACATGCCGGCCGATTCGAGTCGGAGCGCTTCACGGCGCTTTTCGCGATGCTCGAAAAGGAATTGAGCGACGCGTACTTCGCCAGCATCCAGAATCATCTGACCGAATTGAAGTTCCGCAGGGGCGTTTTGCTGAGCGCCCAACTGGGCGAGTACAACGAAGGCACCCACTACGTGCTGCGCCTGGCGCGAGACCGCGGGCCGAACTGGCTCACGCGGATTCTCGGCAAAGGGCCGCCTGCATACACCTTTCAACTCCACCCGCGCGACGACGCAGGGGCAACCATCGTGTCGCAGCTTCGCGACCACGGCATCAATCTGGTTGCCAATGCACTCGCCCGGTCCACCGATCACGTCCTGAGCTTCTTCGAGATGCTGCGGGTGGAGTTGGCCTTCTACGTCGGCTGCTTGAATTTGCACGACAAGCTCGCGGCCATGGGAGCGCCGATCTGCTTTCCCCAACCGGAGGCTTTGGATGCGTGCCGGCATCGCTTCAGCGGACTCTACGATGCAAGCCTCGCGCTCACGATGGTAAAAAGCGTCGTGGGCAACACTTTCGACGCCGACCACAAGTGCCTCGTCATCATCACCGGCGCCAATCAGGGTGGAAAGTCGACCTTTCTGCGCAGTATCGGTCTGGCGCAGTTGATGATGCAATGCGGCATGTTCGTGGCGGCGGAGTCGTTCGCTGCCAATCTTTGCAGCGCCCTGTTCACTCACTACAAGCGGGAAGAGGACGCGACGATGACGAGTGGGAAGCTGGACGAGGAGCTCGCCAGAATGAGCGACATCGCCGATGCCCTCTCGCCGAATTCGCTAGTGCTCTTCAACGAATCGTTTGCCTCTACCAACGAGCGTGAGGGGTCGGAGATTGCAAGGCAGATTGTCTCGGCATTGCTGGAACGGCGCATCAAGGTGTTTTTCGTAACCCATTTGTATCAGTTCGCGCATGGCTTCTTCGACAGCAACAAGGACGCCGCCCTCTTCCTGCGCGCCGAGAGGCGGGACGACGGCACACGAAGCTTCAGGCTCGTCGAGGGCGAACCGTTGCAGACCAGCTACGGCGAAGACGTGTACAGGACGGTATTTACGGACGAAACAGAGGAAGCGACCGCGGGATGACTTCATGACGCGGCACGGGCAATCGCATCAGGCGCCACACATCGTCTCCTCCGAAGACCCGCACCAGCCTTTGCCTTACACGCGCGGCCATATCATGGGTGCTTCAACAATCTTCGAGGGAAAAGCGCAATGAGCACACGCATCACGACCATTCAAGCGATGGAGATTCTCGATTCTCGCGGCAACCCTACCATCCGTGTCACTGTCGCGCTGGAGGGTGGTGTGTCTGCGGTTTCCTCGGTTCCTTCGGGTGCTTCTACCGGTGAGCACGAAGCGATCGAGCTTCGCGACGGCGACCAGCGACGCTACGGCGGCAAAGGCGTGAGCCGTGCGGTCGACAACGTCAACCGGACGATCGCCGCTGCGCTCGTCGGCATGGACGCGACGCGCCAGGCCGAGATCGACGGCGCGATGGTGGCGCTGGACGGCACCCCTACCAAGGCCAATCTCGGCGCCAATGCGATCCTGGGAGTGTCACAGGCCTGCGCGCGCGCGGCTGCGCTCGCCTCCGAGCTGCCGCTCTACGCCTACCTCGGCGGTGTTGGCGCAGTGCGACTGCCCGTGCCGATGGTCAACATTCTCAATGGCGGGAAGCACGCGGACAGTAACCTGGACTTTCAGGAGTTCATGATCGTGCCGGTCGGCGCATCCAATTTCGCCGAGGCGCTGCGTCACGCCGCGGAAACCTTTCATGCACTCAAGGATATTCTGCATCACCGCGGCTACGCCACCAGCGTCGGCGACGAAGGCGGGTTTGCGCCACAGCTCGAGAACAATGAAGAGGCCTGCGAGCTGATCGTCGAGGCGATCCAGGCGGCCGGGTACACACCCGGGACCGACATCGCCATCGCGCTCGATCCGGCGGCGAGCTCGTTCTACGAAGACGGGACATACCGGTTGTCGAGAAGCGGTCAGGGCGACAAGACCAGCGCGCAGATGACGGCCCTTTATCAGGAATGGATCCGCAAGTATCCCATCATCTCCATCGAGGATGGTTTGGCGGAAACCGACTGGGACGGTTTCCGCCAGCACACTGCGGCGCTGGGAAATGCAATCCAGATCGTCGGCGATGACAACCTGGTAACCAACACGCGGTTCATTGCGCGGGCGATCCGGGAAAAAACCTGCAACGCCGCGCTCATCAAATTGACCCAGATCGGCACGGTGAGCGAAACCATCGACGCCATCCACTTATGCCGCGAGGCAGGCTGGGGATTTGTCATTTCGCACCGCTCAGGCGAAACCGAGGATACCTTCCTGGCGGATTTTGCCGTGGCCATGGGCGGCGGCCAGATCAAGAGCGGCTCGGTGTGCCGGGGCGAACGGGTCGCCAAGTACAACCGCCTTCTGGAAATCGAACAGGAACTGGGGAGTGCCGCGCGATTCGGGCACTCGTACTCGGACCCGGTCCATGCCACCCATCATGAATAGCTCGACGGCCGCGGCATCGCTGTTCGCCAGACTCGCATCGCTTCTCGGACGCCATCGTTAATCTGCATCGAATCAGCCGAATCGTCCAACAGCGAAAGGCGGCTGCAAAGCTGCCGCAGCCTCTTAATCTGGAAGGCAACCAGCGCAGACCGGGGCTCGCCGTGCGATACGAGCACGTAAACCGAAGCAAAATGCTTCAGGCACAGGTCGCCAAGGTTCTCGCTGGTGTTGCGGCGCCGCACGTCGCGCAGCCTTTGCAGCAGGTTACCGACCGCCCGTTCTTGGGCAACGATCATGCGCTCGCAGGCGGGACATCGCGAAACGCTGGTGATCATCTTCCGCTGCTGACCGAGGATGTAACCGGGACTCTTGCGCTGGTAAAAGACGCTTTTCTTGGCGGCTTCACGATCGCTGTTATCGCGCGCAAGCGCCGCGACACCTCGCTGCAACGCCGCCAATTGCGCAGTTGCCGCGTAGCGCGCGACCAGCACCGCGACCTGCGGGTCTCCAAGTTGAGCGCATGACGCGATATGTTCCGGACAGGTCGGGAACACTGTCCACAGGTCCTGTCCGAACTTTGCGACGGTCTTTACCGCACTCGACCACCGCTCTTCCGCGCGGGAGATCTCCGCACACACGGGACATCGTGCATCGACATCGCCTCGATTCGCCGCGCGGTCAAGTGGTACGTTGCTGGCAGTACCGACGCTTCGCTCCAAGCTCGACGCGTCACAGACCTGGCTTGTGTCCTCAGCAATGACCCGAAGCGCCCAAGTGAGCGTCGCGGACGTGACCGGCGCCGCGTTCGCACCGTCCCGACACTGGTCAGCGATCAGGTCGATTTCGGCGACCACGCTTTGCAGCAGTTGAACCTGCGTATTCGCCAATGCCGGAAGCGCCTGCGACTTCAGGGCATACGCCACCTCACGATAGTGCGGGAAGCAAAGCCAGCCGGCAAATGACGCCCAGTCCGTCTGGGAAGACAGGCGGTGGATCTGACGTGCAGCCTGGTGGTCGTGGCGCTGGCAAGTCACGCAGGTCCGGTCGGCGGCGAAGAAGAGCTCAAACAGCCGGTCGGCATTGCGCTTCTCATCGATCAGCAAGTCGATCACGCGATCGGTTGCATTGCGGAGCACCCGCGCGGTCGTAAGGTTCCGGTCGCGGTGCTGCACCAATAATGATCCATGAGGTCCGCAAAAGCCAAGCGCATCAACGACGGCTTCGCCCGTCGCGGCAACACTCTCCGGTCGACCAGACACGGCGGCAAGAAAAAACGCGTTCTCATCGCCGCCAAGTCCCTCGCACACCGCGCAACCTGCAACCACGGTCCCCGGCGCCCGCGCCGCGTCTTGCGTTTCGAAGTGGCCGCCATTGCTACGGATCAATCGATGATCGTCCCATGGACGCGGATCCGTACAGGCGCACGACGGGAGCCGCGGCAACAAAAATACCTACACTCGCACCGAATGTCCGGCAGATCGTGTAGGCATCATCAGCCTTGCGGCGGTTACGGAGGAATGCCATCTCCGCGCCCGTCGAGTATAGGCAAGGTCCGTGCTGGAGACAAGCCTGCCCAGCCGCGTTCTGGCCGATCATCACTGCTGCTGTGGCTAAGCGTCGTGCCGGCGAATGTCGACCGACCACGTCGCCACTCTTCGATCCATCGCATGCACCTTTCCGATCGGTAACTCACGGCATATACTTATGCGAAAGGAGATGGCATTCCTCCGTAACCGCCGCAAGGCTGATGATGCCTACGATACCTACCCGGTCGATCCGGTAGGGCGCAGGTGGTTATTATCGGGCACGGAGGTCGCTTGGACGTAGCGGCGTTTATTGCTGTGGGGGGCGGTGCTGCCGTTGGCGCATGGCTCCGCTGGGGATTGGGCGTCGCGCTCAATCCCATCTTTCCGACGGTCCCCCTTGGAACATTGGCCGCAAATCTTTGTGGCGGCTTCCTGATGGGCGTCGCGGTGCATGTGTTCAGCACGCATTCCGCCGCACCCCCGGCAGCGCGGTTGGCGCTCATGACCGGCTTTCTCGGGGGATTCACGACGTTCTCGACGTTTTCTGCAGAGGTGGTGGATCTCTTCGTTCGCAAGCTCTACGCCTGGGGCTTCGTCGTCGTGGGCGCACATGTAACGGGGTCATTGCTCCTGACGATCGCTGGGTTGTCTGCGGCGCGTTGGATTTTGGGAGGAGCTCCGCCATGAACGCTGTTGCACTGCGCTTCTACGTCCATCAGCCGCGGAAACATGGAAAGGTGTTGCTGTTCGAATGGCTGCTGGAGCGTGCCAAAGAGATGGGCATACACGGCGGCTCGGCTTTTTTCGCGACCGCGGGCTACGGCCGTCACGGCGTGATTCACGAGCAACGCTTCTTCGAGCTCCCCGAAGTCCTGCCGGTCATGGTCGAATTCATTGTCACTGCCGAGGAAGCCGAGAAGCTGATTGCGTTGGTGCGAGCAGAAAAGATCCACACCTTTTGCACTCGCACCGCCACCGAGGTCATCCTCATCGACGACGCCTGATGCAGCCATACGACCCAATGGGAATTCAAATTGACTGAGATTTTTGCCCTTGCCGCTTTGTGGCTCGGCTTGGCGCTGGTCGCCACCCTGCTGTCTATCTGGCTCCGTATCGCCACCGCGATGTCCGAGATCGTGGTCGGGACGGTGGCGCAACTGTTCCTGGGCGCGCTCATCGGCAGCGCAGCACTGGGGACGGACCAATCGTGGATTCGTTTCCTCTCCTCTACCGGTGCCGTGCTCCTGACCTTTCTTGCCGGTGCCGAGCTCGATCCCGCCGTGATGAGGAAGAGCTGGAAGGAGACCTCAGCAATAGGGATGATTGGCTTCATCGCGCCGTTTCTCGGCTGCACCGCCGTGGCTTATTACCTTCTCGGCTGGTCCGGGCCGTCGAGTTGGCTTGCCGGCATCGCGCTATCGACCACCTCGGTGGCCGTCGTTTACGCCGTCATGCTGGAGTTCGGCTTCAACCGAACCAATTACGGCAAGACGGTGCTGGCCGCTTGCTTCGTCAACGATCTCGCCACGGTGATCGCACTTGGTCTCATGTTCTCTCCGTTCACGGTCAAGACGCTCGTCTTCGTTGGTGCGTGCATCGTCGCGTTTTCGATACTGCCGTGGCTTACGCCGCGCTTTTTCAAGCGATTCGGTGACCGCCCTTCCGAGCTCGAAGCCAAATTCCTGCTGCTTTGCATGTTCGGCCTGGGTGCGCTCGCGCTTTGGGCCGACAGCGAGCCGGTGTTGCCAGCCTACATCATGGGCATGGTGCTGGCCGGCACCGTCGGCAAGGATCACGCGCTTATCCGGCGACTGCGCACCTTGACCATCGGCTTTCTCACACCGTTCTATTTCATCCGCGCCGGTTCGTTCGTATCGGTGCCTGCGCTGATCGCTGCCCCGGGCGCCTTCGTGGTCCTTTTGCTCGCGAAGATGGCGACCAAGATCACCGGGGTGTATCCGATGACGCGGCTCTTCGGCTCGCCTCGGAAGGAAGGCATCTACACGACGTTGATGATGTCGACCGGACTCACCTTCGGCAGCATCTCCGCGCTGTTCGGACTTACCCACGGCATCGTGACCGATGCGCAGTATTCCTATCTGATCGCCGCGGTCGTCGCGAGCGCGGTGGTTCCGACCCTTATTGCCAACGCTTTTTTTCTGCCGAAGCATCTGCTGCCATCAGCGGCAGATGGTCGGCCCATGCCGGCTGAACCGGTGCCCATTGCGGTCGAAGGAGAGCTCAAATGAACTCCAGGATTCTGTGTGCCTACGATGGTTCGCCCGCCGCCGACAAGGCGTTCGACTACGCGCTGGCGCTTGCCGCTGCATTTGGAGCCGAACTGCATGTGCTCGCCGTTGCGCAACCGCCGGAGCCGCCGGAGGACGTGGAAACCGAAGCGCTGCTGGAGTCCGCGCAGGAGCGCTTCGAGAAGCAATTTGCCGCGTTGCGGGCTAGACCGGTCGCCCTCTCCCCGACACCGAAGTTCGAGGTGTCGGCGGGTCACCCTGCCGAGCAGATTCTCTACCAGGCCGACCGGTTGCACGCCGACCATATCGTACTGGGCCACCGCGGCAAGAATGTCTTTCAGCGCTGGCTTATGGGTTCGGTTTCCCATCGCGTCATTTCCTATGCGGTGTGCAGCGTCACCGTGGTTCGCTAGCGGGAACGCATGATTGCCGTCGCCATTCCTGGTTTCCGCGAACTTCGCCTGGAGCACTTGGCCCTGGATTACAACGGGACCCTTGCCGCGGATGGAAGGCTGCTGGTGGGCGTAGCGACAGCACTGAAGGCGCTGGCTCAGTCCCTGCAGATACACGTCGTCACCGCCGATACGTTTGGCCTGGCTGCGAAAGAGCTCGCCGGATTGCCCGTTGAGCTGATTCTCCTGCCGGCGACGGCGCAAGCCGAGGCGAAGCTGGCGTTCGTAGCAAAGCTTGACGAAAACACCGTGGTTGCCATCGGCAACGGACGCAATGACCGGATGATGCTGAAGGCTGCCGCACTCGGCATTGCGGTGATCCAGCAAGAAGGTGCCGCGGCGGAGACGCTGGCAAGTGCCGATGTCGTCGCACTTGACGTCCTGGACGCGCTGGACCTACTTCGACATCCGAAGCGGCTGGTGGCTACGTTACGCGCGTGAGTGCTCGGCGACGGCAAGCGTGGGTTCGTTCACACTCTTTGCCGAGGCGGCGGCGCCGGAGGCCGCCTGGAATGGTACAGCGCAGCTACCTGATGAGTACCTCAACAAGCATTGGTTCGCCAGTGTCCCCCATGTCCGGGCGTTGATCGAGGTGTTGAATGCGCACTTGCAAGAAAGTATCAATGGGTCACGAAACTGTAACTTTGCGCATGTACTTTCCACTTAATTTCGATAATACTAGAATTATCCAATCATTGGATGGCATGCGGCGACGACGCTCATCCTAATTCCGGGAGGTGTGATTTGGCCTCTTCTTTCGATGCACGCCCTCGCCCCAACCTGAAAACCATGAAGACTGCAGCAGCTATCAAAGCCCTGGCGGCGCTGTCGCAGGAATCCCGGCTGGGTATCTATCGTCTTCTGGTTCAGCAAGGCCCGGACGGGCTGGCGGCGGGGCCATTGCCGAGCGGATGGAGATGGCGGGAGCGACCCTGTCCTTCCATCTGAAGGAATTGGGGCACGCAGGCATGGTGAGCGCGCGACAGGATGGCTGGTTCATCTACTACTCAGCGAACTACGCGGCAATGAATAGCCTCATGGCCTACCTGACCGAGAAAGGATAGGAATTCCAACGCGACTTCGTTGCGTATCCC
>JRHI01001974.1_pt1 | contig 15374 bp, 13 predicted proteins | sample 215371 | NCBI WGS metagenome assembly JRHI01 (sample SAMN02929681, study PRJNA255918) | sediment metagenome | biome: cave system; feature: Ice Cave; material: Sediment; isolation source: sediment from deep within a dark volcanic ice cave with no known source of... ...
CTGCTTTATACCTTGCGGTTACTAATCTTACACCATTAATCACGGATGATTGGAGCGTTCTAAGGAAATGGTAAAGTACAAACAGCTACCCGCACTCTCCGGCGCATTCGCATCAGCCGCCCTGATCGCGGCGTGCGGTGGAGGGGGAGGCGGAGGCGCGCTTCCCGGTCCCGGCCCTAACCCATCACCATCGCCGCAGCCAACTTCAGCGATGCTGGGCACCCTCAACGTCATCACGAGCGGAACGACTCCCGCGAACGCAACATATAGCGCTGCAGCCGGCGCGAGCGTCGTCTTTTCATGCGGCTGCAGCGTCCAAGCAGGCGTGACGACAACCGACGGAACCGGGAACTTCACGGTAGGGCCGACCTCAACTGCGAGGCCTTTGGCCCCCTCGCCAACCTACACTACAATACCCGGTCGAAACTATTTAGTTGTAGCGAAATCTGGCGCGGGGGCAGAAGCCTGGACCCTTCAATTTTTAGGTAGCATTCCGGCGCATAATCACTACCTCGAAGTTAGCAATATGAGCGATGCGTACACGGCTGCTGCTGCACTATATGTTTTTCAAAATAGCCCAGTGGGCTCGACCGCATACGATAACTGGGATTTCACGGCTGTCACCGCGTGGGTGCAACATCTACAATCTGCGCCAAATGCTCAAGAAACGACGCTTCTCAACGATATCGTATCTGAGAGCGCCGCGAATAGAACGCTGTTTCCGGGCAAGCCGTCTTGGGACCCTTCCCAGATAACAAGCGCCAAACTTTCAGGCGACCTCACCAACGTGAAGAATAGCATCGACCCAACCCTCCCGGTGGCGTGCGGCAGTAGCCCGTGCGGCGCCGAACCTACCCCTTAGACAAATAAGGAGCACGAAGGAACTAGTATGTATCTTGGCCCAGCGCTTCGCGGTGAGCAACTTCCACAACTGCCCACGATATTTGCAGCCCCAAATGAACCGGGATTTAATGTAGATTTAAACTCGATCCTCGGTACGATACTTAGACGGAAGCGCGTCTTCCTCGCTATATTTGTTGTGTTCGTCGGCCTGGTGGTGCTGTTCACGCTGCTCATCCCGCGCTCTTATACGGCGACGGCAATGTTAATCGCAGGCGCTCGCGGCGGCGGGGGCAGTCGTGACACAGAACTTCCTCTCCTCAATGCACTGCTCGCGGCGAGCAGCACGCAATCGGTCGAAACATATGTTAACCTAATCCAGCAACAGCCGGTCGCCCAACAAGTCGCCAGTAACTTACATCTCAAAACAGGGCCACAAAAGCTGCTCAAACATCTCAGTGTGACCCCCGTCACTAATACGGCCATCTTTCAGATAGCTGCCACGTTTCCGAATAGGGAAACCGCGGCCAAGGTCGCCAATGAATTCGCCAAAGTTTTTGTCGCGCGCAACCGCGAGCTCGTCGCAGGACAGGCAAATTCGGCGCTCGATTTCTTAACCCAACAGATTCCCATCGCGGAAGCAGCCATGCACAAGGCAGACAACGAACTTGCGAGATTTGAGGCTGTACATCCAAACGTATACACAAATGCGAACTCGACCAACCAGTCTTCGGATAATTCCGTTACAACGGCTCAACAAAAGTTTGCTCTAGTTCAAGTTGACGCAGGCCAAGCACAGGCGCAACTCAATAATGTCACTGGTCAGTTAGCTTCCGTTAGCCGAACCGTCAACGGGGGCTCCAACATCAGCCAGAACCCAGTTCTCTCACAGCTGCAAACGCAGTTAGCGCAAGTAGATGTCCAACTGCAGGCGGCCAAAAAACAATTTACCGAGCAGCATCCAACTGTGATTGGACTCCAAGAGCAGAAGGCTCAGATCCAAAAAGAGATTCAGTCGCAGCCTGCCACAATCGTCTCAGGAAATCAGATTGTGGTAAACCCTGTCTACCAGCAGCTAAGCCAACAAGCCTCAACTTTGAGTGCCCAAATCGCAGCCGATCAAGCGCAACTATCGATGTTGCGAGCGGAGATGAGTGGTGGGGCTGGGTCGAAACAAAACCTTCCGCGAGAAACCATACAGCTGGCCGACCTGCAACGCACCGCGAGGTTAGCCGAGGCGATCTACTCGGCGTTGCAGAGTAAGTTTAGCGATGCTACCGTTGCAAAAACCACAGCCCTTAGCGACGTCACGATCACGCAGCCGGCGTCGCCCGATCTAGTGGTCATTAAGCCCGACTGGAAGATCAACCTCATTTTAGCCGTCGCGTTGGGGCTCGTTCTCGCCATCAGTGGCGTGTTCATCGTCGATTTCTTTGATAACACGTTTAAGGATGAGCACGACGTGCAGCGGACGCTTTCACTGCCACTTCTGACCATGGTACCGCAATTAAACGCGAAAACCCAAGAGAAGTTGCCTTGGTTAAGGGCGCTAACGATTGAGTCATTTCTCCAGCTCGTGACAGCCTTACGATATTCGTCTGATCAACCGTTGCGAACTTTGGCGGTGATTAGCCCCAACGAGGGGGATGGAAAATCCACGATTGCCATCAGCACTGCTATCGCGATGGCAGAAATGGATCCCAAAGTCATCCTTGTTGATGCTGATCTAAGGAAACCGACGCTGCATGAGCGTTTAGGACTGGCTAACGAACGCGGTTTGTCCGAGTTGCTGGTAGGCGCGTGTTCTGTGAGCGATGTGATTCAACACACAAAGTACGACGGTCTCCATTTTATTGGGAGCGGCGCGCATGCGCCGAATCCGGTGAAGCTTATCCACTCCAAACGTGTCGATGAGTTGATAGAGACACTATTGCAAACCTACCGCGTGGTTATTTTCGACACACCTGCACTTTTGCCCGTTTCTGACGCGACGGTTCTAGCGAGTAAGGTGGATGGCAGTGTGCTGGTCGTTTCCGCGGGATTGACGGATATGTTTTCCACAAAGAAAGCGTTACAGCGTTTAAGTTCGATTCCCGGTGTTAACGTCTTAGGTGTTGTCTTGAATAGAGCGACTCCGAGTAACGGGTATAAAGCATACTACTTAAACGGCGGCACACCGATGCCGTTGCCACACGAAACCGAGGCCGTCTGACTTTGAGCGCAGGATCATTGCATCGAAAGCACGTCGGCATACCGCTTAACGTTCAAGCGGTGTTGCAGGTAGGCGTAACGCTGGTTGCAGCAGCGTCGGCCGTGCTTATTTGCGATGCAACGTCGAAGTTGCCTCTTACCTACACGGCAGGAGCGCTCGGGCTTATTTTCGTGCTTGCACAACTGTTGGTCGGCGCATTTCGGGTTGAAAGCGAATTCGAAATTATCGACCGGGCGGCGAGGCCCATATTGCTTAGTGGTTTCATTGGTGCGGCGGTTTCGGGTCTGCTGGCGGCCTTCGTGCTGCAAAGCCGTCCGCTCATGGATGCCGCGATCGTCGCAGGCTTCATAACAACCGTACTAGTGTTGGGCCTGCGTCTGTTCGCTCTGTTCATCGCCAAGCGAAGTCAGGGGAAGCGCCGAAGTACGGTGCCGGTCATTATCGTGGGATCGGGCGATGCAGCCGCCTCTTTCGTTCGACTCATCAACGAAAACCACAATTTCGCCTATACAGTCGCTGGCTGTGTGGACGATGAACCTCTTTCATGGGTCGTCAATGGCAGCCCAATTATTGGTCGGATCGACGATCTGCCGAACCTTATCGCGAAGCATAGAGCCGGCTCGATCATCATCGCTATCCCAGCCGTTTCCGCGCAACTCATCAAACGCATTATGAACTGTTGTCTGGAGGCTAAAGGACACGAAGGCAGAGCGCCCAGCGTAAAGATATTGCCTGGAGTCATGGAACTGCTCCACGACGGTGTGAAGATCTCCCGAATCCGCACCGTACAGCCCGAAGATCTCTTGCCGCGCGACCCCGTTAAGGTCGACTTACAAGAAATCGTGCCGCATGTTGAAAACCGGGTGATCCTCGTGACCGGTGCCGGTGGATCGATTGGCAGCGAGTTGTGCCGCCAGATCGTCGGGTTGAATCCGAGCCTTCTGTTATTGCTGGGTCATGGCGAGAATAGCCTGTTTTCCATCGATGAAGAGTTGCGATTACGGTTCCGTTTCCATCGTACCAAGATCATTCTGGCCGACGTTGCCGATGCGGCGCGCATCCGAAATGTGTTTTCGGAGTATCGGCCGCATGTCGTCTTTCACGCCGCCGCGCATAAGCATGTCCCCATCGTCGAAGCGAATATTTGCGAGTCGGTGAGAAATAACGTTTTGGGAACACACGTCGTGGCGCTAGCAGCTGCCGCGGCTGGTGCGGCAAAATTCGTACTGCTCTCAACAGATAAGGCGGTCAATCCAACGAGCGTGATGGGCGCTACCAAGCGCATGTCTGAGATAATCTCGCAATCATTTGTAAACCAAACTGGAACCGAGTTCGTCACCGTTCGGTTCGGTAACGTGCTGGAGAGCCGTGGCAGCGTCATTCCCATATTCAAAAAGCAGATCGAAAACGGCGGCCCCGTCACCATCACCCACAAAGATATGCAGCGCTACTTTATGACGATTCCCGAGGCGGTGTCGCTCGTGCTGCAGGGCATGGCGATGGGACGCGACGGCCAAGTACTCGTGCTCGACATGGGCAAACCGGTCAATATCCTCAGCTTAGCGAAGACCCTTATCACACTGTCGGGACTGACGCCGTACCGCGATGTTGATATCGTCGAGACAGGTATCCGTCCGGGAGAGAAACTCTTCGAAGAGATTCTGACGAGCCACGAGGGCTTGTCGACCACAAATCACGCGCGGCTCTTTATAGCCCAGCAAGAGCGGGTGGCCTACGAGACGTTGGCTCTCGGTTTAGCCGCCCTTGACAGTGGTGTGCGAGCCGGCGATAAATTGTTGCTCATAGACGTACTACGTAATTTCGTGCCGTCATTCCAACCCGGACCGCACCTGGCGGCTGACAGCTTAGATGGGGCGGCTGCGTTGGCGCAAGGGCGTCAGTATATACCATCTTCCAACGGTCATGGCTCCAAACAGGACGAAGATGGCCAGAGCGAAGAGCCCGCAGCTCAAGCGCCGGCCCTAGAACTGCAGGCCACGCACATTGCTACCGCCGGGGTCATGGGATCTTAAAACTATGTCGATGACTCAAGTTGCTGCTGAGCCACGCGACCAGAACCCGGAGCTTACTCTCAAAGAGAAGATCGCGTCGTATTCGGCGCTTGTTGGCGTGGTGGGCGTCGGATATGTTGGTCTGCCGCTAGCCGTTGAAAAAGCGAAAGTCGGCTACCGTGTGGTGGGTTACGATCGAAACGCGATCCGAGTGGCCCAGATCAATCAGGGATCCAATTACATCCGCGATGTCGTCGATGACGAGCTCGCACGCATCGTGGCATCCGAGAAACTTAGCGCCACAACCGACTTCTCTACGCTGGGCTTGTGCGATGTGCTCGTCATTTGCGTCCCGACGCCGCTCACCCTCAACAAAGACCCAGACACGTCGTATATTCGAAGCGTAGGGGCTGAAATTGCAAGCAGGCTGAGACCTGGCCAACTAATCTGCCTTGAAAGCACGACCTATCCGGGCACGACCGAGGAGATTCTCCTTCCGCAATTCGCGGCTACGGGGCTCGTTGTCGGAAGGGACTATTTCCTCGCGTATTCCCCCGAGCGCGTCGATCCCGGCAACCGTCGCTATACCACGAAAAACACCAACAAGGTGGTCGGAGGAGTGACGGCGACTTGCCTAAACTTGGCTGCCGCTTTTTATCAACAGACGATCGTAGAAGTGCTCCAGGTTTCCAGCCCACGCGTCGCCGAGATGACCAAAGTATTTGAAAATACTTTTCGTGCCGTCAACATCGCGCTGGTCAATGAAATGGCATTGTTGTGCGATCGAATGAACATAGACATTTGGGAAGTGATGGACGCGGCCGCCACCAAGCCCTTTGGAATAATGCGCTTCAATCCAGGCCCAGGTGTGGGCGGCCACTGCATACCTTTAGATCCGTTCTACCTCGCTTGGAAAGCGCGCGAATATGATTTCCACACACGGTTTATCGAACTCGCGGGCGAAATCAACAACTTCATGCCGTATTTCGTGCGTGAAAAGCTCATGCGTACGCTAAATTCTCGCGGTCTCCCATTGAAGGGCTCGAAAGTTCTTATGCTGGGTATGGCGTACAAGAAGGACGTCCCCGATTGGCGGGAATCCCCGGCGCTCAAGATTTTTGAGCTGCTCGCGCAGGGCGAGGCAACTGTCGACTATCACGATCCATTTGTTCCAAGCTTTCAGGACGAGCGCGGTCAAACGAGGCACTCTGTACCGTTGACGGCACGAACGCTCTCAGAGGCAGACTGTGTTCTTATTATTACAGACCACAGTCAGACCGACTGGGCTAGCGTGGTTCGTCACGCTCGAGTTGTCGTGGATACGAGGAACGCGACCAAGAATGTCTCTGAGAAGCGAGACAACATCGTCCTGCTGTGATCGCCACATGACCATTTCAGTACCCCGGCTGGGCATTGTCGGCGCTGGCTATTGGGGGCCAAACCTCATTCGCGAATGCGAACAACTTGGCGTGCTCGATGCTGTCTGCGATGTCGACCAAGCGGCCTTGCAAGCGATCGGGCGTCAGTATCCCAGCGTTGAGACGCTTAGCGATTTTGATGCGTTCTTGCAGCGTTCTGTTGATGCTGTGATTATTGCTACTCCTGCCCAGTTACACGCAGCTATGTGCCTGAAGGCTATTGCCGCAGGCAAACACGTATTCGTTGAAAAACCGCTCGCGCTCAGTGTTGCAGACGGCGAGCAGATCGCGGAAGCGGCAGATTCGAAAGGCGTGAGCGTGTTCGTCGGCCACCTGTTGATTTACCATCCGGGCATCAAGAAGCTGCGGTCTTTGATAGACGGGGGAGCGATCGGCCGGGTATGGCACATGCGCTCGCGTCGTCTAAGTTTGGGGAAACTTCGCAGGCACGAAAATGTTTGGTGGAGCTTTGCACCCCATGATATTGCTCTAATGCTAGCCATCATGGGATCGGAGCCGTTGGCAGCCGTCGCCAGTCACGGAGCCATCGGGGCGGCCCGGCTTAGCGATGTCGCCTATGCGGACTATATCTTTACCAACGGCCGCACGGCTCACGTCGAGGTGTCCTGGTTCGATCCGGACAAGACCGCGCGCCTCGATGTTTTCGGAGACGGCGGTGTCCTCACACTTATCGATTCGGCAGCAAGCAGCTCGCTGTGGCTCAAGCGATTCTCTATCGTGGATGATGAGGACAAGACGCCGTCGGTGCAGCGCGGCGAGGAACGACAGGTTGAATTTCTTGACGAGGATCCGTTGAAGCTTGAAATGGAAGCTTTTGTCGCCATGCTACGAACTGGCAAATCAACCGAAACGTCCGCGCGACAGGGAATCGCTGTACTGAAGGCCCTTTCAATGGCGGACGAAGCCGCGCGCCGGGTGGAGCAAGGGGTACCGGCATGAACGCGGCTCAGGAACAACTCTTTTTCGCTCATGAAACGGCGCGCGTTGACCAACCGTCGCATATCGGCGCTGGTACTAAGATTTGGCACTTCTCTCATATAATGGCTGAGGCGACGATCGGCGCGAACTGCATCCTGGGACAAAACGTGTTCGTAGCGTCGCGGGTGCGCATTGGCGACAATGTCAAGATTCAGAATAATGTGTCAGTGTACGAGGGCGTTATTTTAGAAGATGATGTTTTTTGCGGGCCGAGCATGGTTTTTACCAACGTGAACACGCCGCGGTCGGCGGTCCCGAGAAACCGACCTGAAGACTATGCCACGACCTTGATCAAGCGCGGCGCCAGTATCGGAGCCAATGCGACAATAGTCTGCGGTCATAGCGTCGGCGAATTCGCATTTGTGGGCGCAGGTTCGGTCGTCACTAAGGACGTGCCCGCGCGGGCGGTTGTCTTCGGCAATCCAGCGCGCGTTCATGGATTCGCTTGCGAATGTGGCTCGATGCTCCGATTTGGCAGCGATGCCACACAATGCGTCGATTGTGGCACTCCATGGATAAAGGATGGTGCCAGCATCGTTAAAGGAATGCGGCCGTGATACCAATTCTGGACTTGAAGGAGCAATATCAGACGCTCAAGCGCGAGATCGACGGCGCGATCCAGCGAGTGCTTGAGAGCGGCATTTTTATCATGGGTCCAAATGTCGAAGCGTTCGAGAGCGAGATAGGCACTTATCTCGGCGCACGTCATGCGATCTCGCTGAACTCAGGTACCGATGCGCTCCACCTGGCAATGCGAGCGCTTGGGATCGGCCCGGGCGATGAAGTGATCACCACACCTTTTACGTTCGTCGCGACAACTGAGGCGGTGGGGATCGTTGGAGCAACGCCGGTATTTGTTGACATCGATCCCCAAACATTTAACATTGATCCCACGCTCATCGAACGCGCGATAACGCCACGAACGAAAGCTATTCTGCCCATCCACATGTACGGGGCTCCTGCCGCTATGCCGGAGATCGTTGCTCTCGGGCGCAAACATGGGCTCGCGATTGTTGAGGACTGTGCACAGGCGATTGGTGCTGAGTTTGGCGGCCGAAAGCTTGGCACGTTTGGCGAAATTGGATGTTTCAGTTTCTTTCCCAGCAAGAACTTGGGAGCTTACGGTGATGGTGGGTTGGTCGCAACCAACGACGATAGTCTGGCAGAAAAGATTAGGGCGTTGAGGGTTCACGGGGGTAAGCGTAAATACCATCACGAGGAACTCGGTATCAACAGCCGCTTGGATGAAATCCAAGCGGCCATCTTGCGCGTTAAGTTACCTCACCTAGAACAATGGATCTTAGCACGGCGAGAGCTCGCGGCTCGCTACACCACGCGGTTGCAGGCAATTCCCAGTCTTGTAACGCCAAGCGACCGCCCGAACGAGCGACATGTTTATCATCAGTACACCATTCGGGTCGACGACAGAGATCGCGTCAAACAGCAAATGGCAGCGGCCGGCGTGCAAACCATGATCTATTATCCCGTGCCGCTACACATGCAACAGGTGCATAAGGCGCTGCCATTACCCAAACACTCCGTGGAGCACTCGGAAAGAGCCTCTCGACAAGTGCTGTCGCTACCCATGTATCCCGAATTGAGCTGGGACAAACAGGACAGCGTTATGTCCGCCTTGCGGGCCGCGGTCAGGCTAGAGACACCGGTATGAAGGTCTTGACGGTTGCTGGGGCGCGTCCGCCATTTAGCGTATCTAAATTTGCACCAGCCCTAAAAGCAATACTTTTGGGACTGCTCATAACCGGTGCGTTGGTTGCGGTCACCTATTTGGTGATCGACGGCGCTATGGTCGGTAGCAAGCGCATGATCATAGAAGGCATCCTCATTATGGTTCTGCCCTTGATGCTCTATGCTGCTGTCGTAAAACCAATTTTTTTCCCGCTTGGCTTTTATGTCTTTTTGGTTCCGTTTGACAACATTCTCAGGATCCCAAGTTTTGGCACACTGACCAAGTTGCTTGGGATTTGCTCTGCATTAGCGTTGATGTTTTGGCTGGTTCGCAAAAGGCGATTTGCGACGCCCTCGAAAGCCTTCGTAATGTGGCTCGTGCTCTTAGTTTGGATGGCGCTGAGCGTTATCTGGGCCATACAAGCGGATGACGCCCTTGCCCATATGGTGACCTACGCCTCTCTATTCGGATTGTACACCGTCGTCTCAATCATGCCATTCACGCAGTCCGATTTAAAGGTCTTTCTGGGCGCCGTCGTACTTGGCAGCGTTGTTGCGGCTGCCTACGGTCTTTATCAATATCATAGCGGCGGCCCAATGGTTCAAAATCAAGTGATTGCTGGCGTGCATGCTTCGCGCGTTTTTGTCAAATTAGGTGAAGACACGATAAACCCCAATGCCTTCGGCGCCGCCTTGCTTTTGCCGATAGCGCTCGTCTTGATGTCCTTCTTGCAACGTCGTTGGGGCTTGCAGAAATTTGCGTTCGCCGGAATACTTATGGTACTCATGGGCGGTCTCATAGTGAGCGGCTCTCGCGGGGCTTTGCTCGCCTTGGGAATGATGGTACTCTATATGCTGATCCGTAGCCGCTATAAACTGCAGCTTCTTCTATTATCCCTGCTCGGTATAGCCGTTGGATTGACCCATGCCCAGTCCATATGGATCCGCTTTGCCATAGCGCTGAAAACTGGGGGCGCAGGTAGGCTATCGATTTGGGCGGTAGGCTGGGACGCCTTTAAACGCCACTGGTTGGTCGGCGCGGGCGTTGGGAATTTTGCAAATAGCTACGACCAAAGCTTCATCAACATATATCAGGCCTATGATGCTAAATGGCATCGCGCTTCCCACAATACTCCCCTTACGATGGCGGTCGAATTAGGTCTAATCGGACTAATTTTGGGGGCAACTGCTTGGTATGTGCAGTGGCGCTCTCTCCGTTTTATTCATAAGACGGACAGATTATACGACCTCCGCATTGCGCTTGAGTCGGCCGTAGTTGGGCTTGTTGTGACGTCGATATTCCTGGAATTGATGAGTGACAAATATGCCTGGCTGGTCTTTCAAGTGATCGCGGGAGTTACGGCTTACGCCTCGACGAGGCCCGACTTGATCAACTTCATGATTCCACCTCAAGCCGGTAAGTTTATCAGCAAAACGTTCGATCGCGAAGCGCGACAAAAGGTGCCCACAAATGCGTAAGGATTATCTGCCGTATTACAGGCCGCATATAGAGCCGGACGACATCGAGGCGGTCGCTGACTGTTTGCGGCGAGGCTGGTTGACAACCGGGCCCAAGGTGCGGGAACTTGAAGAGTCGCTTGCTGCCATCTCCGGCGTCCGGCATGCCGTCGCGGTAAATAGCTGCACGGCCGCGCTTCAACTCGGCCTGATCGCGCTCGGCGTCGGAGCGGACGATGAGGTCATCATGCCTTCGCTGAGCTTCGTGGCCGGCGCCGAGTGTGTCACGAGCTTGGGAGGAAAACCGGTATTTTGTGATGTGGATGAGACATCGTTATGCATCACCCCTGCAACGATCCAGCCTCTGATAGGGCCTCACACGAAGGTGATCATTCCAATGCATTATGGTGGCCAGCCGGGTCGGATAAAAGACATTGTGGCACTCGCAAATCCGTTGGGTATCGCTGTGCTAGAAGATGCTGCCCACGGTGCGGGAACGGTGGATGGCGGGGGCTGGCCCGGATCGTATTCGGACGCAGCGGCATATAGCTTTTATGCAACCAAGAACGTCACCTCAGCTGAGGGCGGGGCGCTACTGACGAATCGAGATGATGTAGCGGATAAGGCGCGCGTCCTCTCGCTTCACGGGATGGATCGAGATGCCTGGAAGCGCTATATGAAGGGCGGCACCTGGGTGTACGACGTTATCGAAGTCGGCTATAAGTACAACCTGTCAGACATGGCTGCAGCATTGGGGATCTCGCAGCTGAAAAAATTGGAAGCGAATCAAACGCGGCGGGATACATTGGCTCGAGTGTATCTCGAGAAGCTCGCGCACCTCCGCGGACTTAAACCAGTCGCTGAATTTTCACCCAAGCCTGACCGCCATAGCTGGTGTATCTTCGCCATCACAGTGGATGAGCAGGTTACCGGAATTACTCGAGATGATTTGATAAATGAACTTCGTGCTCGTAATATCGGAACCAGCGTGCACTTTATCCCCACCCACATGTTCTCAGCTTATCGCCACTCCAAGAAAGGCGATTTATCGACAACCGAAAGAGTCTCGCAACGAATGCTCTCGCTGCCGCTCTATCCCGACATGTCGGAGGGCGATGTTGGGGATGTTGTCGGGGCCTTGAAAGCTGTGGTTACCGGCTCACGTTTGGGGTTTCAGGGAGCGGCCGCCGCGGGTGGTTTTTGATCACATAGGGGAGGGGGCTTCCACGCAGACAGGGCCCACAGTGCGCACTCCGGCAGAAGCAGCACACAAAAAGCTTGTCTACATAGCTGGGACATCGTATTCAGGCTCAACGCTGCTCTCGCTTTTGTTGAATGCCCAACGGAAGATAAGCAGCGTTGGCGAGGTGGCGTGGTCTGTTCCCCGCAGAGGTGCAGAGAACTATCCCTGCTCCTGTGGAGCTACACTTGGCACTTGCGCCTTTTGGTCGGATATAAGCAGCCGGATGCGGCAACTCGGCCACAAGTTCAACACTAACAATTGGGACATGGCTTTTGAGGTAACGGGCAACAAGCTCATTCACAAATTGAGTGTCAGCACATTGGGGAACAATACTGCGGACGCCCTCCGTGACACCTTGTTGCGGATGGTTCCCCGATATGGTGCGCGCCTAAAAGAAATAGGAGAGCGCAATAAGTCTTTTATGCAATGCATTCTTGAGGCGACTGATGGAGCCGCGTTTGTTGACGCTTCCAAGGATCCCAACCGTGTGCGGCATCTTCGTAAATATGCCGGGGTAGAGCCATATGTGATTCATTTGGTGCGAGACGCGCCCGGTCTCGTGAGCTCAGTCTTGAGGCAGGGCGCAAGTGAACGCAGATTTCGCATGGCCATTCAGTGGTGGAACTCAACCGCTAGGCGCATAGAGCGGCTGAAGAGCACGACCGATAGCAAACATTGGCTTGTCGTCCGCTATGAGGATTTATGCGCGAACCCAGCAGGTCAGCTAAGCGCTATTCTGGATTTTATGGGCTTAAAATCAAGCGACCCAATCGTCAATTTTCGCAGCAGCGCGCATCACATCATTGGAAACAGAATGCGCCTAAAGAATGCATCCAACATTACCCTCGACTCGTCGTGGCGAACATTATTGACGGGAGAGCAGATCAGACAGATCAGGGCGCAGACAAAGAAGTACCGGAGCCGCTTCGGGTATGGGGATGCCTAAGGATAAGAACTCATAAGCCTCCGTAAACTGACCGGACGATTAGGCCCTAATGATGATTCGATAGGGAGGTGCCCGTCACGTGACTGGGGAGCAAACTTCAAGCACAACCTGCCGGATATGCGCGCAGCCCGCGGCAGGTATCGACACCGGCCGTGTTATTCGCGGATACAACCTATCGGCTTGTTCGGCCTGCGGCACGGTCCACGTGCAAGATCAGCCAGACCCGGAGGAATTAAAGAGAACATATGATGAGCTCTTTTCGCACGGCGAGTATGAACAACACCGTGCCGACTTCGAGACGCTGAAATCTGGGCGAAAGCCTCCCAACCTCGCTCGTCTACAGCTTCTTCGAAAGATCGAAAAAATGATAGGCGCGCGCCGCTTGATAGAACTTGGCGGGGGCACGGGTTTGTTTGGAACTCTTGCAAGATCGCGTGGTTGGCACTATAAGAATTATGACATTTCGCCGATCGCGATTGAATTCTGCAGACAGCTCGATCTCGATGCGGAGTTTTTTCCAGCCGGTGATGTTCCACCATTACATGAAGACTCTGCGGACCTGATTGTGATGTGGGAGGTCGTCGAGCACATTTGGAATGTGTCAGGTTACCTTGAAGTCGTCCGAAAAGCTTTGAGTCCAGGCGGAGTCTTGATGGTCAGAGGTGGCCTCGCATAACCGAACACTCGGCTAAGTGATGAATCTGCTCACCCGAGGGAGAAGAAACCCTCTGAGAGGAGCAGTTCATGTCACGACGTTCTCGCCGCAACCACTCAGCGGCCTTCAAAGCCAAAGTGGCGATCGCAGCCGTGCAAGGCGATGCAACCGTTGCCGAACTGGCGCAGCGCTTCGATGTGCATCCCAACCAGATCACGCAGTGGAAAACTCAGCTGCTCGAGCACGCTGCCGAGGTGTTTGCAGGCGGCGCAGGCCAGACCCCTGCGACGCCGGATCTCAAGGGCTTGCATGCCAAGATCGGTCAACAAGCCCTGGAGATAGATTTTTTAGCCGGCGCGCTCGGTCGCATGGACGATGCGAGCGCAAAGCGACGATCGACCGAGCACACGAGCTCTCGCTGACGCGCCAAGCCGAGCTCATGAACCTGTCACGCGGCTGTCTATATTATCAAGCGGTGCCCATCTGCGAGCGTGACCTGGAGCTGATGCGCCAGATCGACTGGCTGCATCTGGAATATCCGTTTGCTGGTGCCCGTATGCTGCGCGATCTGCTGCGTGCACGAGGCTACCCAGTGGGTCGACGCCATGTGGGCACGCTGATGCGGCGCATGGGCATTGAGGCGCTGTATCGTAAGCGCGTCACCAGCCGACGCAACGCTGAGCATCCCGTCTTTCCCTATCTGCTGCGTCATCTGGTCATCGAACAACCCAACCACGTATGGGCCACCGACATCACCTACCTCCCAATGCGCCGTGGCTTTATGTATCTGTGCGCGGTGCTGGACTGGGCGACGCGCCGCGTGCTGGCCTGGCGCATTTCCAACACCTTGACGACTGACTTTTGCATCGCCGCGCTCGAGGAGGCGATCGCCCGCTACGGCACCCCGCGGATCCTCAACACCGACCAAGGCTCCCAATTCACCGATGCCGCGTTCGTCGCGTTGACGCGCGAGACGCACGGGATTGCGTTGAGCATGGATGGCAAGGGTTGCTGGCGCGACAACGTTTTCGTAGAGCGCTTTTGGAAAACGCTCAAGTACGAAGAGGTGTATCTCCATGCCTACGACAGCGTCTCGGAAACCAGGGCATCCATCGCGCGCTATATCGCGTTCTACAACAGCCAGCGCCCGCACTCGTCGCTGCAGGGCCGTACGCCCGACATGGCATACTTCCAACCCTCCGCCGCAGAGGCGGCCTAACTTGGCAGGTTTATCACTTAACGGAGGCCTGTTCGCTGTTCAAAAAAGCGAGGCCACCTCTGTCAGCACACCAAATTACAGAACGCCAACCCTTTTTGCTCGTGATGATTGGGGTCCGCTTTCCTCCCCTCCAATCCACCTAAACTTCTTTGACAAAGAGTCTTTGCTCAGAACTTTGAGAATCGCGCAATTCAGTCAAATAAAGGTCTATCGGCGGCGGTTATATCGCCCGATGATGAACCTGGCCGGCTTCATTCGCGCTATTCGGTTTGCTCTTTTTTTGGATGAGCCACCAACCCTGTACGCATTGGCCAGGTAGCCTGATTGAACAAGCGTACCACAATCTTACCGCCCTACACGCCTGAATTCCAATCGCGCATCTATTAGAATGCGATTGAATCGCCCTTATTTAAAACGGCGCACCAAGTAGGAAGCATCTTCGAACAAGTGCTCGATTGTTTGGTCGTCTGGATTTTTCGTCCAAGGTGTGTAATCAGTTTTATTGAACCGCAAGAGCCGTTGTGGCTCTCGCCCAAACTAGAATTTCGCCTGTTACCGCTTAATAAGTGATATCGAACACTTCTAAAATCTAAGAGTTGTTCGGGTGTTTCTGTGCTCTTGGTCCGCGCTTTATATGAGCTTTCTCATAGAGCGTACGGATACGAGCTAGTATGATGGTCAAACCT
>JRHI01001975.1_pt1 | contig 15368 bp, 13 predicted proteins | sample 215371 | NCBI WGS metagenome assembly JRHI01 (sample SAMN02929681, study PRJNA255918) | sediment metagenome | biome: cave system; feature: Ice Cave; material: Sediment; isolation source: sediment from deep within a dark volcanic ice cave with no known source of... ...
CCGGCAATGCTAGTTGTCGCCACCGGCAGTTCTAATTGTCGTTCGTCAAAGCCCGCAAAATGTGTATAGTGTCGCACTCTATCGTGAGGCGGGGGGGATTGAAACGTCCTGGTCCTCCCTACATCTGTCCCGACCAACGTGGATGCACCAACGATAAACGAAAGGAGGGGCGAGCGATCATCAGGGGACCAGACACCGCGAGACAGGAACCGGTCGTTGAAGCGCTGAGGAGGGAGTGACATGAAGGCTGGACTTCGCATGGTCATGCTGGCGGCGCTGGCCGTGATGGCGCTCGGGGCGGCCCTTTCCGCCGGAGCACAGGGAACGCCATCGGCCGTCAAGGGGAAGCACGGCCAAATCGTCATCGGCTACTCGGCGCCGGGCCTCGTGGGCGCGCAGCTTGAGATCCAGCAAGGGTTGGTCCAGCACGCCCAAGCGAAGGGGTGGAAGGTCCTGACCACCACCTCCGGGGGAGATTCGGCGAAGCAGCTCGACGACATCAACAACTACATCACGCAGGACGTCGATGCCATCGTCGCCGTACCCGATGACAGCCAGGCGATCTGCAGCGCGGTCGAGGCCGCCAAGAACGCCAAGATCCCCTTCTACACGATCGACCGCTCGCCGCAGGGGTGCAAGATCAACATGACCGTCCTCTCCGACAACTACCTCGCCGGCAAACAGTCGGCCGAGGCAGTCGTCAAGCTCCTCACCGCGAAGCACGGCGCGGCGAAGGGCAAGGTGCTGGAGATCACCGGCGACCTCAGCCAGAACGTCGCCCAGCTCCGCGGCGCCGGCTTCGACGACGTGATCAAGCAGAACAAGGACATCACGCTCATCACCAAGGTCGGCAACTGGAAGGCCGACGTCGGCGCCGACACCGTGCGCGACGTCGCCTCCAGCACCGCCGACCTCGACGCCATCTACATGCACTCCGACGCCGTCTACACGCCAGGCACCATCTCGGTCCTCGGCGAGCTCGGCAAGCTCCACAAGCGCGGCGAGCAGGGCCACATCATCCTCGCCGGCGTCGACGGCAGCCCGGCCGCGCTGCAGGCCATCCGCGACGGCTACACCGACGAGTCCTCCAACCAGCCGATCCCCGACTTCGGTATCATCGTCAACTACATCGAGCAGGAGATCGCCGGCCAAACGATCCCGGAGGGCACGGTCACCGAAGAGGGTGCCCTCTGGTCGCCCGCCCAGATCAAGAACAGCGACGTCGGCCCGCAGCTCTTCCTCTCGACCACCGCCGTGACCGAGGCCAACGTCGACGACCCGCGCCTGTGGGCCAACGTCCTTGCCAAGAGCCAAGGCACGCCGGTCGCGACACCGAAGGCGTAGTTCGGCATTCGCCCTCACCCCCTCTCCCGGTGCGCGGGAGAGGGGGTCGGGGGTGAGGGTGGTCAGTGACCGATCCATCGCCTGACAACGTCATCGAGATGCGGGACATCACGAAGACGTTCCCCGGCGTCCGCGCGCTGGACCGCGTCAGCTTCGGCGTGCGGGGCGGGGAGATCCACAGCGTGGTCGGGAAGAACGGGGCCGGGAAGTCGACGCTGATGCACATCCTGACCGGGTTGTATGCGCCGGATGGCGGGGAGATCTGGGTGCGTGGTCAGCGCATCGAGCACATGACGACGGCGCGGGCGAAGCAGGTCGGCATCGTCCTCGTCGCGCAGCACGCGAAGTTCATCCCCGGCCTCAGCATTGCGGAGAACATCTTCTGCGGCAACCTGCCCCGGACCGCCGCCGGGTTCGTCGACTGGAAGCGCCTCAACCAGGAGGCGACGAAGCGGCTGCAGCGGATCGGCCTCGACCTCGACGTCCGGCGCAAGGTGGAGGGCCTGAGCGTCGCCGAGCGGCAGATGATCGACATCGCCCGCGCCCTCTTCGCCGACGCCAGCGTCATCATCCTCGACGAGCCGACGGCGCCGCTGCCGAAGCACGAGGTCGAGCTCCTCTTCAACTTCGTCCGGCGGCAGCGCGAGCAGGGCGCGTCGTTCGTCTACATCTCGCACTACCTGGAGGAGGTCTTCGCGCTCGCGGACCGCGTCACCGTCCTCCGGAACGGGCAACTCGTCGGCATCTACCCGGTCGCCGAGCTGACGCAACCGCAGTTGATCCGGCTCATCAGCGGCGTCGAGGTGGACCGCTTCCGGCGCGCCCGGCGCGAGGTCGTCGGCCGGCCGGTCCTCCAGATCGAGGGCTTAACCCGACCCGGGGCGTACACCGGTCTGCGCCTCACGCTCCACGCGGGCGAGGTCGTCGGCCTGACCGGCCTAGAGGGATGCGGGAACGGGGCGCTGGCGCGGGGGCTCTTCGGGCTGGAGCCGCTCGGCAACGGTCGGGTGCTCCTGGACGGCCAGCCGTACCGGACACGCCAGCCGGGGGAGGCGCTGGCGCGCGGCGTCGCCTACCTCCCGCGCGACCGGCACGGGCTCGGCATCATCGGCATGCGCAGCGTGCGCGAGAACGTCTCGCTGCCGATCCTTAGCCAGTTGACCGACCTGCTCGGCTTCATCCGTGGCCGGCGGGAACGCGGGCTCGTCCGTGGCTACATCGAGACGCTCGGGATCAAGACGCCGGGTCTCAATCAGCCGGTCGAGAACCTGAGCGGCGGCAACCAGCAAAAGGTTGTCGTCGCCAAGCTGGTCGCGACCAGCCCGAAGGTGCTCCTGCTGGACGAGCCGACGCAGGGGGTCGACGTCCAGGCCAAGGTCGAGATCCTCAAGATCGTCGACGACCTCACCACGCGGGGCGTCGCCGTCGCCATCGTCTCCGACGAGCTGGGCGAGCTGATGGACGTCTGCGACCGAATCCTGGTCCTCTACCGGGGCGCGGTCGTCGCCGAGTTCCACCACGGCGACCCAGGCATGACGCATGAGCGGATCATGCGGGCGATCGAAGGGGAGACACTGACGCATGGCGCGGCGTAGGTACGTTCCGGTCCTCCTGGACAACCTGATCTGGTTCATCCTGGTTGGGGTCGTTCTCTTCTTCGCGAGCCAGACCGACAAGTTCCTGACGCCCAATAACCTGCGCAATGTCTTCGTCGCGGCGTCGGTACTCGGCATCCTCGTCGTCGGGCAGACGTTCGTCCTCCTCACCGGCAACTTCGACCTCTCGGCCGAGTCGATGCTGGGGCTGGCGGCGATGGTGGGGCTGTGGCTGATCGTACCAACCGGCTCGCCGCACTGGGGCGGCGGGATGGAGCTGAGTCCGTACCTCTCGATCTTCATCATCCTCGCCGGCGGCGCGGCCGTCGGCTGGATCATCGGCATGCTCATCACCGTCGGCAAGATGAACAACTTCATCGTGACGCTGGCGATGCTGACCATCTTGCGCGGCGCGATCCTTCGCTTCACGACCGGCCAATCCGTCTCCAGCCTGAACGTCACCGCCGCCAAGCCCTTCAACGACCTCGGGCACGCGACGCTCTTCGCCCTCCCCGGGCTCGGGCGGGTGCCCCTCTCCGTCCTCGTCCTGCTGGCGATCTACGCCGTCGCCTTTGTCGTCCTCCAGTACCGACCGTTCGGGCGGGAGCTGTACGCCATCGGCGGCAACCGCGCGGCGGCGCTCGCCTCCGGCATCAACCCGGACCGGCGGGTGCGGCAGGTCTACGTCATCAGCGGCTTCCTGGCCGCCGTCGCGGGGTGGATGCAGGCCGGGCGGATCGGCGCGGTGCAGTCCAACCTCGGCCAGGGGCAGATCTTCAACGTCTTCGCCGCGGCGGTGATCGGCGGCATCAGCCTCCAGGGCGGGCGCGGCTCGGTCGTCGGCGCGCTCGGCGGCGTGCTGCTGCTGGCGACGATCAATGCCGGGCTCAACCTGATGCAGGTCTCCGTCTTCTGGGTTCAGTCGATCCAAGGCTTCGTCATCCTGATCGCGATGTTCATCGACGCGCAGAAGGTCCGCTTTCGCGGCCCGGCGGTCAGCTCCGGCTCCATCGAGGGTGGCGCCGTGCCGAGCGATGAGTCAGCCGTCTCCGATAGCCGTGTCTAATACTACAGTGGTAGATGAGTAGAATAGGGGCGTGCGTGGTCTCGTTGACCCGCCGGAGGAGGTCCCCGATGCGCGCGTCCCCGCTGGTCGCCCCGCGCGCGGTCCCGCCGCCCGCCGCGCCGCCCGACCCCGATCCCGCCGCCGCCACCGTCCATGGCTGGGCGGCCGACCTCGGCGCCCTGGCCGCCCGGATCGGCCACCACGTCGGCCGGGCCGAACCGCGGCGGCGGATCCTGGCCTACCTGCAGGGCCTGCTCAGCCCGGTGGAGCGCAAGAACGGCTGGCCATTGGCCGAAGCCGCCGGGGAGGCCAGCCCCTACGCCGTCCAGCACCTGCTGGGGCGGGCGGTCTGGGACGCCGACGCGGTGCGCGACGAGTTGCGCGCCTCCGTGGTGGAGCACCTGGGCGAAACGGGGGCGGTGCTGGTGGTGGACGAGACCGGCTTCCTGAAGAAGGGCGGGAAGTCAGTCGGGGTCCAGCGGCAGGACCGCGGCACGGCCGGCCGAATCGAGAACTGCCAAATCGGGGTGTTCCTGGCCTACGCCAGCGCCGCGGGCCGCGCCTTCCTGGACCGGGAGCTCTACCTGCCCGAGGCGTGGGCCGCCGACGCGGCGCGGCGGGGGGAGGCGGGGGTTCCCCCGGACGTCGCGTTCCGCACCAAGCCCCAACTGGCCCGCGCCATGCTCGCGCGCGCCTTCGCCGCCGGAGTCCCGGCGGAGTGGGTGACCGGCGAGGAGGTCTACGGCGGCGACCGCCGGTTGCGGCTCTGGCTGGAGGAGTGCGGGGTGGCCCACGTGCTGGCGGCCAAGTGCAGCGAGCCGCTCTGGGTCGCCACCGCCCGCGGCCCGGCCCAGGTCAAGGCCGAGGACCTCGGCGCGGCGTTGCCCGCGGACGCCTGGGCGCGCCTGAGTGCGGGGGACGGCGCGAAGGGGCCGCGGCTGTACGACTGGGCGCGCGTGGCGAGCCGCCCCCTGGCCGATCCGACGCGGGGGTACTGGCTGCTGGCGCGCCGCCGCGTGGCGGACCCGACCGAATTCGCCTACGACGTCTGCTACGGACCGGCCGGGACCGCCCTGGCTGAGCTGGTGCGGGTGGCGGGGACGCGCTGGGCGATCGAGGAGTGTCTCCAGGCGGCCAAGGGGGAGGTGGGGCTGGACCACTACGAGGTGCGGCGGTGGGCGGGCTGGTATCGCCCCGTCACGCTTGGCCTGCTGGCCCACGCCTTCTTAGCGGCGACGCGGGCGGGGGCGGGGGCGAGCGCGGACGCGACCCCGGCGGGTCCCCCCCCGCCCCGTGGCAGCCTGGCGAGCTTCCGGGCCCGGCGCGGCCTCGGGTGCGGCTGAGCGTGGCGGAGGTGAAGCGGCTGCTGTGGGGGCTGGTCTGGGCCTGGCGACCGCCAGACGGCTTGGTGTGGGCCTGGTCGCGCTGGCGACGCACCCACCAAGCGCAGGCCAAACTCAGCCACTACAAGCGCCGCCATGCCATACCGACCGATCTACCACTGTAGTACTAGTACTACAACGACGGTTCTTCGGGTAAGCTACGGGGCATTGACGCGCCGACCTCCCCCAGGAGCCCTGGATCGTGGACCCCGCGCTGTTCGAGGACGTGAGCTGGCAGTTGGTCGACTTCCACCGCCGCTTTGCCCCCCGGTTCGGCCGCCCGGAAGCCCGCCGCCGGGGCGAGCAGTACCTGTGCGGCCTGGTCGTCCAGCAGACCGACCGCCGCACCGCCGAAACCCTGGCCGAGGCCGTCCCTGGCGCCAATCCCCGCGCCCTGCAGCGCTTCCTGACCGAGGAGCCCTGGGACGCCGAGGCGGTGGTCGCCGAACTCCAAGCCTACCTGGCCGAACGGCTGACCGCCCCCGACGCCGTCTTCGTCCTCGACGAGACGGGGGTTCCCAAGCATGGGACCACGTCGGTTGAGGTGGCGCGCCAGGACTGCGGCACCCTGGGCAAGGTCGGCACCTGCCAGGTCGGGGTCTGCTTGGCCTACCCCTCCTTGCTGGGGAGCGCCCTGGTCGATCACCGGCTCTATTTGCCGGAGCGGTGGCCGGAGGACCGCGCCCGCTGTGAGGCGGCCGGGGTGCCGACCGCCGTGGGCTTCCAGACCAAGGCGGACTTGGGGCTGGCGATGCTGCGCCAGGCCCGCGCCCGACGCCAGGTGGGGGGCGCTGGGTGACCGCCGACGAGCAGTACGGCCAGGTGCCCAGTTTCCGCGACGCGCTCGACGCGGAGGGGTGGTGGTATGGGTTGGAGGTGCCACTACCCACCCCGGTCTTCGCCCAGGCCGCCGCCGCCGCCGTGCCGGTCTGGGCGGGACGGGGCCGCAAACCGACCAACCCGCGCCTGGGCGACGGGGCGCCATCCGCCCAGCCGATCGCCGCGGTGCTGGCGGCGGTGGGGGCGGGGGCGCAGGGGCCGCGCACCTACCGGTTCGTGGCCTACCGCGTCTGGGAGAGCCGGGAGGGGCGGCCGGGGCGGGCATGCTGGCTGGTGCTGCGGCGCAACGTCGACGGGACCGAGCCCAAGGCGTACCTGTCCAACGCGCCGGCGACGACCCCGCTCGCCCCGTTGGCTGAGGTGGGGGCGCAGCGCTGGGCGATCGAGACGGCGTTCCAGCAGGCGAAGGGGGAGGCGGGGCTCGACGAGTACGAGGTCCGGAGTTGGGTGGGCTGGCACCATCACGTCACCCTCGTCCTGTTGGCCGCCGCCTTCCTGCGGACGATCCGGCCGGCGTGGGGGGAACAAGCTGGCCCACGTCACCGTGCCCCAAGTGGCGCGGGTGCTGCGCGAGGTGCTGCCGCGGCGCTCCTGGACCCGCGAGGAGGTGTGGGGGTGGGTGGTCGGCACCCAAGCCCGCAACGTCCGCGCCACACGCTCGCACACCACACGCCGCCTTTCCCGCGCCCGTGAACCGTCGTTGTAGTACTAGTGGTGCATCCGCTAAGTCCGTGCGACTTCCCCCGCGCTCGGTGCTCAGCCGGCTCCAGCCGGCTTTGTGGGGTGAGCGCGGGGGTTGAGCCCCGCGCCCGGCGACGGCGCCGCCGAACACCGCTTCGTGCCGGACGTCCCGGATGCATCATTCAGCGCGACCGTCCGCGACGCTTGATCGCGCGCGAACTGTCCCACAGGGCGCGGCTGGCTCACCCGGTGAGCGCCGCGCTTGACTCATCCACCCAGTTGATGCAGCTCGCGGCGCGAAATGCGACACGGGCGAGCGGCAACGATGCCGCGGCAATGTCGCTCCTTCCGGTGGCATGTCCCATCGCACGTCTCGCCGGCATCTGCTATAGAAGAGGCGGGCGTCTGCAAGGGAAGGCAACGGGATGCTGCGCGCGGCGGAAGCGGTCCAATCAGGGGCGAAAACGGCCCGCGCGGTGGTGTCGGCCGAGGTGGACGACCATTATCTGGCGATGGTCGACCGCCACTATGCGCCGCTCCTCCGGTACCTGACGCGGCAAACGGGCGACGCGGACCTGGCGGCCGATCTTACCCAGGAAGCGTTCATGGCGGCGTACCGGCGATACGGCCAGCTCAACGACCGCGCCGCGTTCGCCGCCTGGCTCTATCAAATCGCGCGGAACCAGCTCCGGATGGAGTTCCGGCAGCGGCGGTTGCGCCACCTCATCTCGCTCGACTGGCTCTCGGGGCGTGGCGACGGCGGGATCCCGGAGTTCGGGCAGCCCGACGCCGTTGTGCCGACGGGGGACCGCGACGAGATCCAACGCGTCCTCGACCTGCTCAGCCCGGTGCTGCGCGAGGCGCTCCTCCTGCACGGGCTCTGCGGTTTCAGCGGTGGTGAGGTGGCGACGATCCTCGGCATCACACCGGCGGCCGCCCGGAAGCGCATCTGCCGGGCGGAGGCCGAATTCCGGACCCGCTACCGGGCGAAAGGCGATGGCGCCGATGTCCTCCTGTGAGACCTCGCGCGAGGATCTGCTCGCCTATCTCGACGACGAGCTGCTCGGCGCGCAGCGGGCGGCCATCGAGGTGGCCGTGCGCGACAACCCGCTTTGCCGCGCGCGCCTCGACGGGTTGCGCGCGACCCGGCTGCTCCTGTGCGATCGAACCCCGCTCCGCGACGATCCTGCGGCGCGCGCCCGGTTACGTTCACGTCTGCGGGCGGAGGCCGAGCGGTGGCAGTCACCGTGGCGCGGTTGGCCCGTGCCCTGGTTGCACCCGGTCTCGGTCGCGATCCCGACGGCGCTCCTGGTGGCCGTGCTCGTGATCGCGAGCGTGTCGTTGCTGAGACCCCGCGCCGCGGAGCCGATCGTTTCGGCGACCGAACCGGGTTCGGCGCCGCGCGCGCTGAGCGCTATCCGAACCTCGGCCCGGATCCCCGTGGAACTCCAGCTGATCGCCAACGAACTGCCCAGCGCGGTCGGACTCCAGCGATCGAACTGGAATCCGGCGCAGGCGGCGTTGGTCGGCCCATCGGCCACGGCGGCCAACGGCGCTCGTGGCCGGTCGTGCGGCAACCTCGCGACGCGACCGGGCAACGCCGCCGGCACGGCCTGCGCGTCGCGACAACCACTGCCGACGCGGCCGACAGCCGGCGGCAATCGGGTTGCCGGCGGGCGCTCCCGCGCGAACGGAGCCAGAGTGATGGGCAAGCGCACCCACTGAGCGCCGGTTGCCTCGCCTTGCTCGCATTCGCGTCGACGTGCGCAAGACCGCTAGAATCCGCCGATAGCGGACCGACGTCGAACGCGGATGGAGGGCGGAGTGACCGACGACACGGGGGCGCCGGGCGGCGCGGGGTACGGCTTGGCGACGATCGCGGCGCGGGGCGGCGTCGATCCGGAGGTCGGCAACGGCGTCGCGCCGCCGATCCACCTCGCGTCCACCTTTGTTCTGCCGGGCGATCCCGTTCCGGGGCAGCCGGCGTACGCGCGTGGTGGGAGCCCGGCCTTTCTGCCGCTCGAGCGGACGCTGGCCGAACTCGAGCGCGGCGCGGAGGCGGTCGCGTTCAACGCCGGCGCCGCGGCCGCGGTCGCCTTGCTCGACGAGGCGGTGCCGGGCACGGCACTGGTGATGCCGCAGGACACCTACTACGGCATCCGCGTCTACGCCCAGGGGACGCTGCCGGCCCGTGGCGTGGCGGTCCGGCTGGTCGACACGCGCGACCTCGATGCGGTCGACGCGGCGCTGCACGGCGCGTCGCTCCTGTGGGCGGAATCACCGACGAATCCCCACCTCGCGATCAGCGACCTGGCTGCGATCGGGCGGCTGGCGGCCAGGCACGGCGTTCCCTGGATCTGCGACAACACCTTCGCGACGCCGGTCCTGCACCGACCGCTGGCGGACGGCGCCGCGGCGGTGCTGCACAGCGTCACGAAGTACATCGGCGGGCACAGCGATCTGATCCTGGGCGCGGCGGTTTGCGCCAGCCCGGAGCTGGCCGCGCGGCTCCGGACGCGGCGCAACCAGTACGGCACGCAGCCGGACGGCTTCTCGTGCTGGCTGGCCCGGCGCGGTCTGCAAACCATGCCCCTTCGCGTCCGCCACCAGTCTGCGAGTGCCCTGGAACTCGCCCGGCGTGCGCGGTGCCACCCCGCGGTCGTACACGTCTATTACCCCGGTCTGCCCGACGACCCCGGTCACGCGATCGCGGCGCGGCAGATGGACGGCGGGTACGGCGGCATCCTCTCGCTCCTCGTGCGCGGCGGGGCCGTGGCGGCGCAGGCGACGGTGGATGGCTGCCGCGTCTGGGTGCCGGCGACGAGCCTGGGCGGGGTTGAGTCGCTGATCGAGCGGCGCGCCCGCTGGGCGGGGGAGACGGCCGACCCGGCGCTGTTGCGCCTGTCGGTGGGGCTGGAGGACGTCGACGATCTGTGGCGGGATCTGGAACGGGCGTTGGGCGGGGCTGATCAGGGGGGGCCGAAGCCAGTCCCCGGAGCCTCGGCCTCGAGTACCGCCCGGTCCAGCATGAATGACCGTGCGCAATCGATGGTTTGAGCCAAGAGCCTTCGTTGGAAGTACCGTTGTTGGAAGACTCCCAATGCGCTCCAACGCCTGATGCGCCGATTGTCGGCGGCGCCGAGTCGGTTGCCCTGGAACACCTCCTCGACTCATGACGATAAGAGCCGATCACCGCTCGAACGATCCATGATCGTCGGAAATCGGACCACCGACCCCGGCCGGATTGCCTGTTGCCGCGGGCCGCCGCCGCGCTCTATGCTGCGTCGGTTGCGGAGCTGAGGCCGGCGGCGGCCGGCGCCATAGGGAAGGCAAGGACGAACGACCGATGCGGATGTCACACCTGTTTGGCCGAACGCTGCGCGAGGCGCCGGGCGACGTCGAGCTGATCAGTCACCAGCTGATGGTGCGGGCGGGGCTGATCCGGCCGCTGGGCTCCGGCATCTTCAGCCTCCTACCGCTCGGCTGGCGGGTGGTGCGCAAGGTCGAGCGGATCATCCGCGAGGAGATGGATGCGATCGGCGGCCAGGAGATGATGATGCCGGTCGTCCACCCAGCCGACCTCTGGCGCGAATCGGGGCGCTTCGACCAAATCGGTCCGGAGCTGACCCGGTTCAAGGACCGGGCGGATCGCGATATGGTCCTGGCGATGACGCACGAAGAGGTCGTGACCGACCTGGCGCGGCAGGAGATCAGCTCGTACCGCCAGCTGCCGCAGATCGTCTACCACCTGCAGACGAAGTGGCGCGACGAGCCGCGCGCCCGCGGCGGGCTGATCCGCGTCCGCGAGTTCACCATGAAGGACTCCTACAGCCTCGACGCCGACGAAGCCGGGCTGGACGTCGCCTACCGCCTGCACTGGCAGGCGTACGACCGCATCTTCCGTCGCTGTGGACTCAACTTTGCCGTGGTCGGCGCCGACACGGGGATGATGGGCGGCTCGGCCTCACACGAGTTCATGGCCTTTTCGCCGAACGGCGAGGACATGATCCTGATCTGCCCGAACGGCGACTACGCTGCCAACCGCGAGGTAGCGACCTTCCGCCGCGAGCCGCCCGCGGGCGAGGCCCCGCTGCCGGTGGAGGAGATCGCGACCCCCGACGCGACGACGATCCGGGCGCTGGCGGACTTCCTGCACGTCCCGCTTGCGCGTACGGCGAAGGCGGTCTTCTACAAGGGTGGGTCCGGCCGCTTCGTCTTCGCGGTCATCCGTGGCGACCTCGAGGTGAACGAGACCAAGCTGCGCAAGGCCGCCAGCGAGCCGAATCTGGTGCCGGCGACGGGCGAAGAGATTCGCGCGATCGGCGCGGAACCGGGCTACGGCTCGCCCGTCGGGGTGCGGAACGCCGTTGTCGTCGTCGACGAGGGCGTGCGCGACAGCCCGAACCTGGTCGCCGGCGCCAATAAGGTTGGCTACCACCTGAAAAACGTCAACCTCGGGCGCGACTATCAGGCCGACGTCGTGGCCGACGTCGCCTCGGCGGAGGACGGGTTCCCCTGCCCGGAGTGCGGCGCGCCGCTGCGGGCGGAGCGGGCGATCGAGGTCGGCAACATTTTCAAGCTGGGCACGCGCTACAGCACGGCGCTCGGCGCGACCTACCTCGACGCGCGGGGGCAGAGCCACCCGATCGTGATGGGGTGTTATGGGATCGGCAGCGGGCGCGCCGCCGCGACGATCGTTGAGCAGCGTCACGACGAGAAGGGGATCACCTGGCCGGTCGCGGTCGCGCCCTTCCAGGTCTCGCTCCTCTCGCTCGGCACCGCCGACGACGCGGCGACGAATGGCGCGGCGGACCGGTTGTACGAGGAGCTGACGGCGGCCGGGATCGAGGTCCTCTACGACGACCGCCCCGACCGTGCCGGCGTCAAGTTCAACGACGCCGACCTGATCGGCAACCCGCTCCGCCTCTCCGTCAGCCCCCGCACGCTGGCCAGGAGCGAGGCCGAGCTGAAGGCGCGCACGGCGAAGGATGCGTCGTTCGTACCGCTCGGTGAGGCGGTGGCGGCGGTGACGGCGATGCTGGCGGCACTGAGCGAGAGAGAGGCAGGGTAGGGGGTGGAACTTGCCGAGTGCGCTGAGTGGCCGAGCCGGACGTATCGACTCGCCGGCATTACGAGCCGGTCGTGACCGGCAACCAGACTGGAGCGGTGCCGGCGTCGACGAAGGGCTTCCCATCGCCTCCGGCGGTCGGAACCAACGTCAGTCGCGTTTTGTCGGGGAGTTCGGCGGGTCTGCGCGAGGCGAGCACGATCTGACTCCCGTCCGGGGAAAACGAGCCGCCGCCGAACTCCGCGAGCTGGCGGACGGCACCGGTGTCGGCGTTCACCAGCCAGGGTTGGGGGTAACCGCCCTTGTCGATCGGCGTGATGGTCAGGAGCGTGAAGTGCCCGTCGGCGGAGGTGACCGAGATCTGGTTCAGGCGCCGTTCGCCGTTGTTGCTCGCGATGACGAGGTGAGCGGCGCCCGTCTGGAGATCGAGACTGATGAGGAGCGGATGCGCGGCCCCGATGTCGAAGAAGTCGCTGTTGGAGAAGAGGACCCAGCGCAGGGAGGGGGCGTTCGAGCGCAGGTCCAAGTTGTCGAGGGATGGCAGGGCCGTCACGCCGCCGGTTGCGAGATCGACGAGCGCCCAGGCCGTGAGTTGGTTGGTCGGGTAGGAGCCGACGAGTACGTGGCGACCGTCGGGGGCGAGGTAGGAGAGGCCACTGGCGGCGGCAGGGAGCGAGGCAACCACCGTTTCAGATCTCGGTTCGACCGTCACCAGAGACACTCGCGTTCGGGTGCGGACGATGATCTGATTCGCCGCTTGCCCAGGGACGAAGAGACCGCGGGTGATGCGTGGGCCGGTCGCGATGACGGATCGCCTGGTACCGTCGACGCGTTCGCGGACGACCTGATTGTCGCCGTCGCGAGTAGACTCGGAGTAAAGCAGCCAGGCGCCGTCCTCTGAGAATGCATCGCTGAAGGGAGCGACGGTCTGGCTGACGCGCCGGGCCTTGCGCGGGTCGGCGGTCGGCACAAGCCAAAGGTCATTGCCCGACTCGATGAGGAGGGTATCGTCCGACGGCAAGATGCGCACGCTGTCGGCGAACAGACTCTTCCCGGCAAGATCGGCGAGGATCCCGGAGAGATCGGCGACGGTCGCCTGGACGAGATCGACGAGGACGAGGCTCGATCCGCCGGTGCCGCCGAGGATCGCGTAGCGTCCGCCGTCTCGTCCGCGCCGCCACTGAAAGGACGGGTACGGATCGATCCCCGCCGGCAAAGCAAGTGGCGTCAGGGTGCCCTGGGCCGCGTCGAGCGCGAAGGACCGGTTGGCATCGGTGGTCACGAGGGTGCGACACCCCGTGAGCATCGGGATAACCCGGGAGATCGCGACGCCCGGCATCGGAAAGCGGCGGCGCTCTTTGCCCGCCGCGGTCGCGATGACGAGATCGGAGGCGACGGACAGAACGCCACTCGGCGTGCCCCGTTGGAGGTGAAGTTGCTGGTAGACGATCACGCCGCCGGCGGTTCCGCAGGTCGATGCAGGCGCTGGGGTTTGCGCCGTCGCCAGCGGAGGCCGGAAGTTGCCGCCAAGCGTGACGAGCACGACAGCGACGGTCAAGATCAGGCGCGGACTTCGGTTTCGACGATGCGACATCGTTCTCCTCCGTCTCAACACCGCGAAGCACGAACGGCCGAGGTGCGGGGGATTCCCCGATGCCGTGGGGAATGCTAATCGCCCGAGACGGGCGGTGCCGAGAGCTCAGGAGATGGCGGCGCGGGTGAGGAGGGCGAGGACGCCGCGCTCCTGGAGGGCGCGCAGCGTCGGGGTGCCGCGCTCCTTCAGCTCGACGCCGACCATGAGGCTGCAGCTGCGGACCTGGCGGACTCTCGGGCCGCCGATCGCCTCGATGCCGGCGACGAGGCGCGCGCCGAGGGCGGCGGGTAAGCGCTGACGTGACGCCGGCAAGGCCATTCGGCAGCGCAGCCTCCAAATCCTTGACGACGTGTCCACTCCACGGTACCGTGCGGTTGTGGTCAAGGTGATGGAGCATGGCCGGTTCGGTATCTACGTCTACGCCGAGGGCGGCCAACGTCATCATCAGCCGCACTGCCACGTCCGCTGGCCCGATGGAGATGTGGCGGTCGATCTCGTGTCGCTCGGCACCCTGTCTGGTGGTTCCCTGCCGGCGATGGCTCACGAGCTGGTGCGTGATCACCTGGCCGAGATCAGTCGAGTTGGACACGCTTGAATCGGGAAAGACCGCTGCCATGAGCATCGCAACGCAGATCGAGCACCGGTGGGACACCCGCGAATATGCCCAGATCGTCGGCGCTCGCTTCGATGCGGGCGCGCTCGTCGTCGCGTTCAACGACGGGACCATAGGTACGGTCGATCCCGAACGGCTGGTTCCCGTCGGCTGGCAAGTCACGGACTGGAATGCGCTGTCGTTCGACACTTACGAAGTCACCGTGCCGACGGCCGCGGGACCGCTGGAAATCCCGTGGGACGTGATCCGTCGTGAAGCCGATCCTGAGTTCCTGGCGCACTGGGTCGCTCGGGAGCAAGCGATCGCAACGCGGGTGGGCTCCCGCCTCCGCAAATTGCGAGAGGCGCGCGGCCTGACCACGCGCCAGCTCGGCGCGAAGGCGAGAATCTCCGCGGACGTGATCGCGCGCATCGAAGCGGGGCGAGCGCAGGCGGGGTTCCAACTCCTCGAGATGGTCCTCGGCGCGATGGGCCACACGCCCGACGACTTGATCGCCGAGGCGGAGTCGGGTGGAGGCGAGGCCTAACCGCAACGCGGGGAGCATCTCGGGCTGAATCTGCTCTATCCGGAAGGACCGCAAGCGTGACCTCCATGACGCGCACGTAGCAACGCTGGGATGCCAGCGCCTACGGAGCGATTGACGCGGCGCGTTACGAGCAGGGTGATCTTCTCGTCGCGTTCGATGACGACACGCATGTGCAGCTGCCCGTGAGTCGGCGCCAGGACGTACACCCACACGACCCCGACTGGACCGCGGTGCGCCCCACCCCGGACGAGATCGTCGTGCCGACGCAGTCCGGCGATGTCGAGACCAGGATGTCGCGGAGCGCCCCGAGGAACTCCTCGGCTCCTCGACTCGCGCCTCCTTCCAGACGGTCTGCCGCCGCTGGTGGCAGACGCCGGAACACTACCGGGCTGGCGGGCAGGACGAGGACGTCGCGCTCCGTCAGCGCTGTGTCAAAGTTGATGCGTGGAGGCCGACCGGCGGGCGGACCGCTGTGTCAGCGGTTCCAAGGAACTTGTGGTCACGCCCATTGGCGCCCCCGAGCGCGGGGCTGAACCCCCGCGCTGACCCCGACCAACCCGGCTGAAGCCGGCTGACGGCGCGCCCGTCGGCTCCTCCTCAGCCCCGGAGGGGCTTTGTCGGTTGAGCGCGGGGGTTCAGCCCCGCGCCCGGGGGCACGG
>JRHI01001976.1_pt1 | contig 15365 bp, 7 predicted proteins | sample 215371 | NCBI WGS metagenome assembly JRHI01 (sample SAMN02929681, study PRJNA255918) | sediment metagenome | biome: cave system; feature: Ice Cave; material: Sediment; isolation source: sediment from deep within a dark volcanic ice cave with no known source of... ...
TATGCAGACGCGCTCTACAAGCCGCTTGAAAATGTAGATGCGATTGCCCTGGTTGCCCAATCAAGTTCCTTGCTTTATTGGCTGGTTCGTGGTAGCTTTACCAGCTAGCGGGTCAGCCAGTGAAGCTTCCTACCATAGCTGGGTGTATGAATCATTTGCAGACAAAGGAATCTATTAAGCAGGAACCTGGAACGGTATTTCCGCCTGGCTGGTCGCGCCGGGAGTGTGTCCTGGAAGCAAAATGAGCGAACAGGATGACGTGCCTTGCGCGACCTGGAAGGATACTATTCCTTTCACAGCAGTTGTATTAGCCGAGGTATTACCAATGTGGTTGTTACTGAGTACAATTGACGTTGTGCCACATTGGAGATGCATGTAATCTGGCGGATAGCCATTGTTCCCTTCCGTGCTAGGATTGTCTATCGAGAGGCCAAGGATAATAAAATCGTTCCCTTTATCGGCCTGAGTAGCACTGTCGCTGAGTTTCACGGTCACCGTTGTCAACGTCCAGAACATACCACCGAACGGTACTCGTGTATTAAGCGTACTCTGTTTGGCTTGATACTTGCTGATATCAGCATGGCCTGTCAGAGGGATATCTATTTGCTCTTGCGTGTCTTTGCCGATATGCAGAATCAGCTGGTTCACTTGAACCGATGTTGGGACAGGGAAGTCGAGCCAGGTGGTTTGGTTTCCCGTGTGGGTGGGGCCGTTCACATCCTTATAACCAGTAAGGGCAACCTTGTTCCCTCCTGGCAGGATAAGGGAGAAGGACGAGGGATAGTCATAGTTGGGATCGATACGACTCCCTTCACCAACATCATTGACATCCGACTGAACAGCGTGAATATTGATGCGCACGGTACCCGGTGCGGTCGAACTGTTGTCATTGACAAAGCTCTTCGCCTGTTGCGCATTGATGATAGTCACATCGACGCTTGCATAGTTGACCGTCGCATTGATCGCAGTCGTCGTAATGGTCGATTGTGGGCCAGTTTGTAGGACGTTTTGCACGCCACCAGCCAGATGAGAGCCAGTGTACCACTTCCATCCAAAATACCCTCCTGTACTTACAAGAACCAGCAGCAACAGCAGCAAGATTGTACCAACGATACAACCTGTCCTCCGCTTTTTTTGTGGTTGCGCAAAGGCTGGAGGTTGCTGCCCTCCCTGCGCTGCTTGAGGATAACCTTGTTGGGATGAAGCATTTGGCGCATAGCCCTGCTGATAGTGCGGATTGGGAACATTAACCGGAACTGCACCGCTTAAAGGTGTCCCACAATTAGGGCAAAATGCTTGATTGTTTGCAACCGCTGTCCCGCAGCGTTGACATAGACGAGGAAATGACTGTGCCATACCATAGTATCCTTTCGATAAGGACAACGTAAGTTAGTTGCTGAAATGTTCTATCATTTCATTGACAATACTATTGTCTCAGCCATTGTAACACTGAAGTTGAGATAAATATATAGTGCAAGTCAGTGAAGTACCCCGTGCCTAGAAGGCAGGGGTTTCGACAGACTCCCCACGTGTAAATGTCAGGATTATTTAATCCTGACATTTACAAATCCTCCCCCCCCAAAAATCCACTTGACAAATGCCCTACAATTAGATAGGGTGCACCCTGCCATGCAATTCATTCAATGGTGGGTTGGAATAGAAAAGAGGCTGGTTGCGGATGGCTCTTCTGGAAGAACTGACGCCCGGAGTCGTAGTCAAGGGTCTCCTCCCTGGCGCGCATGTGACGGTCATCAGTGTCAAACGACACGGTTCTTATACCGTTGAACTTGTCTATAAAGATGCGAGCGGTCGCCTCGGCAGCGAACTGCTCTATAGCGATACTATAGCGAACCTGGAAATCGCTGCCGCTGGCCTGCCGTGGAGTTTTGATGCCCACGGCGCGCTTTTTCGCGTGGCCTCTGAAGCGTACCGTATTCGCCTGGCCTACCTCTTCGACCCCCTTATCGCTGTGCATACCTCGCTGATTGAGCCGCTGCCACACCAGATCACCGCCGTCTATGAAACGATGCTGGGGAAACAGCCGCTGCGCTACCTGCTGGCCGACGATCCAGGCGCGGGCAAAACCATTATGACGGGCCTGCTTATAAAGGAACTGATGATTCGCGGCGATCTGCATCGCTGTCTCATCGTCTCTCCCGGCAACCTTGTGGAGCAGTGGCAGGATGAGCTAAATAGCAGATTTCATATAGTCTTTGACATCCTCACTACTGATCGGCTTGAAGCTTCGGCATCGGGCAATGCCTTTACCGACATGCCTCTGTGCATTGCCAGGCTCGATAAGCTTTCGCGCGATGAGGACACGCAGGAGAAACTGCGCCAGACCGAGTGGGATTTGATCGTGGTGGACGAGGCGCACAAGATGTCGGCGACCTTCTTCGGTGGGGAGGTGCGGTATACCAAACGCTACCAGCTTGGCGAGGTGCTAGGGAAGATTACGCGCCACCTGCTGCTGCTCACGGCAACGCCGCATAACGGCAAAGAAGAGGATTTCCAATTGTTCCTGCGCCTGCTCGACGCGGACCGCTTTGAGGGCAAGTTTCGCGATGGCGTTCACAAGGTGGATGTCTCGGACCTGATGCGTCACTTCGTCAAAGAGCAGCTCTATACCTTCGAGGGCACGCCTCTTTTCCCCGAGCGGCTGGCCTACACGGTCAACTATAGCCTTTCAGGTCTGGAAGATATGCTCTATCAAGAGGTCACCGATTATGTGCGCCAGGAGTTCAACCGCGCCGACGCCCTGGAGAACAATGGGCGCAAGGGCACAGTTGGCTTTGCTTTGACGACCCTGCAGCGCCGTCTCGCCTCGTCGCCCGAGGCAATTTATCAGTCGTTGAAGCGCAGAAAAGAGCGCCTTGAGCGCCGCTTGCAGGAGGCGCAGCAGTCCAGGCAGGAAGTTGACGTACCGCTTGCACCGCTAGAACTTTTCCAGGACCTTCCCCTCTTCTCGGATGATGACATTGATGACCTGGAAGATGCGCCCGGCGCGGAACTCGAAGAGACCGAGGAGCGCGTGGTTGACCAGGCCTCGGCAGCTCGCACCATTGCCGAGCTTGAGGTCGAAATCGCGCTGCTGGCACGCTTAGAAGAGCTGGCGCAGCAGGTGCGGCGGAGCGGGACCGATCGCAAGTGGGAGGGCCTGGCCAGCCTGCTGCAAGACAATCCTGAGATGTTTGATGCGGAGGGTCATCGCCGCAAGCTGGTCATCTTCACCGAACACCGCGATACGCTCAATTACCTGACGGAGCGCATCCGCACCATGCTTGGTCAAGCCGAGTCCGTTGTCACTATTCATGGCGGCTTGAGCCGGGACGAGCGCGCCAGGGCGCAAGAATCCTTTACGCAGGAGAAGCAGACGCAGGTGCTTGTCGCGACCGACGCCGCCGGTGAGGGTATCAACCTGCAGCGCGCCCACCTGATGGTCAACTATGATCTGCCGTGGAACCCGAATCGCCTGGAGCAGCGATTTGGACGCATTCACCGTATCGGGCAGACGGAGGTCTGTCACCTCTGGAACCTGGTCGCGTCACAGACACGCGAGGGCGAGGTTTTCCACACCCTGCTCAAAAAGTTGGAGGAGGAGCGCGAGGCTCTGGGAGGCCAGGTCTTTGATGTGCTGGGGAAAGTCCTGTTCGACAATCGCCCCCTGCGCGACCTCATCGTGGAGGCCATTCGCTATGGTGACCGCGCCGATGTGCGCGCAAAGCTGACGCACGTCGTTGACCAGGCGCTTGATCGTCAACATCTACAAACCCTGCTTGAAGAGCGTGCTCTCGCTCACGAGGTGATGGACGTGGTGCGCGTGCGCCAGATACGCGCCGAAATGGAACGTGCCGCCGCCCATCGCCTGCAGCCGCACTTCATCGCGGCGTTTTTCATGGAGGCATTCAAGCGAGCGGGTGGAATTTGTTTTGAGCGCGAGCCACATCGCTACGAGATCAAGAACGTTCCCCCGACCATTCGCAATCGCAGTTCGCGCCATGATGTTCGAGCCACCCCCATCCTACGCCAGTACGAGCGCATCGTTTTTGAGAAGGAGCGTATCACCTTTCCAGGCAAGCCCCGTGCCGCGCTCATCTGTCCCGGCCATCCCCTGCTCGATGTGACGCTGGACTGGATACTTGAACAGTACCGCGACCTGCTCACTCAGGGCGCCATGCTAGTCGATCCCACCGACAGCGGTGAAGAGGCGCGCGTGCTCTTCTACCTTGAACATACCATCCAGGATGCCAGCATTGATACCACCGGCAAGCGCCGCGAGGTCTCGCGCCAGTTGCAATTCATCGAACGCGACGCGCAAGGGAATATCCACGCGGCAGGCTACGCCCCTTTCCTCGATTATCGCCCCCTCTCAGCAGAGGAGAACGCCCTTGTTTCAGAGATACGCGCCGCTCCCTGGCTAACGGGCGACCTGGAAGAGCAGGCGCGCACCTATGCCATTACAGAACTGGTGCCGCGCCACCTGGCTGAGGTCAGGCAGAGGCGTATAGAACAGATCGACAAAACCAGCGCGGCGGTCAACGATCGCCTGACCAAAGAGATCAGCTACTGGGACAATCGCGCCGCTATCCTCAAGGAGCAGGAAACCGCTGGCAAGACCAACGCCCGTCTCAACTCCCATATTGCGCGCCAGCGTGCCGATGAACTCCTGACCCGCCTGGAACGGCGTATGGCAGAATTAGAGCAGGAGCGCAAGCTCTCGCCGCTGCCGCCCGTCGTGGTCGGCGGCGTCCTCGTCGTTCCCCAGGGCCTGCTCGACAGGCTCAGTGGCAAGAACAAGACTCCCGACATCGAGCAGTTTGCTCGCGAGACTGCCCGCGTCGAACATATGGCAATGGAGGCCGTCATGCAGATCGAGCGCCGCCTTGGCTACATCCCTCGCGACGTGAGCGCCGAAAAATGCGGCTACGACATCGAATCCAGCATCCCTGCCAGCGGCAAACTGCGCTTCATCGAAGTCAAAGGCCGCGTCAAAGATTCCGCAACCGTCATCGTCACAAAGAATGAGGTTCTAACCGCGCTCAACAAGCCAGACGACTTTATCCTGGCCGTCGTCATGGTAGATGATGATGCGACAACCACCTACTACATTACGAAACCATTCCAACGCGAACCCGATTTCGACGCCACAAGCGTCGTGTATGGTCTTGCCAGATTGTTGCAAAGAGGAGTAGTTGTGTAACCGTACCGGTCTATAATGGTCCCAGAAAAGTGCGACAGGTGGAGGTGCTTGGAACAGTTACCCATTACCTGAGAGAGCATGCGACTTCTCTCCGCCCGTTTCTCTACATTGGTATCATCTCTGCTACACGGGGCATCCTTTCGATTGGCGCGAGGCTTTCAATTGAGGGAACAGGCATTTCAAATCAAGTATTCATTAATGGAATGATTGAACTGGGTGTGAGCGGGCTTGTCATCCTTGCGCTTAGTACTTCGCTCAAATTACTCGGAAAACTCGAAACAGATTAGACTCGCTGTTTAAGCAGTCTTGTCCTTGAAATAGCAGGAGAAAGGGATTCCCTTTGCTATCATCCTTCTCGTCTTCTCGCATCCGTGCAGTGGTAAGTCTCTTCGGAGTTGCCATCAGCATTGTGGGTTTCTTCCTGCCCATGTTCACCGAAAGCAATCCGGGTGTTCCTGGGAGTACTCATCCTGTGTATGAATGGCAGGTTGTAATCAGGCTTGCGAGTTTGAGCGTGTTGGCCGGTTCTTTTGCCGCACTTTCCTTGTTGGGTGTGCTCATCGTTCTAGCAACGAGTGTTGCTACATTGTTCGCAGTACGCGGACCTCGGCTTGTTCTGCTGCAAGATCTTGCCGCGAAATGGGGACTGGCCTTTCAGCTCTCCTTTGATTTCGCTGTTTTGCAGGTCTTGTTACTGGGATTTGCTCGCATAGAAATTGCGTGGGGCTTCGTCGTTCTGCTCCTCGGCTTCATGGTGATCTTTGGCAGCGCACTGCGCTTCCAAACGACCTTCACTCTCCTGACATGCATATTGTTTGCCATCGGCTCAATAACCCTGGGTCTGGCATGGGTTTTCTTTGATTTCTTCGTTGGTATGGTTGTCATAGACGTGTACGCCTGGCTCCCATTAATTGTACTGTTAGCTGTGGTTGCTCTGGTTATGACAAAACAATGGGCTACAACGGCACTGACCTTCCCTCTCGTGCTAGTTTCCCTGTACGGTCTCTACTTCCTTCTCATGGGTATCGGGTCGCTAGCGTTGATACCAACTTCCATCATAGTCCCAACCGTCATTGTCTTACTCCTTCTGCTTAATGGCAGTGTCTTCTGGTTGACTCGCAGGAGCCTAAAAGTCGAAGCACGAGAGAAGAAAAATGTGCATCTAAAAAGACGCTCTTTCTTAAAACTGCTCACAAGCACAACATTTTCTCTTGCAATTGGTAGTCTGTTCATAAAAACATATGTATGGGACGACCCGTCCAAACAATGGCTGCTTACGGATTTATTTCAAAATGAAAATGGAGCAAATAAACTGACACTTGCGCCTCCTTTGGGAACGCTTCTTGATGATGCAAGCCACCTGAATATGAGTATCGTAGCAGAAATCCGTTCTCCAAAAACCGTAGGCGAGGTCATCAAAGCCGTAAGAGATGCAAAATCTACCAATAAAAAAATCTCCATCTCAGGCATCAGGCACAGCATGGGTGGACAAGCCCTGGGGCTGAACACGCTTCATCTTGACATGACACACTTGGATGCAGTGCGCTACTATGATGCCGATCAAACGGTCACTGTTGGTCCAGGAGCTACCTGGAGACAAGTCCAACAAGCACTTTCACAGCATGGCCGGGCAGTAAGAGTCATGCAAGATTCAAATATCTTTTCAGTGGGCGGTGCTCTGAGTGTGAATGCCCATGGCAAAGATCCACAATACGGGTCATTGATAGAAAGTGTCAATTATATAAAAATTGTTACTGCGGATGGGAAAGAAATTCTCTGCGATAAAACAACAAATAAAAATCTGTTTTCAGCCGTTATTGGAGGGTACGGCTTGTTGGGGATAATAACTGAAGTCAACTTACGCACAACACAAAATAGTATATTCTCATTTTCTCTGCTTCCAATTCAGACACATTCATTAATAGATATGCTGGAATCCTTGCGTAAAAAACCTGAGAATCGCTTGCTAGAAGCGCACCTCTCTATTGACGTAGACCACTTTCTTACCGAAAGTCTTATCTTTACCTACGCAGAAACCACATCCTCCACCAAACCCAAAGACGACCTTGAAGGAGAAAACAGTATCTGGCTACGCAAAGTCATATTCCAGGCGTCAAGAGCAAGCAACTTCGGGAAATTTTTGCGCTGGGAAGTGGAAAAGTCCCTATCCCCGCTGGTTGAACCAAAAACAGTGAGCAGAAATACCTCCATGTCCGTTCCTGTTCGTTTTCTGCAAAATCCCGATCCACATACGACAGATATACTTCAAGAATATTTTGTTCCAACTGAACAAGCAAACAACTTTCTTGAAAGATATAAAAACCTAGTAAAAAAATACCATATAGATTTATTAAATGTAACAATTCGAAAAGTCAATAAAGACATCGATGCTCTGGTTTCTTATGCTCAAAAAGACATGTACGGCTTTGTAGTCTACTATAAAGTTACTAAAAATAGCAGAGATATAGCAACATTGGACGCCTTTACGAGGGAACTCATTGATTATTTAATCTCGATCAAGGCTACGTATTATCTTTGTTATGGCAGTTACTATTCTTATGCTCAACTTACAACAATGTATCCTGACATACGCACATTATTCGTGTTAAAAGCACAACAAGACCCGGATGGGCTATTTACCAATGTATGGTATGAAAAATTTCGTGGAGATATTTCTGCCTCGCTGTACTAATGCTGTGGAATAGGCCGGGTATATAAGACAGTATTCTCGCATGGTTGTGTTTGTCTTATTTTTGCCCAAAAACTGTCTTGACTTTTTGGGACCACAATAGTTTGTCAAAGGAGCAATCCTCGTATGCCCTACCGTAAAAAGTTAATCGAAGTCGCCCTCCCGCTTGAGGCAATCAATAAAGCCTCGGCCCGCGAAAAATCCATCCGCCACGGCCACCCCTCAACGCTACACCTCTGGTGGGCGCGCCGCCCCCTGGCAACCTGTCGCGCCGTATTATTCGCATCCTTAATTGATGATCCTTCTGAGCATCCAGAGGAGTTTCCTACAGAGAAGGAACAGGAACAAGAACGCGATAGGCTTTTCAGGATAATCGAAGACATGGTGAAATGGGAGAACTCCAACAATAAAGAAGTATTAGCAAAAGTACATGCAGAGATTCACAAGTCAACCGGAGGCAATCCCCCGCCTGTCCTCGACCCATTCGCTGGTGGAAGATCAATCCCATTAGAAGCACAACGACTAGGCTTAGAAGCCCATGCCAGCGACCTCAATCCCGTAGCAGTGCTGATTAACAAAGCCTTAATTGAGATTCCGCCAAAGTTCGCAAATTGCCCACCTGTCAATCCTGAGGCGAAAAAATCATTGATGGCAAGAGAATGGCATGGCGCTCAGGGACTGGCTGACGATATCCGCTACTACGGTAAATGGATGCGCGATGAGGCTGAAAAGCGTATTGGACATCTCTATCCCAAAGTGGCATTACCAAAGGAATATGGCGGAGGTGAAGCTACTGTTATAGCCTGGTTGTGGACACGAACTGTTAAATGTCCTAACCCTGCTTGTGGCGTCCAAATGCCACTTGTTCGCTCATTTTACCTCTCTCAAAAGAAGGGAAAAGAAACGTGGGTTGAGCCATACATAAATTATAGCGTTACTCCACCTGTAATACGCTTCGAGGTGAAGACAGGGAAGGGCAATCCACAGGATGGTACTGTCAACCGACAAGGGGCAATGTGTGTCGCCTGTAGTACACCTGTTCCGCTAGATCACATCCGCAATGAGGGCAAAGCAGGCAGAATGAAGGCAAAGTTAATGGCAATAGTTGCAGAAGGTCAGCGTGGACGTGTGTATTTACCTCCCATTGAAGAACATGTTGCAAGTTCAGCAGAAGCAAAGCCTGAATGGAAACCTGATGCTACTCTACCTCATAATCCTCGCGACTTCAAAACTTCTAATTATGGCTTGTGCACTTTTGGGGATCTTTTTACTCCACGTCAACTCGTTGCTCTTACCACTTATAGCGATCTCGTACAAGAAGCTAGAGAAAGGGTATTAGCTGATGCTAACACTGCTGGCTTTTCTGCTGATTTTATAACTCTAGAATATGGTGGTAAAGGAGCAAAAGCGTATTCTGATTCAGTGGCAACGTATTTAGGGCTTGGGCTGAGTAAACTTACAGATGCATTGACGACACTAACACATTGGAAACCAAGTATGGACCAAGCAATTGCAACATTTTCACGACAAGCACTACCAATGGTTTGGGATTATGCAGAGTCTAACGTTTTCAATAGGGCTGCCGGAGATTATACAACTACAATTAATAATATGATACGTGTGATAAACAATTTAGGCACTCGTAATTCTGGTAATGTTAGACAACTCGATGCTACATCTTATATTAGTGTCAATTCTAACATGCTCGTATCAACAGATCCTCCATACTATGACAACATTGGGTATGCAGATCTTTCAGATTTCTTTTATATATGGCTACGTCGTTCACTTAACTCGATTTACCCTGATTTGTTCAAGACAGTGCTCGTTCCTAAAGCCCAGGAGTTGGTAGCTACACCTTACCGTTTTGAAGGTAGTAAAAGTAAGGCTCAGGAGTTCTTTGAGGTAGGTCTAGAAAAAGCTTTCGAACGCATGAGGGAAGTTCAACATCCTGAGTACCCACTCACTGTTTACTATGCCTTTAAGCAAGCGGAGTCCGAGGTAGAAGTAGACGATTGGAAAAGAAGCAATGGTTCAAAGGCTACAGCCTCTACTGGTTGGGAGACTATGTTAGAGGGCCTAATTCGTTCTGGTTTCACTATTACGGGTACGTGGCCTATGCGTACAGAGATGGCAAATCGAACAGTTGGTCTGGGTAGCAATGCTCTCGCCTCATCCATCGTCCTCGTCTGCCGTCCACGCACTATCGATGCCCCAATAGCATCCCGTCGTCAATTCCTCAACGCCCTACGAGCAGAGTTACCGCTTGCCCTCAAGAATCTCCAACATGGCAGCATCGCCCCGGTAGACCTTGCCCAGGCCAGCATTGGCCCTGGCATGAGCATTTATTCGCGCTACAGCAAAGTCGTCGAGTCCGATGGCACCCCACTTGGCGTGCGCACCGCCCTGCAATTGATTAACCGCGCCCTTGACGAAGTATTAGAGGAGCAAGAGGGCGAGTACGACGCCGAAACTCGCTGGGCCATCGCCTGGTTCGGTCAGTACGCCATGGACGCGGCAGAGTACGGTATTGCCGAAACACTCTCCAAGGCCAAAAACATGTCGGTGGAGAACCTGGAACACGCGGGTCTGGTGGTATCAAAAGCAGGAAAGGTGCGCTTGCTCCGGCGCGACGAGCTTGCCGCAGAGTGGCATCCCAAACTCAATCCTCGCCTGACAGTCTGGGAAGTAATGCAGCGCCTCATCTACGCCCTTGACCAAAAAGGCGAAGTCGGTGCCAGCGCCATCCTCCGCCAGGCAAATTCCCAGGGCGAAATTGCCAGAGACCTATCATACCGGCTCTACACCCTCTGCGAACGCAAAGGCTGGACCCAAGAAGCGTTAGCTTATAATAGCCTCGTCACATCCTGGCTAGAGATCAGCCGCCTGGCAAACAGGGAAGCCAGCGATGGGAATTTGTGGGGGGCAACGTATTTGGAATAATATCGAGCCGCTGCTGGGGCGGGGGGGCGTATATAGTAGGGTTGACCCTCGCGGTCAACCTAATACGAGCGGTCAACCTATGGGGTGGGGACGGGTGTGGCAATGTGATGTGGCGTGACCACGCGTCCCCGCCCCATAGGTTGACCGCAAGGGTCAACCCTACTATACTCGGTGCGATGCTGCGCATCATTCGTGGGGTTACGTCGGGTGTAGCCCAAATCGAATAAAACAGGAGATACAACAATTGACCCAAAAATATGACTATGGATTCGCATTTCGTAATAAACGAAAATCAATACGTCTACAAACCCACAATTACGGCTGGTCAGGAACATATTTTGTAACCATACGAGCCGAAACGCGTGACCCACTATTCGAAAATCCAGCCCTGCGAACCATATTAGCCGAAACATGGCAAACCCTACCAGCCAGATACCCAGGCCTAACCCTGGACGAATTTATCATCATGCCCGACCACATCCACTTTATCATCCACCTGGAAGGAAACGTCGTAAAACTAACCACCCTCGCCCAAGTCGTAGGATCATATAAATCAATCGCCGTCGTATCATGGATACACCACATTGAAACCAACAAAATACACGCCCATGGCCGCATCTGGCAAAACAGCTATTACGATCGCATCATCCGAAGCGACGACGAACTGGAACAAACACGACAATATATACGCAACAACCCAACCAACCAAACCAAAAACCAATAACCCTAATCGACCTAACACCGCCCACAGGGCGGCCCAACGTATATAGTAGGGATGACCCTTGCGGTCATCCTAAGGCCACCACGGTCATCCTAAGGCCGCCACGGCTGTCTGGCTGGAGCGTTACCATACATATGTAGAAAGTGAACCCACCATGGCACAAAGCAACCTTGAACGCGTAGGCAAAGCGTTAGAGCTATTAAATAAAGGACTCAAACCATTCGTCGAGCGCGAAATGCTAGCTAAACATGGCACTCGTTGGCGCTACCAGGCCGTCAATGCGCTGCGCGACCACCACTTAACCGATGATGGCCAGGATATCCACCTGGACACCCAGGCCTTGTTACTAATCCTGTGGGATCAGTGGCATGATGTATTTCAGAATGCGCTGGGCCATGCAGAGCGATCGTTGGTGAGTGAATTACGCACAACGCGCAACAAGTGGGCGCACCAGGAGGCATTCAGCACCGATGATGCCTACCGCGCTTTAGATAGCACCCAGCGCTTGCTTACCGCAGTCTCCGCCGCGCAAGAGGCCAGCGAGGTTGAACGGCAAAAACAGGAGTTACTACGCCAGCGTTTCGAGGAGCAGGCGCGCAATGAGACGCGCAAAGTAGCGGTGGCGCCTATCGAAGGCAGGCCAGCCATGGGCCTGCGTCCCTGGCGCGAGATCGTGACGCCCCAGCCGGATGTCGCCTCTGGTCGCTATCAACTGGCCGAGTTTGCCGCCGACCTGGCACAGGTGCATAAGGGGCTAGGCTCCGACGAGTATCGTATCCCGCGTGACTTCTTCCAACGAACCTTCTTGACGAACGGCCTGCGACGGCTATTGGCTGGCGCGCTGCAACGCCTTGATGGCAGCGGTGGCGATCCCATCGTCGATCTGCAGACCAACTTTGGTGGCGGCAAAACACACTCGCTGCTCGCCCTCTATCACCTCTTTTCCGGTGCGCCTATCTCTGACCTTGTTGGTATTGAACCAGTTCTGGAAGCATCTGGTATTTCGCATCCTCCGCTGGCCCAACGTGCCGTCATCGTCGGCTACGAACTCTCCCCCGGCCAGCCGCGCCGTAAAGCGGATGGCTGCGTCATCAATACGCTGTGGGGCGAGCTGGCCTGGCAACTGCTCGGCAAAGACGGCTTCGCGCTTGTCGCCGAATCTGACCGCCAGGGCGTCAGTCCAGGCTCCGAAGTGTTGCGCGAACTCTTTACCGCCGCTGCTCCCTGCCTCATCCTCATCGATGAATGGGTGGTCTACGCGCGCCAGTTGTACGGCGTCTCTGGCCTGCCGGGCGGCTCTTTCGATGCCAACCTGAGCTTTGCCCAATCACTGACGGAGGCCGCCAAAGCCGCGCCGCAAACCCTCGTCGTTGCCACCATCCCCGCCTCTGATGCCGAGACCGGCGGCGAGGGTGGGCGGGAAGCGGCTATACGCCTGAAGAACATCTTCGGACGTATTGAGTCTCCCTGGCGGCCCGCCGACACGGAAGAGGGCTTCGAGATCGTGCGGCGGCGCCTCTTCCAGCCCATTTCGCAGCCATCCCTCTTTACCGCGCGCGATAGCGTGGCCAGGACCTTCATGGACTTCTATCGCACCCAGTCGCAAGAGTTCCCTGCCGATTGCCGCGAAGCGGAATACGAACGGCGCATCAAGTCCGCCTACCCGATTCATCCCGAACTCTTTGACCGGCTCTACAACGACTGGTCGAGCATTGAGAAATTCCAGCGCACGCGCGGCGTCCTGCGCCTCATGGCTGCCGTGGTGCATGCCTTGTGGGAACGGCAGGATGCGAGCTTGCTCATCTTACCCGCCAACGTGCCGATAGACGAACCCACCGTCCAATTTGAATTGACGCGCTATATGGAAGACAACTGGGTCCCGGTTATCGAGAAAGATGTCGATGGTCCCCATTCTTTGCCGCTGCGCATTGATCGCGATAACCCGAACCTTGGCCGCTACTCCGCCTCCCGGCGCGTCGCCCGTACCATCTATCTCGGCTCGGCCCCCAATCCGCGCAACCCCAATAAAGGTCTGACCGAAGGCCAGGTCAAACTGGGCTGCGTCCAGCCGGGAGAAACCGTCGCGACCTTCGGCGATGCTATGCGCCGCCTGTCGGATCAGTCGACGCACCTCTACCTGGATGGCCAGCGCTACTGGTATGCAACCCAGCCAAGCGTAACGCGTCTCGCCCAGGATCGTGCCGCGCAGCTGGATGAAGAGAAAGTACTTGATGAGGTTGAGAAGCGCCTGCGGACAGAGCAGAACAACCGCGGCGATTTTGCCAGGGTGCATGTCTGCCCCACCACTGGCGCCGATATCGCCGATGATGAAACCTCGGTACGCCTGGTTATCCTCAAACCACACCTCACCCACGCGCTGCGGGATCAGCACAGTAAGGCCAGGGAAGCGGCGAACGAGATGCTCAACCTGCGCGGGAACACGCGCCGTGGCTATCGCAACACGCTGGTCTTTCTCGCCGCGGACCGCAATCGTCTGGAAGACCTCAAGCAAGGTGTGCGCCAATTCCTGGCCTGGGACACCATCAACCAGGAGAGTGAAACACTCAACCTGGACGCGTACCAGCGCAATCAGGCCAGGACGAAGCGCGAAGAGGCCAACAAGAGCGTCGAGGCGCGCATACCCGAAACCTACCTCTGGGTTATCGTGCCCGAACAGCCGGAGCCGCGCCAACCCGACGAATTGCAGGAGTTCAAGCTGCAACCCCAGCCACAAAGCACGCTGGCGGCCAACGCGAGTCGCAGGCTCAAAACCGAAGACCTGCTCATCACCCAGTACGCCGGAACCCTGCTGCGCCGTGAGCTAGACCGCATCCCGCTGTGGCGCGGAAACCATATCGGCGTCAAAGAACTGGCCGATTACTTCGCCAGGTATGTCTACCTGCCGCGCCTCAAAAATGACACTGTCCTCCTCGAAGCCATTTGCGAGGGCGTCCAGTCGCTGCGCTGGGAGCGCGAAACGTTTGCCTACGCGGATAGCTGGGATGCCGAGCGCAACCAGTACCTCGGTCTCAAAGCGGGCCAGCAGGTGCAAATAACCATGAATGCCAACAGCCTCGTCGTCAAGCCAGAAGCCGCTGCCGCCCAAATCGCAGCAGCCTCCGCTCCCGTGACGCCTGCACCTCAATCCCAGGATGTGCAACCAGCGCCACCAATGCCCTATACGCAGTTCGCACAGGCTCAAGACCGCTCTCTTAATGCCCTCGGTGAGCGCGACGGCTCCACAGCTACCACGCTACCGGATGTGCCCCCAACAGTATTCTCGCCCACACCCCTGGTAGCCCAGTCAAAGGGGCCAAAGTATCAACGCTTCTATGGTTCTGTGACCATCAACGAACGCAAAATGGGCACCGAAGCCGGCAACATCATGGAAGAAGTCGTCAAACACCTCACCAGTCTCTACAGTGTAAAAGTGAAAGTGACGCTGGAAATACAGGCCGAACTACAGAACGGCGTCTCAGAAGAAACCATGCGCACTGTCCTGGAGAACTGCCGCACCCTTAAATTTGAGGAATTTGGGTTTGAGGAGGAGTAGGATTACTATGTTACACGTTTAATTTGCGTCAAGCCCTCAGAAAGCTCTCTGCATTAGTACATTTGTACTTATTTCTGTCTTACTGCTCAGTTGGCTCGTTACAATAATAATTCAGAATTAAATCATCAAGATGTTTTTGGGGGAAAACCATTATGATAAGTGGGAACATCAACATCAATCAACGCCTGGATGAGCGCGGATCATCGCAGATGTCAATAGCGGTTTTGAATTGATCCGCTTTTAGCGTTTTCAAATTGAC
>JRHI01001977.1_pt1 | contig 15356 bp, 14 predicted proteins | sample 215371 | NCBI WGS metagenome assembly JRHI01 (sample SAMN02929681, study PRJNA255918) | sediment metagenome | biome: cave system; feature: Ice Cave; material: Sediment; isolation source: sediment from deep within a dark volcanic ice cave with no known source of... ...
GCTGAGATGAACATGCCCCATTTTAGCACCCATGTATCCCTAATGACCGTTACAGTCCACTAGTACTTGGGGAGCGTCGCCTCGACCGTAATACTGGCGACGATTTCCTGGATCGTGTCACGAAGCGGGATTGTGGCGCGCCAACCCGTCAGAGTTTCGATCTTTGCTGTGTTGGGGACCCTGCGCTGCATGTCCTCGAACCCCTTCTCGTAGGCCTCCTCATAGGGGACATGTACGATCGTCGAGGGGGTGCCGGTGACCTCGATGATCAGTCTTGCGAGGCCGTTGATGGTCACCTCCTCAGCAGTGCCGATATTGAACACATCGCCGACTGCTGCCGGATTGTCGAGCAGGCCGATCAGCCCTCGGACAGTGTCGCGAACGTGACAGAAACAACGCCGCTGTTCGCCGTCCCCGAATACAGTCAGGTCTTGCCCGGCCACGGCCTGCCGGATGAGTGCCGGAACCACCATCCCGTAGGCGCCCTTTTGCCGGGGCCCGACGCAGTTGAAGAGCCGGGCAACGATCGACGGCATTCCTTTCTCCCGCCAATAGGCGTGGGCAAGGATCTCGTCGACGGCCTTCGCCGTGCTGTATGACCAGCGCGACTTGAACGGCGAGCCCAGGATTCGGTCGGCGTCTTCCCGCAGCGGCCCGTCCGTGTTTTTACCGTAGACCTCGGAGGTGGAGGCAATCAGCAGTTTTCGCGTGTTGTCGGCGCAGGCCTCGATCACGACCTCGGCGCCCTTGATGTTGGTGATCAGGGATTCCAGCGGCCTCTCCAAGATCAGTTTCACGCCAACGGCAGCCGCCAAGTGGACGACGACATCAGACTGCTCCACCGCTTCCCGGACCAGGTTCGTATCCAGGATCGAGCCCTGACGGAACTCGAAAAGTGGACTTGCCAGGTTATGAGTCAAGTTGTCGAGTGAGCCTGTCGACAGGTTGTCGATGGCGATCACCTGGTCGCCCCGAGCGAGGAGGGCGTCTATGAGATGCGAACCGATGAAGCCCGCGCCGCCTGTAACGAGATATCGCACGTGTCCTCTTCGCTCCTTCGGGTCGGCTTCAACGTGGGACTCTCAGCCCGCGCCTCCACTCGGAATGGTGACGGATCGTACGTTGAGCATACCGGCCGAGGCAAGGGGGAGCTGTGGGCGTCCGTCCCCTCCAAGACGTCGGGGCGCGCCAAGTCGGTACGATACAGCGGCTTGGAGGCCGCGATGAAACTGCTCGTGACCGGTGGGGGAGGCTTTATCGGCTCCCACCTTGCCGGTCGCCTTTTGGGCCTGGGCCATGAGGTTCGCGTCATTGACAATTTCGAGACCGGGCGTCGAGAGAATCTCGCCGGTCTTGACGGTGTGGAGCTGGTCACCGGCGATCTGCTTGATGCCGCCGTTCTGGCGCGCGCCATGATCGGAATCGAGGGCGTCTTTCATGTGGCTGCCCTTCCGTCGGTGCCGCGGTCGTGGAGCGACCCGGTTGGATCGCTCCGGGCCAACGCGATGGGAACCGCGGCGGTCGCCAAGGCCGCAGCCCGCGCCGGGGCTTCCAGCCTTATCTACTCCTCCTCTTCATCGGTCTACGGAGACCAGCCCGGTGACTGCCGGTCGGAGGAGATGGAGCCACGGCCGATTTCGCCCTATGGTTACTCGAAGCTGCTGGGCGAGGAGATCGCCCTTGCTCATGCCCACCCTGGTGGCATCAGGGTGATTGCGCTTCGCTACTTCAACGTCTTCGGGCCACGGCAGGACCCCGCCTCTCAATACTCCGCCGTGATCCCCAAGTTCATCACCGCTGCCTTGCGAGCTGAACCGGTCGTGATCTTCGGCGATGGCCTCCAGAGCCGGGACTTCACGCCTGTGGCCAACGTTGTCGAGGCCAACGTGCTTGCCCTGCGAAGCGATGCGGGTGGAGTCCCCGTGAATATTGCCTGTGGGCGGACGATCAGCCTCCTCCAACTGGTCGACGCCATTTCCGAACTGAGCGGACGCAGGCTGGCCGTGACCCACGAGAAGGCGCGGGTCGGTGACATCCTGCACTCTCGGGCCGACTGCACTCTGGCCGAGCGCGTTCTTGGCTACCGCCCCGGAACCGATTTCGAGACCGGCCTCCGGCTCGCCTACGAGCACTACTCCGGTAATTAGGGTTGCGCGGGTCGCAACCCGCCTCAACATCGGCGGCCCCTCCTGGCATGTGACGATCCTCTCGACCCAGCTCGGGCCGGAATTCGAAACTGTGCTTCTGGTTGGCGAGACGGACGAGCGCGAAGGATCAATGCTGGCGGACGCTCGGGCCGCGGGCGCCACCGTGATCGAGGTACCCGCGTTGAAGCGCCGTCCGGCGCCTCTTGATGACATTCGCACCACACTTTGGCTCTACCGATACTTCCGATCCTGGCGCCCGGCGATCGTCGCCTCCCACATGGCCAAAGCCGGTACGCTCGCGCGGTTGGCCGCTTTCCTCGCCGGCGTCCCTGTACGGGTGCACACGTTCCACGGCCATGTGCTCGACGGTTACTTCGGAGGAGTCAAGACGTGGGCCTACGTCGGCATCGAGCGCCTGCTCGCTCTGCTCACAACCCGCCTGATCGCGATCAGCCCACGGCTAGCGGAGGATCTCGGGCGGATGGGAATTGGAAGGGGAAGGACGGTTGTCATCCCGCTCGGGCTCGATCTCGGTCACCTGCTAGTGCCAGTCGAACGAGGTGTTCTGCGTGGGGCGCTCGGTGTTGAACCAAATGCGTTTCTGGTTGGGATCGTCGGTCGGTTGGTGCCAATCAAAGCCCATGGTCTATTCCTTGAGATGGCCGCCGACGTCAGGGCCCGCCGGCCCGACGTCGAATTTGCGGTCGTCGGAGACGGCGAGCTGTGGTCCGGTCTGCGCGAGCAGGCGCGTGGCCTCGGGCTTTCACAGTTCGTCCACTTTGCGGGCTGGCGACGCGATCTGCCTAACGTCTACCGGGACCTGGACCTCGTCGTATGCTGCTCGATCAATGAGGGCACGCCGGTATCCGTCATAGAAGCCTGTGCCGCCGGCACCCCGGTGGTTGGCACAGACGTGGGCGGGATGTCTGACGTGATCGCGGACGGAGTGACGGGTTTGCTGGTACCCAGTGGTGACAGAGCGGCGCTGAGCGCAGCCGTATTGAGTGTCATTGAGGACCCGACGAGCGCTGCCGCGAGGGCTCTGGCAGCCCGCGAATCAGTAATTCACCGGTATTCGGCGGTGCGGCTTGTGGAGGACATTCGGCAGCTATATTTCGAGCTCGTCCGAACGTCAAAGGACGGTACCAACCAAGTCCCCGACGAGGTCAAAGCCCCGAGATGAAGGTCGTGATCCTGGCCGGCGGACTCGGCACCCGATTGTCGGAGGAAACCAGCATCAAGCCGAAGCCAATGGTGACCATCGGCGGCTACCCGATCATCTGGCACATCATGAAAACGTATGCCCACTTCGGCTTCGAAGAATTCGTCGTGGCCCTGGGCTACCGCGGCGACATCATCAAGGATTACTTCCTTGATCATCGGTTCCGGACGAGCGACCTGACGATCAAGATCGAAACCGGCGAAGTCGTGATGCATGAGGGCGATCGGCCGGACTGGACGGTGCATCTGATCGACACTGGCCTCGATACCGCCACCGGCGGTCGCCTCAAGCGACTGGCCAAATGGCTGGGAGAAGACTCCTTCATGCTCACCTATGGCGATGGCCTCGCCGACATCGACGTGGCGGCGCTCCTCCAATTTCATAGAGCCCATGGTCGCCTCGCCACGGTGACCGCGGTCCGTCCCCCATCCAGATTTGGAGGACTCGAGTTCGAGGGTGACAGGGTGCGCCGGTTCAGCGAGAAACCTCAAATCGGCGAGGGCTGGATCAACGGTGGCTTCTTCGTCCTCGAGCCCCGGGTGCTCGACTACATCAAGGACGACCAAACTCCATGGGAGCATGAGCCTCTGGAGCGACTGGCGACGGAGGGACAGCTGGTTGCCTTCCGGCACGACTCTTTCTGGCAGCCGATGGATACCCTTCGCGAGGTCAGGATCCTGGAAGGTCTGTGGGCCGATGGGAAGCCACCCTGGAAAGTCTGGAAATGAAGGCTGACTTCTGGCGTGGACGAAGCGTCCTGGTCACGGGTGCGAGCGGGTTGGTCGGATCGTGGCTGAGCGCAAGCCTTGTCGGGGCGGGTGCACGCGTCGTTGGCCTGGTTCGAGACAAAAACCATCAGAGCGAACTGTTTCGGTCAGGAACCGACCAGAGAATGGTGATGGTCAGCGGAGATCTTTCGGATTTGGAGACGCTCGAGAGAGCGGTCGTGCAGTATCAATCGGAGACGGTTTTCCACCTGGGAGCCCAGGCGATCGTGTCGATCGCGGAGGAATCACCTCTCGAAACTTTCGAGTCCAATGTGCGTGGCACCTACAACCTTCTTGAGGCCTGCCGACGACACTCCTCCATCGTGCGGCGGGTCATCGTTGCCTCAAGTGACAAGGCCTATGGCTCTCAGGAGGTTCTTCCCTACACCGAGGACATGCCGCTCCAGGGCCGGCATCCTTACGAGGTCTCGAAGAGTTGCGCGGACCTTCTGTCTCGCAGTTACTTCGAGAGCTACAACTTGCCGGTTGTGATTGCCAGGTGCGGCAACATTTACGGCGGTGGCGATCTCAACTGGAGCCGCCTGATACCAGATGTGATCCGAGCCAGCCTGAGAGGTGAGGCACCGGTGCTTCGAAGCGACGGGAAATACGTGCGCGACTACATCTACGTCAAGGATGTGGTCGCGGCATACGAGACACTTGCTCAAGCACTTGACGATCCCGACGTGCCAGGTCAGGCATTCAACTTCAGTCCTGAGCGTCCGTACACTGTGCTCGAGGTCGTCAGCGCAATCCAGCGTTCACTCAAGATGCGAATGATCGCGCCGGTGATTCTTGACCACGCCAGGGGCGAGATCAACTCCCAGTACCTCGATGCCGGCAAGGCCCGGTCGATTCTCGGTTGGTCGCCGAGTTACACGCTCGACGACGGTCTCGTGGAGACAATCGCGTGGTACCGCTCATTCATTGGGGCGCACGGGCAGTGAAAGAGTCCATCGCAATCACAGAGGTGAACTGCCGCAGCTGTGGCGCGGCCGATCTGACAATGATCCTCTCTCTCGGCGAAACGCCACTTGCCAACTCCCTGGTCGAGCGCGACCAGCTCGACCGCGAGGAAGATCGCTTTCCGCTCGATCTCGTCTTCTGCAACGAATGCGCTCTCGCGCAGATCACTGTCACTGTGCCGCCAGGGCGCCTATTTTCCCAATACCTTTACCAGTCTTCCTTCTCGGAGACGATGCTCGAGCATGCCCGCCGCCTGGTGCAGCAGGTGGTTCGAGACAGGAATTTGGGAGCCAACAATCTTGTGGTCGAAATCGCCAGTAACGACGGATACCTGCTGCAGAACTACGTAGCAGCAGGGGTTCCGACCATGGGAATTGAGCCCGCCCAGAACATCGCGGAGGTCGCGCGCAGCCGGGGCGTCCCGACGGTTGCCGAGTTCTTCGGTCGCGAGCTGGCTTCGCGGCTGGCGAGGGAGGGCAAGCTCGCTGATGTTATCCACGCGCACAACGTGCTTGCGCATGTGGCCGACCTGAATGGAGTGGTCGCGGGGATGGCCTCGCTTCTGAACAAAGGCGGCGTGCTGATCGTTGAAGCACCCTACGTGCGAGACCTGATCGACCAGACCGAGTTCGACACGATCTACCACGAGCATCTCTGTTATTTCTCGCTCTCTTCATTGAAGCGGCTGTTTGAGCGCCATGGACTCACTATCAACAGGGTGGAAAACCTCGCCATCCATGGTGGCTCGCTTCGGCTCTATGCCTCCACAGAGGGCATGGCAGACGATTCAGTCGCCGCCACGCTGCGGGCCGAAGAGGATGCTGGGCTGACATCGATGGCCTATTACGCCACCTTTGGCGACCGGGTACGGAGACTGCGCGAGGATCTCCGGGAGACCCTGAAGCAGCTGCGTGCCGAGGGCCGGCTCGCTGCATACGGGGCTTCGGCCAAGGGGAGCACGCTGCTCAACTACATCGGCGTTGGCCGCGAGACGCTTGATTTCGTGGTCGATCGGAGCACGGTCAAGCAGGGTATGTTCACACCCGGCACGCGTCTGCCGATAGTCGGCCCGAGCGAATTACTGGAGAGGATGCCGACTTACACGCTGTTGCTGGTTTGGAACTTCGCGGACGAGGTTCTTCGACAGCAGAAAGCCTATCGGGATGCGGGGGGGAAGTTCATCATTCCGCTCCCCGTCATGCAGGTGGTTTGATAACCGGCCCAACGAGTCACTGAGTTGATTTTCGAGCAGCTGCCGATCCCCGGCGCATATGTCATTCTCATCGAGCCAATCTCTGATGAAAGAGGTTTCTTCGCCCGATCCTGGTCGGCGGCCGACTTCAGGGCCAGAGGCCTAAATCCCGAGCTGGTTGAATGCAGCATCTCTCATAACGATCTCGCCGGCACACTGCGCGGAATGCACTACCAATTGGCGCCTCACGAGGAGAGCAAGCTGGTCCGATGCACCAAGGGTGCGATCTTCGACGTCGTCGTGGACCTCCGGCGATCGTCCCCGACCTTCCGGCGATCCGCGGGAGTTGAGTTGACAGCGGCGAACCGGAAGGCCGTCTATGTTCCCGACGGTTGCGCGCACGGCTTCCTGACCAGGGAGGCGGATTCTGAAGTGTTGTACCAGATAACGCATGAATACGTGCCCGAGTCGGCGCGAGGGGTACGCTGGGACGATCCCGCCTTCGCCATCCAATGGCCGGGCCAGCCGACCCGCATGTCGCAGCGCGATCGTGAGTTCCCGGCCTTCGAGGGGTGAGCCGCATCCTCGTGACCGGTGGCGCCGGTTTCATTGGGTCACACCTGGTTCGGGACCTGGTCGAGCGCGGGCATGATGTCGCGCTCCTCGTCCGCCCAACGACCTCGCTGCATCGCTTGGGCTTCGCAGCCAACTCAGTGCGCCTCGTCCACGGGGAGGTGGGCGAGCCGGATCTGGCGCTGGCGAAGCTGTCACCGTGGAATCCGGAGGCCTGCGCGCACCTCGCCTGGTATGGCGACCCACGCACCTACCTCGTCGCCCGCATGAATCTAGCTGAGCTCAGCGCCAGCCTCAAGTTCCTGTCCCACCTGGTCGATTCTGGCTGTGCCCGCTTCGTCGTGACCGGCACCTGCGCTGAGTATGAGCCGAGCGATGAGCCGTTAACCGAGGAGAGCCCGACCGGACCCCGGACGCTGTACGCCGCGGCAAAGGTCTCGCTCAGGATGCTATCCGCACAGCTCGCGGCCGATTCCGGCGCGAGTCTGGCATGGGCCCGGATCTTTCACCTCTACGGTCCGTTCGAGCACGAGCAGCGGCTGGTCCCGGCGGTGATCCGCACCCTGCTCGAGGGCGGCGAATTCGCCGCGACCGCGGGCACCCAAGTGCGCGATTACCTGCACGTCGCGGATGTGGCCTCCGCCCTTCGTAAGCTGCTCGAGTGTGGCGCCGCAGGCGCCTTCAACGTGTGCTCCAGCAAGCCTGCCAGTGTCCGCGAGGTGATCGGCACCATCTCCGAGATTGTTGGTCGGCCGGGGTCGGTGCGTTTCGGAGCCGTGGGGTCGCGAAGCTGGGATCCTCCAATCCTTAGCGGCGACAACGCCAGGTTGGTGCGGCAAACCGACTGGGAGCCGACTTACGAGTTACGAGCGGGACTGGAGCACACGGTGGCCTGGTGGCGGTCGCAGCATGGCCAGGCCTGAATAGCCCGTGGTGAGGCGGAACATCCTCGCGAACGCGGTCGGAGGGTCCGTTTCGGCGATCCTGGCCCTCGCCCTGATCCCGGTGCAAGTGCGGGTGCTTGGAGTGGAGTCGTACGGGCTACTCGCGTTCGCTGCGTCGATCCAGGTTCTGTTCAGCGTCTTCGATCTTGGGCTCTCCCCGACGATCACCCGGGAGGTCTCGAGGGATGAGTCGGATGACCGCGAGGTCAGCCGCCGGTTGATTCGGTTGATATCGCTTGTCTATTGGCCGGTCGGGATCGCTCTCGGTATGGCGCTCTTCATAGCCGCCCCCTGGCTCGCAGCCCACTGGCTGCATCTTGAGCGGCTCACATCCGATCGCGCAACGGAGGCGATCCAGCTGGCGGCGGTCGCGCTGGCCCTCCGCTGGCCTGTCTCGTTCTACAGCGGGGTGGTCGCTGGGCGGCAGCGGTTTGTCGCCCTGAACGTCATTAAAACTGCGGTGGCGGGCACCAACGCAGTGGTCGGCGTGGCGGTGCTTCTGGTGAGCCACGACCTCCTGGCCTACATGACATGGATGGCTCTGGCCGCGGCGATCGAGCTCAGCGGATACGTCGGAATTGTGCTGAAAGTGCAGCCCGGGTTGTTGAAACGGTCCCGCGCCAGGCCAACTGGTCCCTCCCGCGTCTGGAGGTACGCTGCCGGAATCGGCGTCATCAACCTGTTGGCTATGGTCCTCACCCAGAGCGACCGCCTCCTTATCAGCAAGCTTCTCTCGATCCAGTCGCTCGGCTATTACGCCCTCGCTTACAACATCCTAATCGGGCTGTCGCTCATCCAGGGGTTCGTGACCTCCGCGCTCTTTCCCGCTTTTGCAGTTAGTCACTCAGCGGGAGCTCAGATCGAATTGCGAACGCGGTACGAATCAGCGACCCAGGTGCTGATGTACTTGTACAACCTGCCGATCTGGTTGCTGGTGATATTTGGGCATGATGTCCTCCGCATCCTGGCCTCGCCGGCCGCAGCTGATCGCGCGGCCCCCCTCCTCGCGGTCTTGGCGTTGGGGTTCCTTGGCAATGCTGCCGCTTCCCTGGCCTATACGGCGTCGATTGCGACCGGCAACACGTCGCTCCCGATCCGCACGAACCTCGTTGGCGTCGCGATCTACCTCCCTGCCTTGCTGCTGCTTACGCTCAGCCTTGGCGCGCTCGGCGCCGCCGTCGCCTGGCTGATCCTCAACCTCTACTACATACCGAGCTTGATCCCAGCAGTACACCACCGCGTTATTAGGGTGCGGACGATGCGTTGGTTCGGCCAGTGCGTCCTTCCATTCGTCGCTGTTGGGTTGGCATGCTTCGGCGCCGGAAGACTCGCACTGCATTTCATCGGTACTAGTGATATCGGTATGGCATTGGGTGTAGCTGCCGCGAGCAGCATTGCTTACGTGTTCGCCGCCTTCGTCGCCATCCGCAAACCCTTGCGAAACGAGATCGTGCGGTCGATTTGGCAGGTCCGGCTCGTTTTTTCGGGCGCCAGCCGAGCCGTGCGTTAGGTTGAGCATCCCCAAGGTGGCTCCCTGTCCTCATTGCTTCGGGGCTACCGCGCTGGTGTTCCGGGCGTTCGATCGGAACCTTAGAGTTTCCAAGGATCGGTTCGACTACTACCGATGCCAGGATTGCGGCATTCTCTTCCAGCCCCAGCCTCCGGCCGACCTGGCGAGGTATTACCCGCCGGACTATTATCGCCTGCCGAACTCGAAGGACCGCCTCGCTCTTCTGGCTCGGCGGGAGCAGTTTAAGCTCGACCTCATCCTGCCCTTTCGTGCGAGCGGCGAGTTGCTCGAGATCGGCCCTGCTTGGGGCAGTTTCGCTTACGCGGCCAAGCTGGCAGGTTTCTCAGTCAGCGTGGTTGAGTCGGATGAGCGCTGTCGTCGATACCTCGACGAGGTGGTGGGAGTGCACGTCCATTCCCCTGCCAACGTCGACGCTTTGCCGCCTGGACTCGGGACATACGACGTCATAGCGCTCTGGCACGTGGCCGAACATCTGCCCCACTTCGAAGCCTTCCTGGTCGGGCTGGCCGCGCGAGTTCGGCCGGGAGGCGTTCTGGCGATCGCGACTCCGAATCCAGAAGCCTGGCAATTTCGGGTGATGGGTGGCCACTGGCCGCATGTGGACGCGCCTCGGCACCTGCAACTGATCCCATCCAGGCTGTTGAAGGATGTTCTCCTCCCGCTCGGCTTCGAGGTTGGCACTGAGACGAGGACCGATGCGGGCGGCATGAGCTGGAACCGTTTCGGCTGGCAGCGGTTGCTAATGAACGCCCTGCCGGCCCGTGGGCCGTTTCGCATGGCTGCACTGGGGGCGGGCTACGCCATCGCCAAGCTCGTTGCGCCTTTTGACACGATCGGCGCGGCCTACACCCTGGTTCTCCGGCGGACGGCCATCCCCCAGGTCTGAGCAGCCAGGGCCCGCCAACCCGGTACTATCCCTCGGGGTGCCTCTATTCACGGTTCTGCTGCCGACCAGAAATGGAGGTCCCTATCTGCGCACCTGCATGGACTCGGTCCTTGGCAACCGCGATCGGGACGTGGAACTCGTCGTCGCTGACAACGCCAATACCGACGAGACCGCAGCGGTTCTTGACCAGTTTGCCGGAGACGAACGCCTTCGCGTGGTCCGCCACGCATCACCACTGTCTGTCACCGAGAACTGGACGTCCGCACTCGAGGCTGCGCGCGGCGAGTACATCCTGACCATCGGCGATGACGATTACGTGCTGCCAGCGTATTTCGACACCATCGCAGAGGCTGTCCGACGCCACGACCGACCGGACTGCATCTCCTATAACGGATATTCATTTGTGTTCCCGAACTCACTGCAAGGCGCGGAGGTCAGTTACTTCGCCGATCCCCACTTCCACTTCGACGCCGACATTGGTGAGGGTGAGCTTTCAGAGAGTTATCGTCGCCGGCTCGTCGCTGACATGTTTCGATTTGTCGTGCGATACCCCCTAAATGTGCAGTTAACCACATTCTCCCGTGCAGCGGTCACGCACGTCCCCCCTCCCTTCTTTCGGCAGCCGTTTCCAGACCACTTCGCGATAAACTCGCTGCTGCTGAGGGCACCAAGGTTCGTGCATTTAGCCGCAAAACTGGTCGTAATCGGGTTGTCCCCGAAGTCGTTTGGGCACTTCGCATATGGCGGTGATCAGGCTCGAGGAATGAGATATCTGGGCTCCGAATCGGAGTTTGCCGGTAAACTGGAAGGCAGCGAGTTGATCAACTCGATGCATGCCTGGCTGCAACTGCTCAAGAGCACCTATCCCGGAGAACTTAGCGACGTACATATCGATCGCTCGGCCTACGTACGCAGGCAGCTCGCGTTTTCTGCGCTTCAGCTACGCCAGGGCGTTATCCCGCTCACCGAGCTGCGCCGGCGCGCAGGGCAGCTCAGTGGCGCCGACTGGCTGCGAATTATAGGTACCGTCGCTGATCGCCGAGCCTGGACCCGCGTCCCGAGACTGGTTGCCTTTGTGCGCCGAGATCGAGCGCAGCAGCACTGGCACGGACTACGTCCCATTCCAGGAATTGCGGGCATTCAGGAATTCGCGGAATGGGTGGGGGACAGTTTCCCAGCGGCCGATGGGGCAAGCTGGCCTGCTGGGCGCGCCTGACTGGTGGCGAATGTTCTTCCCCTGGTTTCCATCTGCGTACCGACAATTGGGCGCATGGCGACGCTTAAGGCGTCACTGGAAAGCGTGAGGCTCCAGTCGTATAGCAACTGCGAGGTACTGCTGCTAGACAACGCCACTCTCCCGGATGCAAGGGCTGTGCTCGAGGAATACTCACAAGCGGACAGCCGTGTGAGAATTCTGCGCTCGCCGACTCGAATTTCGATGTTTGAGAACTTTCAACGTGGTGTGAACGCGGCGGTGGGCCGCTACCTCACCTTCTTCCATGACGATGATGTATATGCCGAAGACTTCGTTAKTCAACAGGTCAAGCTTATGGAGGCTCACCCCGAGGCGGCTTTTGCGGGCGGAAACTGCACGGTCATCGACGCCTCCGGTCGATCAATCGCGGACCGTGTGCTGATCAGACGGACCGAGGTTTGGTCGGGATGGCGCTACATTTGCACGATATTCTCGCTGGGCAACAACATCTTCCCAATGCAGAGCATTATGTTTCGACGCGAGCTGCTAGGGCCGGAAACCTTCGACCCCTCCTCTGGGGTCCATTTCACCGACTACCTCATCCTCATGCGCCTTGCCGAGAACCACGACGTCGGCTTGGTGAAAGAGCGGCTCCTACGATTGCGCGAGCACGACGACCAAGCATCTCAAAAGCTGTCTGCCGTTGCTGGGCTACAACTGCGGACGCAGCTCTTCTTGAACTATGCCGACGAGTTGTCGGCCAGGTGGCCAGGGCGCGCGCCTGAGATCGAAGATCTTCGGAGGCGCATAGCGCCAGCGCGTCGGTCGGCCGCACTTTGGATGTGGCTTAACGCCACAAACGCTCAACGCGCCGCAGACGCCAGATCCGCATTGGATGGTCCGGGGCCGAACGCCTGGCTACGCTCCGTCCTCAGTTTTGCAGATCGATCGGGCCTATCGGGAGCGATTAGGAACTCCAGAGTGCGGCGCAGACTCCGATCGGTGGCTTATCGAATCGCGGGTCGTTCTCGCAGTTAAGTAGATTGACAGAGCGAAAGCGTGCATAACCTTCTCGAGGTCGCTATCGCCTTGCCCTTCCTGGCGATTCTCACTTGGTTCGCATACGCCGTGATCACCCGGCTCTTCGCCGGCGACGAGTCCAGCTCATTTATTCGGCGCGTGTTCTTGGCGGCCGTCTTGATTCGGGCAATCGTCGCGCTCGTCTCCTACCTGGCACTTCCTTATGGCTATCTGGCGCCGGATGAGGTCGGGTACGTGAACTCGGGACACGACGTGCTAGCGACAGGCGAGCCAGGTATTCGCCGGGCCTTGAGCGGAACCGGCTGGCTTTACTTCAACGCTTTACTGGCCTATCCCTTCGGCGTGCACCCGGTGATTCCCCGGTTCTGGAATTGCGTAGTCGGAGGAGCTGGCCCCGTGATCGGCTTCGCTCTTGCCAGACGTCTCGGCGCAGGATCGGCCGCCCGGGTCACCGCTATCCTTCTCGCCGTGTTTCCGAGCGTGGTGCTCTGGTCCAGCCTCAACCTGAAGGACGCAGACGTATTCTTCCTCATCCTTCTGGGGCTACTTTTCGCGCTGCGGCTGCAGGAGAGGCGGGGTGCGTCCGACATCGCCGGGCTGTGCATCACATTTGTAGTTCTACTCAGCTTAAGGCAGTTCGCGAGTCTGAACCTGGCTGTGTCGGTTGCAGTTGCCTGGATCGCAGCCTCCGGCGTCGCGCGACGTATCGGGTCAGTTCGCAGCCCCTGGCTCTCGGTGGGCGTTCCGATCATTGCGTGCCTTGCCATCTTTTTAGTCGTTGCGAGCGTGGTTCCGAGCTTCGGCGAGACAGTGTTTCGGCTGGGGGGCCTCGAACCGCTCGCCCGCCTTCGCCAGGCCTTCGCCGTGGGTGCTGGTTCCGCGACCAACGCCGCCCCTGGCCTCGAGACGCTTCCTGGTGTTCTTGTCTTTCTGCCTCAAGGACTAGCCGACTTCTTCTTGCGCCCATTTCCGTGGGAGCGAGGTAGTTCGTTGTCGCTGCTGACTCGACCCGAAACAGTTGCGTACTACCTCTTGCTTGCTACCGGCTCCGCAGGTATGGTCGTCAGCCTTCGCCGGCAAGCCTCGAGATCACTGCCTTTGGTTAGCTTTTTTGTGCTGTCAGCGGTCGGCTACTCGCTGGTTCTCTCAAACCTTGGCACGATTTACCGCGAGCGGGCCCAACTGCTTCTGATCCTGTTTGTGTTCGTGGGGGTCGCTTGCGAGCGCCTCACTGCTCCTGCGAGGTTGCCTCCGGCCTACCCCGGCGTCTCCAAATAGCTCGAGTGCCCGACCATTAGTCTTGTGGAGAAATCGACCGGGTCAGGACCAGGAACTTTGTCGCGATCGCATCACGTCACACAGAACACTAGGGTAGGTCACCGACTTGTCGAATCGAATGATTTGGCGCATGTGCCCGCTCCAGGGCCTCGTCACTCTCTTGTGCGACCGACTCGGCCGGGTGCCGTAATAAGTAGGCCGCATAGGCGAACAAGCCTCCCAAGAGAAGCAGGTTGAGCCATATCGGGTCTTGAAATAACCCGTTCAGATATAGGTGCGTGCCCAACCGACGGTCAATGGGCGTTACTGCGGCCGGAAAACCAGTGAATAGGTATGTGACGCCAGTCAGTACCAACAAGGCTCGCTGACGCCATGTCCTACGCTCCGACGCGATCAGGGCGATCAGGGCCGTCCAGGTGGGCAGGAGGAAGATGAACGTGTGTGGATGAGTCGTAATGGCTGCCAGAGGCATCAGGCCGAAGAAGATACAGAAGGAGAGTGTCAATCCCTGGTGCTCCGCAATGCGGTAGCGCCCGCGCAGCATCTGGAACGCGACATACCAAGCAAAACTGAGAGTCGCGAGCAGAACCACGTAGTAGTACCCCTGAAAAAATGGCAGCGCCCAATCATCCATCGGCTCTCCCGCAGCCCGAGCCAACGCGTTACTAAGTCCGAGGAACTGGGACGGGTAAGGGAATGGTTGGGCCAACACCTCTCGGACGTTGTCTTGACCACTGAAAGGCAACGAGACTGGATTTAGCGTCAGCCTGACCACATCGGCGGGTGCCAAGCCCTGGCCCAGGCCGACCACGGCAACAATTGCACCCATAACAAGAAGCGTGCTGATGACTGAACGCCAGCTACGCTCCGTCATCAGCATCAGCGGTATGAAGATCGCCGGAATTCGTTTGGTAAGCGCTGCGACGGCCGCAGCGGCGAGGCCAAGAGATGCGTGTCGGCGCGTAGCGAAGTACCACGCCGCGCAAAGCAACACAAGCTCGATCGACTCTGGGTTTGCCGCCACCGAAAAGGAGTAGGTGAGCCAGTGGTAACAGAGCCAGAGCGCTGCAGCGACAGCGGACAACGTGCCCGTCAGGCGGGCGGCCTTGGCGGCAAAGAAAAAGGCGAGACCCACCAGGGGTGCATCAGCAACTGCGAAAAAGTACTCGTTGAAGATGCGTGGGGCTGACCGGTAGAGCCAAGATTCCATGACGAAGACCGGCCCGTAGTAGATGCCTTGTCCATTCCAGGAACCGAACATTGCATTGTAGAAGTCGCCATGGAAATGGCGGGGCCATTCGTACACGAAGCCCTCGAGAAGGTTCACCCGAAGCCCCCAGAAGATCGCTGCCGATACGGTGACCATCGCAGCAAACCAGGAAAGGCGTATCCGGTGTGACATCAGCCAAACGGTGGGCTGGTAGGAGCGCCTGCCCGATAGCGGTGGCCTCTGCCTTCGAGAACGAAGCCAGGTCCACAAGCGTAGACGCGGTCGATCTCGAAATCAGTGTCGATAAGGTCAAATTGCTTCGCAGTAATGAAGCCGGCCGAGGCCACTGGAAACGGCACTCGACCGATCGAAAATGAGAGCAATCTAACGGCAGCGGCGGGGGG
>JRHI01001978.1_pt1 | contig 15327 bp, 19 predicted proteins | sample 215371 | NCBI WGS metagenome assembly JRHI01 (sample SAMN02929681, study PRJNA255918) | sediment metagenome | biome: cave system; feature: Ice Cave; material: Sediment; isolation source: sediment from deep within a dark volcanic ice cave with no known source of... ...
GCCTCACAACCTTAAGTTTGTCACATCCACACGAACCGATGACGGAGACCGATCGCCGCCCTCCCGAACCTTTAGTGTGGGCCTACTCAGTCGCGGTAAAAAGCGGGGTGCGCCTGCAGCCGCCTCACCGAGATCAGCAGGAGCAGGAAGACCAGCAGGTGCACCGCGGTGCACCATTCGCAGACGCGGTGCAGCACGACGAGTTCGGCGTAGACGAGGTAGAGGACGGTGGTCATCCCCAGCAGGGCCCAGGCGGCGGTGGCCGCCGCCAGCCAGCCCGGCTCGGCAACGCCCGCCCTGGCGGTCGACAGCCACACCAGGCTGGAGGCAAGCACGGCGGCAAACCAGATGATCGCCGGCACCGTGACCGGGATCTCGGTGCCGGGCACCAGCGAGTACGAACTGGTGGTCACCGAGGCACAGTCGACGATCGCCACCTGGTTGCAGATGGGGATGCCTCCCGAGTAGTGCACGAACGTGAGGTAGCCGCTGATGACGATTCCGGCCGCCGCCAGCCCGACCGCCATGTATGCGCTCATAGGCGCTGCCACCCGGGCCGGCGCGGGCGCTTCGGCCGCCACCTCCCGGCGCCCTTCAGGGGTCATCAAACTAGCCGATCTGGGCCGCCGCCTGGGTGACCCCGGGGGTGGCGCACACCGGCGGCTGCGAGTCCAGCGACCGGCAGATGGCGGCGGTGAGAAAGTTGGCGTTGCCGATCACCGCTCTCGCGATCGGCGAGCTCGGGTCCCGCATCGAATCCGCGATCTGGGTCCAACTGTGGCCCTGGAGGAGATCCGGTTGGAAGCCGGCGCCGGAGGCGGTGTATCGGCCCCCGATCAGCACGAAGGGAATCCCGCCCTGAGGGTTGTAGGTCTTGACCCAGCCCTGCTGGGTGGGATTGAGCGGGTCGAGCGGGTTGCCGTTGCGATCCGAACTTTCCACCGTCTGAACATCGATCAGATCTCCTGAGAAGGTGCTGCCGTGGAAGGTGAGGGTGGGCGTGTTCGGGTAGGCGTCGGTGGAGCTCGAGGTGGTCAGTCCCAGCCCGGTGAAGGTGCCAAAGCGCGAGAGCGCGGCGACCAGGCTCCAGCGCTCGGCGGCGCAGTAGGGACAGAACTCCCCGCCCAGATAGAAGACGACCAGCTTCCCGGAACTGTCCCGAATCACGGCCGATCCGCCGGTGGCCCTGAGCGGGTTCTTGAGTCCATCGGTGCCGACCTGATCGTAGACCGAGGCGGGGACCGTGGTCGCCTTCTGCACCACCGCCCGGCTATCCGCGTCGCTGGCGCTGGGAGCGGAGTTGGGCGTGAGCGCGGCGCGTACGATCAGCCCCACCACCAGCAGCACCAACCCGCCGACCAGGATCAGTGGGATGGGGCCGAGAAACCAGGGCCGGGAGGGCTCCAGCGGAGAGCGGCCGCGACCATGAGGACGGCCGCCCGGGGCCGGGTTGCGGCCCGATACTTGTCTGGTGCCCACCTCTAGATTCTCGGCCCACCACCCTGGCAATTACATGACGTTGATGTTCGGACCATACCGATCACGGACTCGATGAGCGGATCCGGCCTGAGTGGGCTCCTGCCGACGATCGGCGGCTGGCCCGTGATCCTGGGCGCTTTCAGTTGCGCGCTGGTGACCCTGGTGGTGGCGGCCGTCTCTCGCTGGGCGGGCGCCGCCAGCCTGGCCGCGGCAGCCCTGGCCGGACTCGCCTTCGCCGGAGTCGAAGCGGCCGGTCACGAACTCTCCCCTGAGCTGGCGAACCAAGTCTGGCTGCTGGCGACCCCGGTCGGGCTGGCCGCCGCCCTGGCCGCCGGCCTGCTGGTGCTGGGCCTGGGTAGCGGCCTGCGCCGGGCTCACCCGGCTACCGCCGCGACCGCCACCCTGCTCGCCGGCCTGGCCGCCGCCACCATCCTCAGGTGAGATCCCGAGGCTCGAACCCGCCCCGGTTTTCGAGTCGAGGCGGCTAGGCCCGGATCCTCTCCACCGAGGTGGTGTAGCGGTCCAGCACCTCCTGCCGCACGGTCACCCCAAGCCCGGGCTCGGTGGGTACCGCGATGTGACCATCGACCATCTCGAAAGGCTCGGTGATATCTTCCCGCCAGAAGCGGTTGGAGGCGGACACGTCGCCGATGATGGTGAAATTGGGGAGACCGGCCAGAGCCAGATTGGCGGCGCGCCCGATGCCGGTTTCGAGCATCCCGCCGCACCACACCGGGACCCCCAGTTCGGCGCACACGTCGTGGATCCTTTTGGCCTCGAGGTAGCCCCCGACCCGGCCCGCCTTGATGTTCACGATCGAGCAGGCGCCGATTTCGATGCATTCGCGAGCGACCCGGGCGGAGAGGATCGACTCGTCCAGGCAAACCGGCGTCCGCAGCCGCCGGGCCAGCTTGGCGTGGGCCCAGACCTCCTCCTCGTGGATCGGCTGCTCGATCAGGATCAGGCCGAATTCGTCGAGCCGGGCCAGGTGGTCGGCATCCTCCAACGTGTACGCGGCGTTGGCGTCGACCTGCAGCCTGAGGTCTGGCCCGAAGTGCTCGCGGACGGCCCGCACTCGCTCCACATCCAGGCCGGGCTCGATCTTGAGCTTGATCCGCTGGTAACCCTGGGCGAGGTATCCCTCGAGCTGGGCCAGCAGTTGCTCGGTGGTATCGGTGATGCCCACCGACACCCCGCAGGGGATGCGGTCGCAGACCGAGCCCAGGTAGGCGGCCAGCGACTGGCCGCGCCGCTTCAACTCGGCATCGAGAACGGCCAGTTCGACCGCCTCCTTCGCCATCCGGTTGCCGGCGAAGGGCGCGAACAACTCGCTCACCGCCTCTGGCTGGACGTCGTCCTGCCGCATGAGCAGGGGCAGCAGCCAGGTGCGGATCACGTGCTCACAGCCGGCGACGAACTCGGAGGAGTAAAGAGGCACGTCCATGGCCACGCACTCGCCCCACCCTTCGGAGTCCTCCCCGGTCAGCTTGACCAGCAGGATGTCACGTTCGGTCTGGGTTCCGAACGAGGTCCGGAACGGCCCCACCAGCGGCATCCTGAGCCTTCTCAGCTCGCCCTCGCGAATCTTCACGGCCTTCTCCTCTACAGCCTGGCATCGCCGGAGAGGACTCCGGCGATCACGCCAGCGGCGAGCGCCGCGCGCTCGGCCATGGCACTGATCTTGATGTGCTCGCCCTCGGCGTGCATGCCGTCGCCCACCGCCCCCATGCCGTCCAGCACCCGGACCCCGAGGGAGGCGATCTGGTTGCCGTCCGAGCCGCCGCTCACCGAGCGCCCCTCCAGCTCGGGCAGGCCCATCCGCCGGTGGAGCCGGCGAGCGTAGTCGAACAGCGCCTCCGAGCTGGCGGCCTCCATCGGACCCCGGCCAGGGCCGGGCACGATCTCGATCGAAGTGCCGGCCAGCCGGGGCCGCAGCGCCCGCAAGCCGCGCTCGACCCGAGCCTGCTCTTCGGAGGTGGACGCTCTCACGTCCACCGTGAAGCTGGCTTCGGCCGGCACCGTGTTACGGGCGGTGCCGGCCTCGGCGGTGGTCGGGGTGACGGTGGTGCCCAGCGCCGGAGCTCCCAGCTCGAGCACCGCCCAGACCTGGTGCGCCATCTCGGCCAGGGCATTGGCGCCGCGCGCCGGCTCGCTGGCGTGACAGGCGATGCCGGTGACCCGGACGGTGTACATGGAGATCCCCTTCCGGGCGATCTTGAGCGCCCCGGCCAGGCTCGGCTCGGCGATGATGGCGGCCTCGGCCTGCCGGGCGATCGGCGAGTAGAGTGCCTCCGAGGAGGGCGAACCCACCTCCTCGTCGGAGTTGAAGAAGATGGTCACCCCTTCGCGGTCCGGGAGCTGGGCGACCGCATACAAGAGCTGGATCAGCCCGGCCTTCATGTCGAAGATGCCGGGCCCGGTGGCGGTGTCGCCCTCCACCCGGAAGGGCCAGCGGGCGGCGGTGCCGGAGGGCCAGACGGTGTCGAAATGCCCGATCAGGAGCACCCGGGTGGCGGTTCCGAACCGCCAGAGCAGGTGGGGACGGCCATCTTGTTCCAGCAGTTGGGGGGCGGCGCCGAGCCGCCGCTGGCCGATCGAAGCGAGTTCCGCCGCGCAGCGCCGACACCCGGCCGGGTCGGCCGACGGCGAGTCGACGGCGACCACCCGCTCGAGATCGGCCAGCATCTCCGGGATGGCCGCGCGCAGGCTCTCCAGGGTGGCCCTGGGATCCATCCTCACCTCCTCCCGGTTCAGTACCCGACCAGGCGCCGGATCGCCTCGGCCACCCGGGGCGCATCCGGGATGATCGCGTTCTCCTCCACCGGGTTGTAGGGAATATGGCAATCGTCAGCTCCCACCCTGAGCACCGGCGCGTCGAGATCCATGAACAGCTCTTCGGCAATGAAGGCGGCGATCTCGGCCCCGAAGCCCATCGTGCGGTTGGCCTCGTGGAGGACGAGCGCGCGATGGGTGCGGGCGACCGATCGGGCGATCGCCTCCCGGTCGTAAGGGATCAGGGTCCGCAGATCGAGGATCTCGATCTCGACCCCGGCTCCGGCCAGGACCTCCGCCGCCGCCCGGGCGTGGTGCACCCCGATGCCATAGGTGACCACGGTGGCGGCCGTGCCCGGCCGGTCGAGGCGGGCCTGGCCGATCGAGATCAGCTCGCCGGCGGGGACCACCTCGCGGCCGGCACGGTAGAGCTTTTTGTGCTCCAGGAAGATGACCGGATCGTCGTCCCGGATGGCGGCTTTGAGCAGGCCCTTGACATCACGGGCGGTGGCGGGCGCCACCACTTTCAGTCCGGGCACGTGGCAGTAGAAGGCCTCCGGGCTCTGCGAGTGGTAGATGCCTCCACTCACGCCGGCCCCGTACGGAGTTCGGAACACGGCCGGGACACCGTAGCGGCCCACCGATCGCCAGCGAACGGTGGCCGCCTGGTTGACGATCTGATCGAAGGCGGGGTGCATGTAGTCGGCGAACTGGAACTCGGCCACCGGCCGCAGCCCCATCATCGCGGCCCCGATCGCCGCCCCGGCGATGGCGATCTCCGAGATCGGGGTGTCGAGCACCCTGACCGGTCCGAACTCGGCCTGCAGCCCGTCGGTAACCTTGAACACCCCGCCCTTGACGCCGACGTCCTGCCCCAGCACCACAACGTTCGGGTCGCGTGTCATCTCCGCGCGCAGGGTGTCGTGGAGCACCTGCACCATGGTGCGGCCGGCCGCGGCCTCAGTCACCGAAGACCCCCGCCCATCCCGCGTAGCGGGCGGGGAGGACGGCGCCGCCGTGGGCCGGGTCGCCGGCGAGCAGCCAGCGCCGGGCACGCTCGGGCGGCGGCTCCGGCATGGCGAGGGCGAGGTCCTCGTCGGCGACCACCTGGGCGCGGGCCTCGCGGACCATGCGCTCGTCCTCGTCGATGCCGAGCAGCCCGCGCTCGACCAGGGACTCGCGGAGCCGGGGCAGCGGGTCGGCGGCGGCGGCGGCGGCGCGCTCCTCGTCGCTGCGGTAGGCGTCGTCGTCCTGCGAGGAGTGCGGGGTGATCCGGGGCACCCGGAGCTCGAGCAGGCTCGGGCCATCGCCACCCCGCGCCCGCTCCACCGCGGCGCAGGTGACCGCGTACACCGCCTCGACGTCGGTGCCGTCGACGCTCACCCCGGGCATGGCGTAGGCGGCGGCACGGTCGCTGACCCGCTCCACCGGCATCTGCAGGGCCAGCGGCACGCTGATCGCGATGCCGTTGTTCTCGCAGATGAAGACCACCGGCAGGCGCTGGACGGCGGCGAGGTTCATCGCCTCGTGGGTGGCGCCCTCGCTGGCGGCGCCGTCGCCGAACCAGCACACCGCGACGCTGTCCTCCCCCCGCACCCGGGCGGCGTAGGCGGCCCCGACGGCGTGGGGGAGGTGGGCGGCGATCACGCTGGAGACGCTGCCGATCCGCAGGCTCGGGCTGGAGAGGTGCATGGTCAGCTGGCGGCCGCCGGAGTGGGGGTCGGCGCCCCGGGCCAGGGCCCCGAGCAGGATCTCGTAGGGGGTGACACCGAGGGCGAGGCCCACGCCCATGTCGCGGTAGTAGGGCCAGGCCGAGTCGTGGCCGCGGCGCAGCGTCGCGGCGCTGGCGATCTGCGCGATCTCGTGCCCGCGGCCGGTGAGCACGAAGCCGGCGCGGCCCTGGCGGGTGAGCAGCCAGAGCTGGTGGTCGAGCGCCCGGGTGAGCACCGCGACCCGGTAGATGCGCAGCAGCAGGTCCTCGCTGATCGGGGAGCCGGCCGGCGCGCTCACGAGCAGCGGATGATAGGCCTCCGTCGGGGTTCGGGGCTCAGCCCGCCGCGGCCCGCGGGCTCTGCCGCGGGGCGGGCGGGAGGGTGTCCTCGGGCCGGTAGGCGACCGCGCGGTCGCGCTTCTCCTTGGCCTTGTAGAGGGCGGAGTCGGCGCGCTGCACCACCTCGTCGGCGGTGGTGGCGTCGGTGGGATAGACGGCGAGCCCGACGCTCACCGTGACCGGCACCGGGCCGTGGGGCAGCCGGATGGTGGCGGTCTCGGCACGGATCGCCTCGCGCAGCCGCTCGGCGACCTCCAGGGCGTCGTTGCCGCCGGTGCCGGGGAGGAGGACCAGGAACTCCTCGCCGCCGTAGCGGTAGGCGTGGTCGGAGCCCTGGCGGAGACCCTGGGTCTGGAGCACCCGGCCGATGACCCGGAGGATCTCGTCGCCGAAGCGGTGCCCGTAGGTGTCGTTGTAGCTCTTGAAGTTGTCGACGTCGGCGAGGAGCACGGTGAGCGGATAGCCGATGCGCTCGGCGCGGACCACCTCCTCGTTGAGCCGGGTGTCGAGCGCACGGCGGTTGCCGAGCCCGGTGAGCTGATCGGTCACGGAGAGCGCCTCGGCCAGCTCTCGTGCCTTCTCTCGGCCCTGGGTGATGACCGTGGTGAGCAGGGACACCGTCAGCACGACGAAGAATCGGAAGGTGAGCTCGTCGGAATGGATCGTGAAGCCGTAGTGCATCCCGATGACGCGTGACCCGAGGAGGATGCAGAGGTACGCGGTCAGGAAGATGAATGTCACCGTCCAGCGTTTCGGATAGTTGACCGCCACCTCGATCGCCATCACGCAGAAGAGTGCAAATCCCGTGTTGTAATGGTTGTTGCTGAGCAGCAGGACCCACCCGGCGCAGATCATGAAGTCGAACACGCCGAAGACGCCGACGAGCACCTCCGCGGCCCGCCGCGATCGCTCGCGTATACGTCGCAGGCCGAAGAATGCAACCGCGTTGTACGCGGCCAGAAGGAGCGTCATTCCCAGCAGGGCAGGACGCGAGACCGGGCCGGGAGAGAAGAACGGCGCCTGCGGCTGATCCCGGATCGCGGCGGTGAGGTAGAGGCCGACGACGACGGCCATCCACCGTCCCACGGTGATCCACCGCTGGGTCTTGAGCCACTCGTCGGCCGTTGTCGTCGGCTTCCCGGTGTCGAGGCTCACGCCGGCCCCCAATGCCCTGACCCTGCCCGTTCCCCCGGCTCCTGGACGGAGGCACGAACCGAACCCCCGCCAGGCCCGGCGCCGGCATGAACGCACGGCGCAATCGGCATCTTAAATGAGAAACGTCCGGGGACAGCCATTCGGTGCAGATCCGGCCCTCAGGGCCCGTCGGAGACCCCCGGACGCGCCGCGGGGGCCACCAGAAAGCTGATCAGCCAGCCCTCCACGGCCGCCAGCAGGATCGTTCCGGTCCAGACGTGGGTGGGCCACCACACCCCCCGCCACGCCTGCAGCTCCGCGAAGTACAGGACGTAGAGCCCCGCCGTCCAGGCCGCGGCGAAGAGCCGCAGCCGGCCGGGCCGCCCGGGCTCCACCCGGAACGCTCCGAGGAGCACCTCGCCGAGCGCGCCCATCGCGACGGCGAGCAGGGCGAGCACTCCGATGTGGTCGACCGCGGTGATCAGGAAGCCGTTGATCCCGAGGATGAGCAGGAGCGATCCCCGGGGCAGGCGCAGGTGGGCGAGGAGCAGCAGCACCAGCCCGGCGAGAAGGCCGGTCTGGAGCAGGACGCCGAGGATGCCGAGCTGCATCTCGCGGGGGCGCACCCCGAGGACCGCGGGGGGAGCGTCGCCCGCCGCCCAGAGGTTGCTGAGCGGGTGGTCGAACTGGGTGAGGTAGGTGAGGACGCTGAGCAGGAGCGCCGCCGAGATCACCGCCGGCCACGAGGCGTGGCCGCGCTCGTCGCGCCAGGCGACCCGCAGCGGGCCGCTGACGATCAGGCCGGTGCTGACGGTGAGGAGCACATGCGGCGGGCTGATCAGGCCGTTGACCCCGGTCTCGATGCCGAAGATGGTGTGCCACACCCCGTCGGCGGCGCCCGACAGCGCGAAGAGCGCGCAGCCGGTGAGCGAGAGACCGTAGCCGCTGGCCCGGTCCCAGCCGGCGCCACGGGCGAGACGGCTGCGGCGGAGCAGGAGCAGGTACCCGGCGGTGGCCAGCATCCCCGAGTAGAGGACGGCGTGCCAGGGGGTGAGGAAGGTGTCGGCGAGGTGCAGGTTGGAGTGGGCCCAGACGTCGAGGTAGCCCCCGCCCACCACCCAGCAGCCGAGCGCGGCCAGGGTCCAGTCGGCGGCCCCGGTGGCCGCCGTGGCGCCTGCGGCGGGGCCTGCCGCCGCGGAGTGGAGAGCCGTCGACCTCTCGCCGGTGACCGTCGCCATGCTCCCTCCCGCGCGTCCGCACCGCCGTCCGATGGGCGGGTCGCGCTCCGCCAGTGTATGCCCGAGCGCCCGGCGGTGAGCCCCGGAGCTGGGGTCAGCCGGCGGCCGGCGCCGGGCGGGCCCGGACCCTGGCGGTGAACACCGCCCCGCGCACCCCCCTGAGGTGGCGGGGGAGGGCGCGGGACCAGCGGAACTGGTCCGCGGTCGCCGCCCGCACCTCCGGAGTGCCCACCACGCAGCCCGGCCTGGCCGCGGCGGTGAGCCGGCTGGCCACGTTCACCGCGTGCCCGTACCAGTCGGCGCCGACCTCGACGGCGGGGCCGCTGGCGATCCCGGCGCGGAGCTGGGGGAAGTCCGAGCCCTCGGCGTCGACGGTGTCGACGAGCCGGAGCAGGGCGTCGACCATGGGGGCCGGCTCGGGCGAGACCAGCATCACGGCGTCGCCGATGGTCTTGACGATCGCCACCGGCGGATGGACCAGCTCGTAGGAGAGCGTCACCAGCCGGCCGGCGACCCGGCCGATCTCGTCGGCGTGGACGCGGTTGCCCAGCCGGGTGAAGCCGACCAGGTCGGCGAAGGCGACGCAGACGTTCCGCGCCCCGCGCACCCCGCCGGTCTCGCGCTCGGCCCGGCCCACCGCCTCCTGCTGCAGCGCCTCGCGCAGGTGGCCGCGGAACTGGTAGACGCCGAGGGCGGTGACCAGGGGAAAGAAGACCTCGGCCGCCTGGGCGTAGCGGCGGCTGACGTCGAGCTCGCTGTCGCCGGCGTGGACCAGGAGCCGGGAGGCCACCCGGGTGATCGCCCGCGCGATGCTCGAGACCCCCTGGCCGGCGACCCGGGAGACCTCGACGATGTCCTCGGCGGCCACCCCGGCGGCGAGCAGCCGGCCGAGGGCGGAGGCAGCGGCAAGGTCGGCCGAGGTGATCTCCTGCACCGGCAACAGCCCGACGGCGCGGCGGTGGTGGTCGAGCTGCGCCCGGGTCAGACCGGCGCGCCGCTCCAGGGTGGCGTCGCTGTAGGCGCGGCCGCCCCGCAGGGTGAGATCGGTGAGCAGCAGCGACAGACGGTCGGCCTCGACGGCGCCGAGCAGCTCCTCCCGGGGCACACCCTCGTCGATGAGCTCGCGGACCAGCCGCCGCCGCGCCCGCCGCTCGGCCTCGGTCACGGCGCCGGCGAGCAGGGGATCGTCGTTGGCGAGCCGGAGCTCCGGCCCCCTCGGGCCGCGGCCGCGCGGTTCGGTCATCGCTCCGATTGTCCGCGAAGCGGGCCGGAGTCCGGCCCGGCGGGTACCCTCGGGTCGCGGATCCATGCAGCGGAGGGAGATCCATGCGCCCGGAGGAGATCCTCGACAGGGTGCGCGACACCCTGACCGTCCGCCAGGTGTTCGGCGAGCCCTATGCGCGCGACGGGGTCCTCGTCGTCCCGGTGGCGCGGGTGGCCGGAGGCGGGGGAGGCGGCGGCGGCGGCAATCCGACCGAGGGCGGCGGCAGCGGCGGCGGCTTCGGGCTGGAGGCGCGCCCCGTCGGCGTCTACGTGATCCGCGACGGCGACGTGAGCTGGCGGCCGGCGGTCGACGTCACCCGCATCGCCCTCGGCGGCCAGCTGGTGGCCATCGTCGCCCTGCTGGTGGCGCGAAGCGCCGTCCGCCGGCTGGCGAAGCGCTGAGGGTCAGGACACCCCCCGCGGCTCGGGCACCAGGTCGGTGGCGGGCATCCAGTCGAGCCGGCCGCCCGCCTCGAGCTCGCGCACCGCGGCCACCGGGTCGGGATCGCTGAAGGCGCCGCGGTCGCTCTCGGGCCTCGCGGTCGCGTCTGTGAGCCAGTAGCTGGCCTCGAGGGCGATGCCGTTGGGATCGGTGAAGTAGATCGAGTGGATGAAGCCGTGGTCGATCTCCTCGGTCACCTCGACGCCGGCCTCGTCGAGGCGGGCGTGCAGGTCCATCAGCGCCTCGTGGTCGGGGAGATTGAAGGAGAGGTGGTCGAGCTGGAGCGGCTGCTCCACCCGCCAGCCCGCGGGCTTGCAGAAGGTGCCGGCGCCCTGCCACTCGAAGAAGGCCACGCAGTTGCCCGGGGCGATCTCGAAGAAGTAGTGCCGCATCGGCCCCGCCATCAGGGTGGCGACCAGCCGCATCCCCAGCACCCCGTGGTAGAAGCGGACGGTCGCGTCCATGTCCGGGGTGACCAGCGCAGGTGGTTGACGCCCTGCCAGGGTGGACGCGGCATGTCCTGGATGGCCGCCGCGGCGGTCCTGGTGCTCCCGTCGCTGACCGCCATGGACGTCCCTCCGAAGCCCGATTCTCGGTCTCCAGCCTACGCCCTTCAAGGAGGGAGTGGAGCCCTGGGCGCGGCGCCCAGGGCTCCCGGGGGGGCGTCCACTGATACGGCGCCGGGCGCCGGATGGATCAGCGGGTCAGAACCGCCACGAAGGCGGCGTCCTGACCCCGTCCCCGCGCGGGCCGGAGAGGCGCGAAACCGTGTGAACCGGGTTCCGAGCCGTCAGACGAGGCTGAAGTTCCGCAGCAGGTCGACCATCGTGTGCCCGATGCGTGCCGCCTTGGCGTCATCCACGACGGTGGGGTCGAGGTCAGGGATGTACCGCGCGATGCCGGCGGGATCCTCGTTGACCAGGTAGCGCACCAGGGCGTGTCCGATCAGGGCGGCGGTGGTGTCGTCGAGCTCGTCGGTCGGCATGCGTTCCCTCACCTGTGGGTGACCCGCGTGGTGCGGCTCGTGGGGTCGACAGGCTACCCACGGTGGCGCACCGGTCACAACATTACGGATATGTTAGGCTCTCGCCGGAGACCCGATCTCCTCGTCACGCACAGCGCTGCGCTGGGGGAGGTGCCACATGACCGGACACTCCGTGACCGTGATGACCAGCACCGGCGGGTTCATCCCCGGCGCCTCGCATCGCGCGACGTGCAGCACGTGCGGATGGCGCGGAGATCGCTACGCCGAGCGCGAGAAGGCCGACGCCGAGGCGCGCCGTCACACCGAGACCGCCAAGCCGCTCGTCTTCGAGAACGCGACGCAGGCCGCCACCGACGCCGAGGGGGAGTCCGCCGAGCGCCGCCACCTCCGCGCCCGCGCCCGGGCGACATCCGGGCACGAGGCCGCCCGCACCGAGGCCCTGGGTCGCATCGACACCCTCGGAGACTCCGCGCACCAGCGGGCGCTCGACGCCGAGATCGACAGGCGGCTCGCCGCCCTGCGCCGCCCGCCGCTCCGACCATAGACCGCCGGTCGCGGACGCCGGCAATCGGGACCGTGCGCAGCAATCGGGTCATGGACATCGACTTCTGGCTCGACCCCGCCTGCCCGTTCTGCTGGCGCGCGTCGCGCTGGCTCTCGGCGTCGCCCCCCACCGCGACCTGACCATGCGGTGGCGCAGCATCAGCCTGCTGGAGAACAACGGCGGCGCCGAGAGCTTCCCCGAGCAGTACCGGGCGGGGATCGTCGCGACGCACCGCATGCTGCGCGTGGTCGAGCAGCTGCGTGCGCAGGGGAGGAGCGACCTGATCGAGCGGTTCTACACCGAGGTCGGCACCCAGATCCACCACGACGATGTCGCCGCGGAGGACGTCGACGTCGCCGCCGTCCTCAGCGCCCTCGGTGCGGACACGTCCCTCGTCGCCACGCTCGACGACGAGCGTCTCGACGACGCCATCCGGGCGTCGATGTCCGAGGCGCTGAGCAGGACCGGTGACGACGTCGGGACGCCGCTCGTCGGCATCGACGGCAACGTCTACTTGGGAGCTGAAGCGCGGCCGCCAGGGCATCGACATGGCCCCCCCCGCGCGGCCGGACACGATCGTCCCGCCGAGGTCTCGCGACGGCTCAACTCCGACTGCGACCACCACCGGGGCGACATGCGCACCGTCCGGCTCGGCCGAGTCTTCGCCTCGGTGTTCGTGCACGACGCGGTGGACCACATGACCACCGAAGCCGACCTGCGGCAGGTGATCGAGACGGCGTTCGTCCACTGCCGTCCCGGCGGTGTGGCCGTCTTCGTGCCCGACCACATCGCGGAGACGTTCGCGGCGTCGAGCGACCACGGCGGCGGCGACGGCGCCGGCGGGCGCGGGGTGCGATACCCGGAGACGTACCGGCAGCTGGCGGACCTCGCGCCGCGCACGCTGGCGGTGATGCACGGCTCGTCGTTCAGCGGCGACTGCCCGGCCCTGCTGCGCGCCCTCGCCGGCATCTACGAGGAGCGCGCCGGTTCGGGCTCGGCGCCGGCCTCGGCGCAGCCGCTGCCGGGGCACTGGCCGGCGGCCGCCTCACCGGCCACCGCGACGATCCCAGGATTCTGGGATGGCGCCCAGCCCGCGGCGCCGTGATCCTGTGGCCAGCAGCTCGCATCATGGAGGCCAGAGGATGTTCGCCAGAACCTCGACGTGGACCGGATCGGTGGAGGCGCTCGAGCGCTGGGCCGAGCAGGCGGAGACCAGCGTCCGCCCATTCGTGGCGGCTCTCGACGGGAATGCGGGCGTGTTCTTCCTCGTCGACCGCGCCGCCGGGCGGGCGGTCACACTGACGCTCTGGAGAACCGACGAGGCGGCGCGCGCCACCGACGAGTCCGCCGAGCAGAGCCGGGCGCAGACGGTGGCGGCCACCGGGGTCGAGCTTCTCGAGCGCGGCCGGTACGAGGTCGTGACCGGCATCGAGCCGTCGTGACGGTGGGCCGTGGCGGCGTTCTCGAGGAAGCCGCCCGATCGATCGTCGAGGTCTGCCGCGCCGGCCTCGACCCGGAGTCCCTGCGCGCCCAGGTTCTGCCGCGGTTGCGCCGCGCCGTGCCCGTGGATGCGCTCTGGTGGGCGACCGTGGATCCGGCCACGCTGCTGTTCACGGGCACATATCGCGAGGAGATCCCCGAGCGTGTGACGCCCTACTTCGTCGAGAACGAGTTCATCGCGCACGACGTGAACAGGTGGGTCGAGCTGGCGCGCGACCGGCACGGGGTCAGAACCCTGCTCCAGGCGACCGGCGGCGACATGGCGCGAAGCGCTCGGTACCTCGACATCTTCGAGCCCCTCGGCCTGGGCGACGAGCTGAGAGCCGCGTTCAGGGTCCAGGGCACCTGCTGGGGCTTCGTCTGTCTTCACCGCGAGCGGGCGAGGCCATTCTCCGCCCAGGATGCGCAGTTCGTCGAGCGGGTGGCCCCCCACATCGCCGAGGCGATCCGGGTGGGTCTCGCCACCGGACCCGACGTCTGCGACGTGGCCGACGCGCCCGGGGTGCTCCTGCTCGGTGCCGACGGCGCACTGGTGGGAACCACGCCGGCGGGTGACCGGTGGTTGGAGGAGATGGGCCACTCGGTCTCCGCGGAGCTGCCGGTGCCGACCGCGGTCTACGCGGTCGCGGCGCTTCTCCGGCAAGTGGAGGCCACCGAGGGTTTGGTGCCGAGGCTGCGGGTGCGCACCAGGGCCGGCCGCTGGGCGGTCCTCCACGCCTCACGGCTGCCCGCGGTCGGCCGTGCCACCGTGGCCGTGGTCGTGGAGGAGGCGTCCGCGACCGAGGTCGCCCCCATCATCATGCTCGCCTACGGGCTCACCGACAAGGAACGGACCGTGACCGGGCTCGTGTGCCAGGGGCGGTCCACCGCCGAGATCGCGGCGTCGTCGCACATCTCACCGAACACCGTCCAGGACCACCTCAAGTCCGTGTTCGACAAGGTCGGCGTCCGCAGCCGTCGCGAGCTCGCCGCCCGCATCTTGAGAGAGCAGTACCTGCCACGCGCCCGGGCCCGGCGGCCACTCGGACCCGACGGCTTCTTCGTCTGACCGACCGAGCGCGGCCGAGGCCGAGGCCGACGCCGGCGGCGGCCTCGGTCAGGCCAGGTATCTCGATATGAAGTTACTTCTGCATGTTGTATGATGTGGAGTAGTTTGAGATCGAACTAACTGTGAGGGTGAGGGTATGGTCACGCGGGTCGCCATTCTCGGCACCGGGCGCCAGCGGAGCGCGCCTCAAGCTGATCGCCAACAGCATGCTCGGCGCGGTCATCGTGGCCGCCGCGGAGCCGCAGACCGCCGGCGAGGCGGCCGACCTCGACCCCAGGGAGGTCTTCCGGGGTGCTCGCCCGGCTGGTGCCGTCGCTCGAGATGCGTCGCACCGGGTTCGTGGACCGCTGGCATGAACCCGCGCTCTTCACCCTGCGCGACCTCCATCTGGCGCTCGACACGTTTCACCGGTCGCAGGCGCGCGCCCCATGACCGTCCTGGTCCGAGAGCTCGTCGCCGAGGCCGCGGCGGAGGTCGCCGACCTCGACATCACCGCGGTCATCACACGCTATCGACCGTGCCCCGCCCCGCGCGCCAACAGCGGCAGGTCCCGTTTCGAGAGCGCCCGAGCCGGGGGAGGTCCACGGCGGGCTCGGCGCCGTGCGGCGGCGGTACGCTCGCTGTCGCGGTTCGAGGGCTCCGTGAGGCCCCGCTGGTACCGCTGACCCCACCCGGTCAATCCACCTCGCTACCCTGTCAAGGGTCCGGGAGGGTACGGTCCGAGCCCCTGGCCCCGGAGCCGTCGACGCGCAGGCCCCGCCCCCGTAGCTCAGTGGATAGAGCAGTGGTTTCCTAAACCATGTGCGCAGGTTCAATTCCTGCCGGGGGTACGCCGGTTAGCGTCCATAGACGTGGTGTACGACCCCTACTAC
>JRHI01001979.1_pt1 | contig 15323 bp, 11 predicted proteins | sample 215371 | NCBI WGS metagenome assembly JRHI01 (sample SAMN02929681, study PRJNA255918) | sediment metagenome | biome: cave system; feature: Ice Cave; material: Sediment; isolation source: sediment from deep within a dark volcanic ice cave with no known source of... ...
TCGGGAGCAGGTGATTCAATCTGAAGCGATCCTGCTCTAGCCTCGAACAGCCGCGCTGATTGCACGCAGGGTCGCGCGAATGGGCGGCCGCGGTGTCGCGCTATTTGCGGCGGGCCGTGGCGGCTCACATGGCCTTGGACCCGCGCGCGATCGCGGCGATGCCGGTGCGGGAGACCTCGGCCAGCCCGAGCTCCATCATGATCGAGATGAACTGCTCGATCTTGGAGCTGCGTCCCGTGATCTCGAACACGAAATGCTCGGTCGAAGCATCGATGACGCTGGCGCGGAAGATCTCGGCCAACCGCAGGGCCTCGATGCGCTTCTCGCCCTTGCCCATCACTTTGATCAGCGCCAGCTCCCGCTCGAGCGGCTCGCCGGCAACGGTCAAGTCGACCACGCGGTGCACGTTGACGAGCCTTTCCAGCTGGCTCTTGATCTGCGCCAGCACCATGGAAGTGCCGGTGGTGACGATGGTGAAGCGTGAGAGGTGCTTCTCGTGCTCCGTCTCCGACACCGTCAGGCTGTCGATGTTGTAGCCGCGACCGGAGAACAAGCCGGCGATGCGCGCCAGCACGCCGGGCTCGTTGTCGACCAGGATCGAGAGCGTGTGCGTCTCGAGCTTGTCGTTGCGCTCCTCGAGGAAGTAGACGGAGCCGGGTTGGGTCTTGGGCATGGGGGTTGGCCTTGAGGGTGAGATCGGAGGAATGATATCATTGGCTGGTTCGGTGATATCACTCATGGAGCGTCGATGGCCCAGCTCATCGTTCGCAAACTCGACGACGCTGTGAAGGAGCGCCTGAAGGTGCGCGCCAAGAAGCATGGCCGCAGTCTCGAGGCCGAGGCGCGCGCCATCCTCGAGGAGGCGGTGAACGGCGCGTCACCGTCGGAACGGCAGGCGAAAAAGGAGAAGGACTTCGGCACGCTGATGCACGAGCGGTTCAAGCGTTCGGGCTTCACAGACGAAGAATATGCGGAGTTCGAGCGGCACCTTGCCGAATTGCGCTCGGAACCGTTCAAGCCCATCGATTTCGAGGAATGATAATCCTCCACACGACGGTTCTGTCGGCCCTGATGCGGCGATCCGAGCAGCTCGACCAAGAGCTCAATTCGCGGGTCATCCCCTTCGACATCGATGCCGCTCTCTCTGCTGCCGCGATCGCGGCCCGACGTTACAAGGCCGGCCGCCCAGTAGGCCTCGCCGACACCCAAATCGCGGGCATTGCAGTTTCTCGCGGCGCCGCCGTTGCTACGCATAACGTACGCCATTTTGCAGATCTTCCGATACCTGTCATCGATCCCAGCTCGGTGTCGGGCTGACGCCGCCACCTTCACACCAGCACCTTGCCTTCCTTGCTCACAGCCTTGCTTATCTCCTCGTCGCTTACGTTCTCGCCGAGCAGCATCTCGTTGTGCGCCTTGCCGGAGGGGATCATCGGGAAGCAGTTGGCGAGCGCGGCAACGCGGCAGTCGAACAGCACCGGCTTGTCGGCCGGCGCGTTCAGCATGGCCATAATGGCATCGTCGAGGTCGGCCGGCTTGTCGCACCGGAAGCCGATGCCGCCATAAGCCTCCGCCAGCTTGACGAAGTCGGGCAGAGACTCGGTATAGCTGTGCGAGATGCGGTTGCCGTGCAGCAGCTGCTGCCACTGTCGCACCATGCCCATGTACTGGTTGTTGAGGATGAATACCTTCACCGGCAAGCCGAACTGCACCGCGGTCGACATCTCCTGGATGTTCATGAGGATCGAGGCATCACCGGCGATGTCGATCACGGTCGCTTTCGGATGCGCTATCTGCGCGCCGATGGCCGCTGGCAGGCCGTAGCCCATGGTGCCGAGCCCGCCCGAGGTCATCCAGCGGTTCGGCTCCTCGAAGCGGAAGAACTGCGCGGCCCACATCTGGTGCTGGCCGACCTCGGTGGTGATGTAGACGTCGCGGTCCTGGGTGAGCGCGTAAAGCCGCTCGATGGCGTATTGCGGCATGATCACGTCGCTGGACCTCTTGTAGCTGAGGCATTTCTTGGCCCGCCACTTGTCGATCTGCGCCCACCAGGATTTGAGCGCCGTCTTGTCGACGGTGGCCGCCTTGGCCTTCCAGGTGCGGATCAACTCCTCCAGCACATAGGCGACATCGCCGATGATGGGCACATCGACTTTGATGTTCTTGTTGATCGAGGAGGGATCGATGTCGATGTGGATCTTCTTGGAGCGTGGCGAGAACTGGTCGGTGCGTCCGGTGATGCGGTCGTCGAAGCGCGCGCCAACGCACACCATGACGTCGCAGTCGTGCATGGCGAGGTTGGCCTCGTAGGTACCGTGCATGCCGAGCATGCCGAGCCACTCCTTACCGGACGCCGGGAAGGCGCCGAGCCCCATCAGCGTCGATGTGATGGGAAAGCCGCTGAGGCGAACCAGCTCGCGCAGCAGCTGGCTGGCCTTGGGACCGGAGTTGATCACGCCGCCGCCGGTGTACAGCAGCGGCTTCTTGGCATGCGACATCAGCTCGACTGCGTGGGCGATGGCTCTCGCGTCGCCCTTGATGCGCGGCTGATATGTCTTGTGCTTGACGTCCTTCGGGCCGGTGTAGGTACCGGTCGCGAACTGCACGTCCTTCGGGATGTCGACGACCACCGGGCCCGGCCTGCCGGTGCGGGCGACGTAGAATGCTTCGTGGAGCACGCGCGACAGATCCTCGACGTTCTTCACCAGCCAGTTGTGCTTGGTGCAAGGGCGGGTGATGCCGACCGTGTCGCATTCCTGGAACGCGTCGTTGCCGATCAGGTGGGTTGCCACCTGGCCGGTGATGCAAACGACGGGAATGGAATCCATCAGCGCATCGGTAAGCCCGGTGACGGCATTGGTTGCGCCGGGTCCGGATGTGACCAGCACCACGCCGACCTTGCCGGTGGAGCGCGCATAGCCCTCGGCCGCGTGCACGGCGCCGCCTTCCTGGCGCACCAGCACGTGCTTGACCTTCTCCTGCTGGAACAGCTCGTCGTAGATCGGCAGCACGGCCCCGCCGGGATAGCCGAAGATGTGCGCCACGCCCTGGTCGGCCAGCGCCCGTATGACCATCTCGGCGCCCGTCATTGTCAGTGCCATCGCAGGCTCCATGGAGAATAGCGCCAACCTCGAGCTGGCAGCCCGCGGCAGGCTAGGGACCCGAGTTTGGCCGGTCAACTGCTAACGGTCACTAAACAGCAAGGTATCTAGGTCAAATCTTTACGAAAATTGCGCCTCTATGGCTTTCCACGAAATCATATTGCGCCGAAGCCATGTCATCTGCCGCTTGGCATATTGGCGGGTCTCGGCCTTGGCCACCGCCGCCGCCTCTTCCAGCGACAACCGCCCCGAGAGGTGGGCCGCCAGCGGAGCCACGCCGAGCGCACGCATGATCGGCAGCTCCTGGGAGAGTTCGAGGCTCACCAGCCTGCGTACCTCCTCGAGCGCGCCTGCCGCCAGCATGGCGGCGAACCGAGCCTCGATCGCTTGCGCGTGCGTGCCTCGATCGGGCAGCGCCAGCAGCCGCACCGTCTCCTCCTCGCGCAGTACCGGTGTGCCTTGCTCCGCCTGCCAATCGGCCAACGACCGGCCTGTGCTGTCCAGCACCTCGAGCGCGCGCACGATGCGCTGCGGATCGGTCGGCATCAGGCGGGAGGCCATCGCGGGGTCTCGCACGGCCAGGATGGCGTGAAGCTCGGGCGTGGGCCTCCCTGCTGCCTCGGCGCGCCAGCGCGTACGCACGGCGGGATCGATCGGCGGCACCGGCGACAGGCCTTCCAGCAGCACCTTGAAATACAGCCCGGTGCCGCCGACGACGATGGGTACGCGCCCCTGCGCCCGTGCGTCGGCGATGGCCCTGGCCGCATCGGCGGCATAGCGTCCGGCCGAGTAGGCCTCGCTGCCGCTGACGAAACCATAGAGGGCGTGCGGCGCCCGCACCTCCTCCTCCGGCGTTGGCCGAGCCGTGAGAATGCTCAACTCGCGATAGACCTGCATGCTGTCGGCATTGATGACGACGCCGCCGAGCCGCTCGGCGAAGCTGAGCGCAAGCCCCGACTTGCCGCTGGCCGTCGGCCCGGCGATAAGGATGCAGCGAGCGTAGTGAGGGCGCGCCATCATCTCACTTACGCCCGAGCGCGGCGGCAAATCAACACAGGGCCGCTCCACCCTGCCGGTCAAATGCACACGCCGCCTGGCCGTCAAAGCAAGAGGGCCCACGCGTATCGACGCCATCGCTGTCGGCGTGAACGCGCCCGAAGACGTCAACGTGATCACCTGGAGCCGGGCAAGTGGGTGAGGATGAATGGCTGGGGCGATGCCGAGGAAGCCAAGCGGTTCATTCGCGAGGCCATCGATCGCGCCAAGGGCAACACAAAATCGTGAAATCGTGAAGTCGCCAACTCGTGAGATGGCGCGGTCGATTGCAACTTCACGGCTTCACGATTTCACCACTTCACGCCTTGCCGCTGAGGAGGCCGCTGTTGCAAGGCGCCCGCACTCCCACTAAACGAGACACAATAAAGAACGGGAGTTGCACATGACCCTGATCCGACCCTTCCGTGCGCTTCGCCCCGTGCCGACGCGGGCCCGCGAGGTCATCGCGCCACCGTACGACGTGCTCTCGAGCGCGGAGGCGCGCGAGCGAGCGAAGGGCAAGCCATGGAGCTTCCTGCACGTCTCCAAGGCCGAGATCGATCTGCCCGCGGGCACCGACACTTACGCGCCAGCGGTCTATGCGACGGCGGCCGAGAACCTCGAGCGCATGCGCACCGAGGCCGTGCTCATGCGCGACGCCAACCCCTACTACTATGCCTATCGCGCCACCTGGACGGGCGGCCGGCAGACCGGGCTTGCCTGCGTGGCCTCCCTCGAAGCCTACGCCACGGGCCGCATCAAGAAGCACGAGCTGACGACGCCCGTGAAGGAGGACGACCGCGTGCGCCAGATCGAGGCGCTCAACGCCCAGACTGGTCCCGTCATGATGGCCTATCCGCACTCCCCCGAGCTCGACCGGGCGCTCAGGCGCGCCACCGAGCGCGATCCGGACGTCACCGTGACGGCCGACGACGATGTCACTCACGAGCTTTGGGTGATCGGCGATGCCGCCGCAATCGAGGACTTCACCGCCAAGTTCGAGACGCTGCCCGCCCTCTACATCGCCGACGGCCACCACCGCTCGGCCGCGGCGGCCCGCGTGGCGGCGACGCGCGGCGGGACACAGGGCTCGCACCGCTATTTCCTGAGCGTGATATTTCCCCATCACGAGATGACGATCCTCGACTACAACCGCGTCATCCGAGACCTCAATGGCCGCACGCCCGAGCAGCTTCTGGCCGAGATCGCCGGGCGTTATACCGTCACGCCTTCGCAATCGCCCGTGCGGCCCACCGCTGCATCCGAGATCGGCATGTTCATGGGCGGCCGCTGGTATCAGCTCAGGCTGCTGCCCGGTCTGGTGCCGCGGGGGGACCCGATCGCGCGGCTGCCGATCACGCTGCTCACGCGCAATCTCATCGCGCCGCTGCTCGGCATCACCGACCCGCGCACCGACAAGCGCATCGACTTCATCGGCGGCGGACGCGGCTTGAGCGAGCTGGAGCGCCGTGTCAGCTCGGGCGAGATGGCCGTCGCCTTCGCGCTCTACCCCACGAGCATGGACGACCTGATTGCTGTGTCCGACGTCGGGGCCATCATGCCGCCGAAGTCCACCTGGTTCGAGCCCAAGCTCGCCGACGGCATGGTGAGCCACGTGCTGGATTAATGCTCTGCCGTTGCGCGCCTCAGGCGCACCTTCGATTGCGGACCCTGAAGGCGCCCGTGGCTAGTTCTTCTCGACATTCCAGAACACGGTTGGCCCGGCAGCGATGAGCCCGGTCACGTTCTTGCGCGCTGCCGACACGATCAGGAACTGGCCGAGGTTGATGTGGGACGTGATCTCGATCGATCGCACCTGGATGGCATCGGCGAGTGTCTTCTGCTTCGCGGGGTCCGTCTCGCGTGCATACTTGTCACGCAGCCTCTCCATCTCCGCGTCGCACGGCCAGCCGGGCCACCCCTTCTCGCAACCGGCATTGAAGGTGCTTGCCGTGATCGGATCCAATCCGTCGAGGGACGTCGGCGAGGTGATGAACGCATGCCAGCCGCCCTTGTCGATTGCATCGCGCTTGGCGCGCCGGGCCACCAGCGTCTGCATGTCCATGGACTGCATGTCGACCTTGAAGCCGGCCTTCTCCATGAGTTGCTTGGCCACGGGTGCCACGTTGGCCAGGACGTGCAGATCGGTCGAGTGCATCAGGACGATCGGCGTGCCGTCGTAGCCGGCGTCCTTCAGCACGGCCCTCGCCTTCTCGAAGTTCGAGGTGAGCAGCCCGTCCATGCCCGCGGCCGACTCGAGCTTGGTGCCGCAGATGAACTGGGAGCGGCACACCTTGTAGTGCTCGGGATCTCCAATCGCAGCCCGCAGGAAGTCCTCCTGATTGAGCGCGTACCAGAGCGCGCTGCGGATCTTGGGATTGTCGAAGGGCTTGTTCAGGTGGTTGGGGCGGAAGAAATACAAGCTGCCGAGCGGATTGAGCGTCCACATCTTGATGTTGGCATCCGCCTTGAGGAGCGGATGCAGGTCGTGCGGCGGCTGCTCGACGAAGTCGATCTCGCCAGCGAGGAGCGCGTTGACCGCCTGCTGCTGATCGGAGATGGCGCGCCATTCGACCCGGTCGACTTTGACGACCTTGCCGCCGGCCAGGCCCGACGGCGGCTCGGAGCGCGGCTTGTACTTGTCGAACCGGACATAGACCGCCTTGTCGCCCGGCTTCCATTCATCTGTCTTGAAGACGAACGGCCCCGAGCCGATGAACTCGGAGATCTGCTTGTTGGGATCGGTTGCCGCCACCCGCTTGGGCATCACGAAAAGCGGGCTCGCAGACGGCTTGGCGAGGGCGGGAAGAACGAGGCCGGTCTTCTCCTTCAATTTCAGCGCGAAGGTCTTGGCGTCGATCACGCTCCAGCCTTCGGCTAAGCTCATGAGCGTCTGGCCCATCGAGTCCCGAGCACCCCATCGCCTGATCGAGGCAACGCAGTCTTCGGCTGTGACGGGGGCTCCATCGTGCCACTGCAGGCCATCACGCAGGACGAACGTGTAAGTCAGGCCATCGTCCGAAACCGAGTACGTATCGACCATCTGCGGTTTCGGCTCGCGCCGCTCGTCGAGCGCGAAGAGCGTATCGTAAATCATGTAACCATGATTTCGGGTGACATAGACCGTCGTCCAGATCGGGTCGACGATCTTGAGATCGGAATTCATGACGACGCGCAGCGTCGTTTCGGCTCGCGCACTTACAGTTGCCGCGACGGCAGCGGTCAGCGCCAAGCCCAATGCCCCCCATCTGCGGTGCACAGCCGTCATGCGCTCCTCCCATTCGACAATTCTTCGTGGTCTGTTGATCCTGAGATTGCGCGGTACCACGACGATAATCAAGGCGCTGCGGCTCACCCCGCGCTTCCGCGATCCTCATCAGCGAAGCGCAGCGTTGCACCCGTAAGGGTTGCCTCTCCGGGGCAATCGCTCCATTGTCCGTCAATCGCGCTCAGCTGCAGCTGAATTTCGCGGCGGCAATGCGCGGCTACCCGACACGCGAGACAATCGCGGTCGCATCAACCCAGGGGGAAACGCAATGCCGCACGGCATCCTCGAGCCGGGGCGCACAGCTTGAGCCGGCTCTTCGGGCTCTCGGCACTCGCACTCTTCCGGAACCGCAGCTTTCGCTTCCAGTGGCCTGCCGATCTGCTCACCTCTTGCGCCTTCGAGATGGAGACGCTGATCCTGGGCTGGTACGTGCTGACCGAGACGGGGTCGGTGCTGCTGCTGACGTTGTTCGGCGCGCTACAATACACGGGCACCCTGGTGTCGCCGATGTTCGGCGTCGTGGGCGACAGGCTCGGCCATCGCAACCTGCTCTTGGGAATGCGCGTGGTCTACACCATGTTGGCTGCAACCCTCATGGCTGTTGCCTTCAGCGGCGCCCTCACTCCCGTGCTCGTGTTCGCTATCGCGGGCGCGATCGGCCTCGTGCGCCCGTCGGACCTCGGCGTGCGCCTTTCCCTGATCGCCGACAACGTCGCTACCCACGAGCTGACGGCGGCGATGGGGGTCGCGCGCACCACGTCGGACACCGCGCGGGTCGGCGGCGCACTCGCGGGAGCCGGGATGTTCGCGGCGTTCGGCATCGCACCTGCTTATATTGCGGTGGTCGGCTTCTATGCCCTCGGGCTGCTGCTCACCATGGCCATTCCCCGCACGCCCCTCAAGACCCAGGACGCGCCTACCGCCGCGGGCGGCCACCTGAGGCAATCTCCTTGGCGCGATCTGCGGGAAGGGATCGCCTACGTGTGGTCGACGCCACAGCTGCTCGCTGCGCTGCTGCTCGCCTTCCTCGTCAACATGACGGCCTATCCGCTGTCGAACGGACTGCTCCCCTATGTGGCCAAGGAGGTCTATGGCATCGACCAGGCGGGGCTCGGCTATCTCGTCGCCAGCTTTGCCGTCGGCGGTCTGGCGGGCTCCGTGGCCGTGAGCATGAACGGCCGGGTCATCCGGCCGGCGCGCACCATGATCGTCGCCGGCGTGGCCTGGTACACGATGCTGTTCGTGTTCGCGCGCATGCAGGACCTTTCCGGGGGCATGTTGATGCTCATGCTTGCCGGCTTGGCGCAGAGCGTCTGCATGGTGACGCTGTTCGTGGTGATGCTGCGCATCACCAACGACAAATTCCGCGGCCGGGTCATGGGCGTGCGCATGCTCGTCATCTACAGCCTGCCCTTGGGACTGCTTGCCGCGGGCGCCCTCATAGACCTGATCGGGTTCGGCGCGATGGCGACCCTCTATGCCACCGTAGGCCTGCTGCTCACCGTAGCGATAGCCGTGCGCTGGCATGCCGTCATCTGGCATGTGCAGACGCCGGCGAACGCCCGCTGAGGACCCGACGCACCACCGCTTTCCCGTGCTGCAGGCCCGCGATAATGCGATACATGGTTCGGTCGAGAGAGTGAGGGCTGGATCATGTCACTGTCGCAATGGCGCCGGGTTGCGACTTTCACCGGCGTAGTGTTGGGGCTGGCGGTCCTATTCGCTCTCTATCGCTCTCCATCGACTACGCCGCACGTGGTCGTCGCGATCCTGGCCATCAACGATTTTCACGGCAACCTCCGGCCGCCGCCGGGCGGTATCTCCATCGCCGACCCACAGGACAAGGCCAAGAAGATCGCCGTCTCCGCCGGCGGGGCCGAGCACATGGCAACGTTGGTCAAGCAGCTGCGCGCGAAAAAGAAGAACAGCGTTTTCGTGGCCGCCGGCGACCTGATCGGCGCGAGCCCGCTGCTGTCGGCGCTGTTCCATGATGAGCCCACCATCGAATCCCTCTCCGCCATGGGTCTCGAGATCACCGCAGTCGGCAACCACGAGTTCGACGAGGGCAAGACCGAGCTTCTGCGCATGCAGAACGGCGGCTGCCATCCGAAGGACGGCTGCCAGGGCCCGCACAAGTTCGCCGGCGCCAAGTTCCGCTATCTCGCCGCGAGCACCGTCGACAAGACCACCGGCAATACTCTGTTGCCGGCCTACGAGGTCAAGGAGTTCGAGGGCATTCCCGTGGCCTTCATCGGCCTTACCTTGAAGGGGACGCCCAGCGTCGTCTCGCCATCAGGTGTCGTGGGGCTGGAGTTCCGCGATGAGGCCGAGACGATCAACGCCCTGGTGCCGCAGATCAGGCAGCGCGGCATCGAGGCCATCGTCGTGCTGATCCACGAGGGCGGCTTCCCGACCGGCGACTACAATGAGTGCCCGGGAATTTCGGGACCCATCGTCGATATCGTCGGCAAGCTCGACAAGGCCGTCGATCTCGTCGTCAGCGGCCACACCCATCGTGCCTACCGCTGCGTGATCGACGGGCGCCTCGTCACCAGCGCCGACAAGTTCGGCACCCTCGTCACGGAGATCGAGCTGCAGCTCGACCGCAAGACGCGCGATGTCGTCAGCGCCAAGGCCGACAATCTGATCGTCCGCACTGATGCCTATGCCAAGGACCCTGAGCAGACCGCGCTCCTCGCCACCTACGAAGCCCTGGTCGAGCCGCCAGGCGGGCGCCCGGTCGGGTCGATCACGGCTGCGCTGTCGCGCGACGAGGACCCGGCCGGTGAAAGCGTGCTGGGCCAGATCATCGCCGACGCCCAGCTGGCCGCGACCCAGTCGGATCAAGATGGCGGCGCGGTGATCGCCCTCACCAATCCCGGCGGCATTCGCTCGAGCCTGCCGAGGAGCGCCGACGGCGTGGTCACCTTCGCTGAAATTTTCGCTGTCCAGCCCTTCGGCAATTCGCTCGTCACGCTGACGCTGACCGGAGCGCAGATCAAGACGCTGCTCGAGCAGCAATGGGTGAACCAACCCAAGCCCCGCATCCTGCAGGTCTCGAAGGGCTTTGCCTATACGTGGGACGATCGCCGGCCCCGCGGCGACTTCGTGGCGGCGGAGGGGATCACGTTGCACGGACGCGCAATCGATCCGGCGGGCCGCTACCGCGTAACGGTCAATGCATTCCTGGCCGACGGCGGCGACGGATTCGCCGTGTTCAAGGAGGCTACCGAGCCCCGCGGGGGGCCCCCCGAGGTCGCGGCTTTGGAAGTTTATTTCAAAGCCAACAGCCCCCTGTCGCCCGGCTCGCTCGACCGTATTCGCAGAGCGTACTGATGTAATAATGGGTGATGCTCATTCCCCTAAGCGAAAGCGCTGAGTCGCAATTTGGTGCCTGAGCCCCAACACAATCACGACCTCGCCCTGAGCCTGTCGAAGGGGGGGCCGCGGGCTCCAAGCGTGCTTCGACAAGCTCAGCACGCGGTTGGAGGACTGGGCCGGCACCGTCTGTAATTCAGGGTCGCTACTTTGCCGGCCTCAGCGCCACAAGCCATAGCCGTCCCATTTCGCCTCGGGAATTTCCTGACCGAGCTCGTAGGTGAACGAAACCGCTTTCATCCGGTCGGCTGTCACCGTGCACGTGAATTTCAGGGCGTACCAACGGCCCTTCGCACGCACGGCACCTCCCTTGCCCGTCACGACACTGCCATCGAGGGCTGCGGCGCCCGTCACGCGTGTCTTGATGCGGTCCGCGTGCGGCAAGCGCTTGTCGCGCCGCAAAGTGTCCACGCCCTTGATCGAGCAAGCCTGATGCGCCCGCTCCTCGGGATCGAGCTTCTGCATCGCCTTTTCCATGGGGCCGGCTTGACCCGCAATCGGCAGGCAGCAGAGAGCCGCCATCGGCAAGAGCGTACGACGCATCCTCATGTCCCCCAAGCCCCCAAGCTTCCCCGTATTGGAGCGCGAAAGCGTGTCATGATTCTGGCGGCAGGCGGTCGATACGAACGCATCACGTCGCCGGAGCAACGGAGCTCATGTCGAAGCTGGTCAGGTCTGGTTAGAGGTTCGATCTGCGCATCGCCCACCGCGCCTTGACCTCGCGGACGAGCCGACGGCCCTGCTCGCGCACCCTTTCCCCGGCGGCTACCAGCACCGGCTTCAGCCCCTCCAGCGTCGGCCGCCAGCGCCGGGCTGCGGCGGCAACGACGCGCTTCACCCGCTCCTTCCACACGCGGCCCACGCGCCAGGCCCAGGAAGCCCGCACGCGCGCCGTCAGAGCCTCCTTCCACGGCATGACCGTGTCGTGCGCCGACGCAAACCAGCCGATCTGCATGAGCGCCGGTTGCGTCAGCATGAAGAGCCGGGCGATGAGCGCGGTGGCCACCATCTTGGCGGCCAAGAACAGCAGTCCGGCCAGGAGCACCTGACCCTTGGCGATGAGCAGCAGCGCCAGGAGCTTCAGGGGCAGCAGCAGCAGGGTGGGCAAGGCGAACACGACAAGCGCCGCGTAGGGCGGCAGGCGCATGATCAGCGCCTCGACGGCAGCCCACGGGCGCCAGCGTGCGAGCCGGCCCAGCAGGTCGGCCAGCGGGCGCCAGCCCCACTCCTCGAACACGATGATGAGGGCGAGGAGGATCTCGAGTGCCGTGCGCAACACGGGCCGAACGACGCCCCAGCCCGCCCGCAACATCGGCATCAGGCGCCACCGCACGTCTCTGGCGAGAAGCACAGCCCTCGACCCGAGGCGCTGCAGCCACTCCTGCAACTGTTGCCGCTTCATTGTCGTCTCAGCTCGATCGCGGCCCAGCCGCGTGTCACCGGATCAGGGCAATCCCCCTACTCTGTCGGCCAGCGTGACAGAACCGCCTTCAACGGCGGTTAAGATGTGCCTCCACCGAACGATCCGATCCGGTAGCGGGTGGAGCAATGCCTCAGGTTGCAGATGGCAATCGCTCGCGGGGCGCGTGACCCTCCGGCGTTGCCTCTGCGCGCAGACCGGCACCGGTGGGCCCGAACCGCCCGTCCTTGATGCGCTGGCTTTCCTCGGCCAGTGCCTCGGCGAGCACCTCGCGCGCCTTCTCCGCCTGGCGCTGGCGGTTCCAGAGGCTGGCGTAGAGGCCGCCCCTAGCCAGCAACTCGGCGTGCGTCCCCTGCTCCACCAGCCCGCCGCCGTCGAGCACCAAGATGTTGTCGGCGTTGACTATTGTTGAGAGCCGATGCGCGATGACGACGGTGGTCCGGCTGCGCGCGATGCGGTCGAGCGCGTCCTGGATATCCTTCTCGGTGTGGCTGTCGAGCGCGCTCGTCGCCTCATCGAGGAGGAGGATCGGCGGTCCCTTGAGGATGGTGCGGGCGATGGCGACGCGCTGCTTCTCCCCGCCCGAGAGCTTCAAGCCGCGCTCGCCCACCATGGTGCGGTAGCCGTCGGGCAGCGCGCGGATGAAGGTGTCGATCTGCGCCATGCGGGCGGCTTCGCGCACCTCCTCGTCCGTCGCCTCGGGGCGGCCGTAGCGAATGTTGTAGAGGATCGTGTCGTTGAAGAGCACCGTATCCTGCGGCACCACGCCCAACGCCGCCCGCAACGAGACCTGCGTGACGTCGCGGATGTCCTGCCCGTCGATCGTCACGCGTCCGCCCGCCACGTCGTAGAACCGCAACAGGATGCGCGACACCGTCGACTTGCCGGCGCCCGAAGGGCCGACGATCGCCACCATCTTGCCGGCCGGCACCTCGAAGGACAACCCGTCGAGGATCAGCCGCTCGGGCTCGTAGCGAAACTTCACGTCCTCAAAGCGGATGGTGCCGCCCGACACGCGCAGGGGCACGGCGCCCGGACGGTCCGCCACCTCCGGGTTCTCGGCCAGCACGTCCATCATGCGCTCGATGTCGGTCAGGGACTGCTTGATCTCGCGGTACACCATGCCCATGAAGTTGAGCGGGATGAAGAGTTGCAGCATCAGCGCATTGACCATCACGAACTGGCCGACGGTCTTCTGCCCGGCGGCGACGTCGAGGCAAACCATCACCATGCAGGCCGTGAGCGCCAAGGTGAATACGACGGCCTGGCCGCTGTTGAGCACGGCGAGCGAGGTATAGCTCTTGACGCTGGCATCCTCGTAGATGGCCATCGACTTGTCGTAGCGATTTGCTTCGCGCTCCTCCGCGCCGAAGTACTTGACCGTCTCGTAGTTCAGGAGGCTGTCGATCGCTTTGGTGTTGGCCTCCGTGTCGCTCTCGTTCATGGTGCGGCGGATCTTGATGCGCCAGTCGGTCGCCCGCACCGTGAACCACAGGTAGAGGGAGATCATGACAGCGACGATGAGGGCGTAGCGCCAGTCGAACTCGAACATCAGTACCGCCAGCACCAGCGCGAACTCGACCACCGTCGGCACGAACGTCATCAGCGTCATGCGCGTGATGTTCTCGATGCCGAGGCGCCCGCGCTCGAGCACGCGGGTGAGGCCGCCGGTCTTGCGCTCCAGATGGAAGCGCAGCGAGAGGCGGTGCATGTGCCCGAAGGTGTTGAGCGCCAGCTTGCGCACGGCGTGCATGGCGACCTTGGCGAACAGGCCTTCGCGCATCTGCACGAGCAGGGTCATGGCGACCCGCGTGAGGCCGTAGAGGACAACCGCCAGCACCGGCGCGCCGACCAGCCACGCGACCGTCTGGCCGGCGGGCACAGCGCCGCCCGAGGCTGCCACCAGCGCGTCGGTCGCCCACTTGAACGTGAAGGGCATGGCGACGGTGACGAGCTTTGCCACCAGCATCAAGACGAGCGAGAAGACGACCGTCGCCTGCAGGTCCGGCCGGTCGGAGGGCCACACGTAGGGTGCGAGCCCGCGGGCGACGCGAAGCTGGGACGAGTTCGGCCTGAGCCGCTCGCCAATGCGCTGGAGGACGCCGCCTGCCGCCGCGCCATGGAAGCGTTGCATGGCTCAGCCTTTAGCCTCCGACGCGGCTGTTGTCGATTGGGTTGTGGACGAGCACGCGCCCCTGGGCGGCTCCTTTAGTTGCATTGCGGGATCGGCGCTATGCGCGGCGCATCACGCGGGGCAGATAGACGCGCTGGCACGCACTGATGCGGTGCGGGTTGTGCATGTGGCGGCGATTGGCGGCATAAATTCGCTTGTAGCGCCAGCCCGCGCCGTAGTGCCGCTCGGCGATGCTCCACAGCGTGTCGCCCTGCTTGACGACATACCAGCCGGGCGGCTCGACCTGCGTCCCGGCTGTCTCGCAGCTGCGTGATGCCGTCTTCTCCCTGTTGGCCCTGCGCTCGGCCCGGGCCTCGGCAGCGATGCGGGCACCCTCGCGGCGCCGCTCGGCGTGCGACAACGGAGCCTTGCCGCCCTCAGCCGTTTTCGGCTCGCCGGCCTTCGGAGGCTCGGCCGCATTCTTGGGCTCGGCAGCCTTCTTCGATGCGTCGGGCTTCTTGGGCGGCGACGCCTTCTTCGGCTCCTCCTTCGGGGTGCCTTGGGCGACCTTGGGCTGCTCCGCTTTCTTTGCCTCGCGCGCCTTGGCCGCCTCCTTCTCGGCAAGACGGCGCTCCTCGGCGTCCTTGGCCTTGGCGTCCTTGGCTTTCAGCTCAGCCAGCTGGCGTGCCTCGGCCGCCTCCTTGGCCTTCTGCTCGGCCACGCGCGTCGCCTCGGCCTCTTGATTTGCCTTCTGCTGGCGCCGCTCCTCGACGCGGCCGCGCTCTTCCTCCTCGGCCTTCTTGGCCTCGGAGACGCGCTTGGCGTCCTCCGCCTTCTTGGCTCCTTCGGCCTTCTTGGCTTCGGCGACGCGCTTGGCCTCCTCAGCCTTCTTGGTGTCCTCCGCAGCCTTGGCCTCGGTCGTCTTTTTAGCGTCGTCCGCCTTCTTGGCTTCCGCCGACTTCCTCGCATCTTCGGCGCGCTTGGCGTCCTCGGCCGCCTTCGCGTCCG
>JRHI01001980.1_pt1 | contig 15321 bp, 15 predicted proteins | sample 215371 | NCBI WGS metagenome assembly JRHI01 (sample SAMN02929681, study PRJNA255918) | sediment metagenome | biome: cave system; feature: Ice Cave; material: Sediment; isolation source: sediment from deep within a dark volcanic ice cave with no known source of... ...
AGCGGGACCTGGCTCGCTGCTCACAGCGCCACCTGGCTCGTGCTCACAGCGCTCTTCGGATCGTGATGCGACAAAGCCGGCGGGCCATGCCCGCTGGCTTTTTTTTCTTCGTCCGGTATGCTGCGACGACCATCGAAGAGGCCGGAGAAAATGGCGGATGCACTGTGCCACCAGCGGCGCCACAAGCATTACGCGCTTGCGGCTTCGTTGTCGTGTTTCTTGCTGAACGGTTGTGGTCCACGCGCCGAGCAGCCGTTGCAGGGATACGTCGAAGGCGAGTATGTGCGCGTCGCCGCCCCGTTTGCCGGCACGCTGCAGCAACTCTCCGTGCAGCGCGGCGGCGAGGTGACGGCTGGCGCGCCTTTGTTCACCCTCGAGCGCGAGAATGAAATAGCCGGCCGCCGTCAGGCGGAGCAGCAACTGCAGGCTGCCAATGCGCGACTTGCCAATCTCAAGACCGGTAAGAGGCCACCGGAAGTCGAGACGGTGGCCGAGCAGTTGCGTCAGGCAATGGCCGCGCGCGAGTTGTCGGCGGCGAATTTTCGCCGCCAGGAGTCGCTGTACAAGTCCGGTTTCATCAGCAGCGCCGCGCTCGACGACGTGCGCACGCGGCTCAAGAACGACGACGCGCACGTGCAGGAGCTGAAGGCCGCGGTACAGACTGCCAAAATGCCGGCGCGGCCGGACGAGATTCGCGCCGCGCAAGCCGACGCGGATGCGTCGCGGCAGGCGCTGGCGCAGGCAGATTGGCGGCTTTCGCAACGCGCCGTCGCCGCGCCCGCGAGCGGTCATGTGAGCGATACCTATTTCGTGGTTGGCGACTGGGTGCCGGCGGGCGCGGTGGTAGCGAGCTTGTTGCCTCCGGGCAACGTCAAGATCCGGTTTTTTGTCGCGGAGCCGCAGCTCGGCGCCTTGCGCCCGGGGCAGGTGGTGCGATTCTCATGCGATGGATGCGGCGACGCCATGAACGCGACCGTCAGCTTTATCGCCGATCGCGCGGAATTCACGCCACCGGTGCTTTATTCCAAAGAGAACCGTGCCAAGCTGGTCTATCTGGTGGAGGCGAAGCCTGAAGCGAGCGTCGCCGTCCGGCTCAATCCCGGCCAGCCGGTCGATGTCGCCTTGCCCGGAGCACGGAGGTGACGATGGAGGCGGCGCACTCCGACGTGGTCATCGACGTGCGAGGTTTGAACAAGCACTTCGGCGACAACCACGCGGTCAGGGATCTCGCGTTGACGGTGCTGAGAGGAGAGATTTTCGGCTTCCTCGGGCCCAATGGAAGCGGCAAGACCACGTCGATTCGCATGCTCTGCGGATTGTTGACGCCGGACAGCGGCGAAGGGACTTGCCTCGGTTACGACATTCTGCGCCAGACCAAGGAGATCAAGCGCCACGTCGGCTACATGACGCAGCGGTTTTCCTTCTGGGAAGATTTGACCCTGCGCGAGAACCTGAACTTCATCGCTCGAATGTATGGCATGACCGAGCGCCGGCGTCATGTCGACGAGACGCTCGCACACATGGGACTCGCCGAGCGCGGCAATCAGCTTGCCGGCACGCTGTCCGGTGGCTGGAAGCAGCGTCTCGCGCTCGCCGCGTGTCTTTTGCATTCGCCCGACCTGCTGCTGCTGGACGAGCCGACCGCCGGCGTCGATCCCAAGGCGCGCCGCGATTTCTGGGACGAGCTGCATGCGCTGGCGGCAAAGGGCATCACGGTCCTGGTCAGCACCCACTACATGGACGAAGCGGAACGCTGCCACAAGCTCGGTTACATCCTCAACGGCAGCTTGCTGGCGCAGGGCACCGCGAGCGAAGTCATCGCCGGCCAGGCGCTGGTCACGTGGGCGGTCGAGGGCGAAGCCTTGCCCGCGCTCGCGACAAAGCTGCGCACGCTGCCCGCGGTCGAGCAGGTCGCGTCGTTCGGCGCCGTGCTGCACGTCACGGGCTCGCATCGCGAGCGGCTCAAGGCAGCGCTGAAACCGTTCATGGATACGCCGACGCTGCACTGGCGCGAGGTCGAACCCGGTCTCGAGGATGTTTTCATCCATCTGATGCGCAATGTCGGCGAGAAGGAGGAGCTGACGCAATGACGCAGTGGTTTTCGCCTTCGCGCTGGCTCGGCATCGTCGGCAAGGAATTCATTCAGCTCAAGCGCGATCGGCTGACTTTCGGCATGATCGTCGGCATCCCGGTGGTGCAGTTGGTCCTGTTTGGATTCGCGATCAACTCCGATCCCAAGCACTTGCCCACCGCCGCGCTGATCGCCGACCGGGGAGAGTTTTCCCGCAGCATTCTCGCGGGTCTCAAGAACAGCAGTTATTTCGAGTACATCGGCGAGGCCGCGAACGAGCAGGAAAGCGATCGCTGGCTTGCCACGGGCAAAGCGCAATTCGTGGTGACGATTCCGGCGGACTTCTCACGGCGGCTGGTGCGAGGCGAGCGCCCCGCGTTGCTATTGGAAGCGGACGCCACCGACCCCGCCGCCACCGGCAACGCGATCGCCGCGATCAATCAGCTCGCGCAAACGGTGCTGATGCACGATCTGACAGGGCCGCTGGCGCCGCTCGCGGGGACGCCGAACGCGTTCGAAGTGCGCGTCCACGCGCGCTACAACCCGGAGGCGATCACGCAATACAACATCGTGCCCGGGCTGATGGGAGTCATCCTGACCATGACCATGGTGATGATGACGGGGCTGGCGATCACGCGCGAGCGCGAACGCGGCACCATGGAGAACCTGCTGGCGACGCCGGCCACCGTGCTCGAGGTGATGACCGGCAAGATCGTTCCCTACATCCTGATCGGCCTGATCCAGGTAACGCTGGTGCTGACGCTCGCGTGGCTTTTGTTCGGGGTGCCGATTCACGGCAGCCTTACGGTGCTCTACCTCGCAGTGCTTTTATTTATCGCCGCCAATCTGACCCTCGGGCTCACTTTCTCGTCGCTCGCGCGCAACCAACTGCAGGCGATGCAGATGACTTTCTTCTTCTTCCTGCCATCGATGCTGCTTTCGGGTTTCATGTTTCCGTTTCGCGGCATGCCGAACTGGGCCCAGGACATCGGTGAAGCACTGCCGCTGACGCATTTTCTGCGCGTGGTGCGCGGCGTCCTGCTCAAGGCGAATGGCTGGGTGGAGATCTGGCCCGAGGCATGGCCGATCGCGGTGTTCGGCCTTCTCGTCACCGCGATCGGGCTCAAGACCTTTCGCAGCACGCTGGACTAGCCCACGGACCTTAGCGGATGCGGCTCGCCGCGCGCATGGTTACATCGCGACTTGACGTACGATGGGGGTTCGGACGCGCATGCGCGTTGCTCTGCAGCGCCGACGCGGGCTACATCGTCGGCCAGAATCTGCTGATCGACGGCGGCGCAGTCAACTTGACGCTGTAATTTACCGAGCCTTCGAGAGCGCGTGCTGCAACTGATAGATCGACGTGTCGATCGCCGGCGCCGGCATGCCCGGCAGTGCACGCAAACCAGCGGTCAGCCATTCGCCGGCGCCCCGCACGTCGATCTCCGACGTGCCTTCGATCAGAACGATCCAGCCCGGAATCGCGGTCGCTTCCGAGCGGGCTTTTTTTTTCCGCGGTCTCGATCCCGCTGATCGCTTCGTCGGCGAGGCAAAGATGCACGCCGGCGATGCCTTTGCGACTGCCGAGCGGCGGCAGCAGACGCAGGCGCAGCGCATCGCTCGTTCGCTCGGCATCGGCGGCGTCGACGTCGAAGCGCTGCGTCAGCATGAAGCCGCCTTCGCCGACGCCTTCGCTGTAGGCAACGCGGCAGATCGAACGCGATACGCGGCGAAACGATGCGACCACGCGCCGCGTCCACGCGGTCGGCGAATTGAGCCGCTCGAGATAATCCCGGCCCCCGAGGACCTCGGCGTTGTCGGCCTCGTACAAGTTGAAATACGTCGGCGTACCCGCCACGGCGATAAAGCGCCTGCCGCGCCGAAATCCGGCAATGCCCAGGCGCTCGGGCATATGCTCACGGTTGTGCCACTGATAGAACTCGTCGATGGCTTCGGAAAGCAGATCGTGCCAGATGCAAACCGCGCCCAGACCGGCGAGACTCACGGCACCACTTTCCCGGTAATGAATTGCACGGGCACCGCGGCGAAATTGCCGAAGCGTACGACCAGCGGCGTGTCGAGAGGCACGTCGACCATTCCACAATACGATCCGGTAGTGACGACCTGTTCCGCGGCCAAGCCGCTACCGTGCGACGCCAGGTAGTTCGCGAGCCAAACGAGCGGCCGCAACGGGTGACCGTCGGGATGCTTGCCGTCGCGCACCAGCAGCTGGCCGTTGGGCGTGTCGATGACAATCCGGAACGCTTCCAGCGGCAGCCCCAGCCCATCGGCCACCACCGGACCGACAAACAGGCCCTGGTTGGCGATGCTGTCGGCAAGGAATTCCGGATAAGTCACTGCAGCGGGATCGGCGTACCGGGGTCCGATCAGCTCGAGCAGGATGCGTGTTTCGCGTATCGCCGCACGCACTTCCGCGTCGCTGTAGGGCGTGGCACGCGACGGAAGATTCTGGCCGATGACAAAGGCGATCTCGGGCTCGATCCGCGCCTTTCCTCCGATCGGCAAGATCGGGCAGGGCGAATCCGAAGCGATCGCGGACGCGAAAATGGGCGCCACCGCGATCTCGCGCCCGGCGCTAGGCAGCGAGCATTTCCAGCCGCCGATCGCTGCACCCAGAAGCTCGCGCACACGCTCTTGAACCGCCAGCGCATCGGCGACGTCGGCGGGGCGGCAAGCCTCGGGCAGGCGCTCGCCGGGGCGCCGCGCGGCGCGAGCGGCGACGAGATGGCGGGCCGCGGCATCGCGCGTTTCAGCATTGAAGTCGGACACCAAAGCTCCTCATTCCAGTTTTCGACGGTGATGACGGTCTCGCAACGCACTGTGCCGCGATTGCCAATCCGTCAACGCAAAGCCAGCGACAAGCCCAACGGCACGAACACGATCGACGCGACGTTGCCGATCAGCACGATCGACGCAACTTTCGCCGGCTCCTGGTTGTATTGCTCGGCGACCATGAAGTTGAGCACCGCCGGCGGCAGACAGCCGAAGAGGATCAGAAGACCGCTCTGGGTCGAATCCAGTCCAAGCAGCGGCGAGAGCAGCGCGGCCATGGCGATGCCGGTCAGCGGGCATACCAGCGCGCCGATAACGCCGAGATTCCAGCCGCCCCATGAAACCGTCGCCATGCGCACGCCAAGCGAAATGAGCATCAGGGGAATCATCGCGTCGCCGGTGATTTTGATGGCCAGCATAAGCCACTCCGGGGCTTCGGGCTGCAAAAGCGCGAATGCAAAGCCGGCGAACGTCGCGAGGACCATGGGATTCTTGAAGACCGGCCAGAACGCGGCGTTCCGGTTGACGATATGCACTCCGAGCGTGAAATGCAGCAGGTTCGAGACCGTGAACAGCGCGACCATCGCCGATAATCCGACGGGTCCAAACGCCAGCGCGGCGATCGGAAGTCCCATGTTGCCGCAATTGTTGAACATCATCGGCGGCACGAAGGTGCACGGGTCTTCATGCAGCAGCTTCGCAAAAGGCCAGGCCAACAGGCCGGAGCCCGCGACGACGCCGATCGCGCCGAGTATCAGGACTGCGTGCGTCGTCACATCGAAATCCTTGCTCGCCAGCGCGGTGAAGATCAGCGCCGGTGCGAGCACGTTGACGTTGATGCTATTGACCCAGGTCATGTCGGGGTTCTCGCGCCGCGCGTAAATGTAGCCGAGCAAGATGATGCTGAACACCGGCAGGATGATGCCGAGTACGCGCTGGAACAACGTCTGCGCCTAGTCCACTAGAGGATGTACTGCGACAAGTTCTCGTCCTTGACGATGCCGGCGAGCCGTTCGTCGACGTACGCGGCGTCGATGGAAATGGTTGCGCCCTGGAGCTTTGTCGCGTCGAAGGAAACGTCGTCGAGCAGCCGTTCCATGACCGTATAAAGTCTACGCGCGCCGATATTTTCCTGACGCTCGTTGACGGCAAACGCTATTTCGGCCAGCCGTCGCACGCCCTCGGGCTGGAAGTCGATATCGATGCGCTCGGTAGCGAGCAAGGCCTGGTACTGCCGCGTCAGGCAGGCGTCGGTCGCGGTGAGAATCTGCTCGAAGTCGGCAACCGAGAGCGACGCGAGCTCGACGCGGATCGGAAAGCGCCCCTGCAACTCGGGAATCAGATCCGACGGCTTGGCGAAATGAAAGGCGCCGCTGGCGATGAACAGAATGTGATCGGTCTTGATCATGCCGTATTTGGTCGCCACCGTCGTACCCTCGACCAGGGGAAGCAAATCGCGTTGCACTCCCTGGCGCGAGACATCGGCGCCATGCGTGTCCTGCCGGCTGGCAATCTTGTCGATCTCGTCTAAAAACACGATGCCGTTCTGCTCGACGTTGGCCAGTGCCTTGGCCTTGAGATCGTCGTCGCTGATCAGCTTGGTGGCCTCCTCGTCGATGAGCGCCTTGAGCGCATCGACGACTTTCAGCTTCTTGATCGTCCGCCGTCCGCCGGACATCTGCTGAAACATGCCCTGGATCTGGCCGGTCAAATCTTCCATGCCGGGCGGCGCGAGAATTTCCATCTGTGCCGGCAGGACGGTGACCTCGACGTCGATTTCCTTGTCGTCCAGCTTGCCCTCGCGCAGCATTTTGCGGAATTTCTGGCGTGTCGCCGAGTCGGTCGGCTGCATGTCGTGAAAGTTGACTTCCCGTGCCGGTGGCAGCAGCGCGTCGAGCACGCGCTCCTCCGCAGCTTCCGCGGCGCGGTCGCGAACCTTGCGCGTCTCGGCTTCGCGGGTCTGCTTGATCGCGGTTTCGGCGAGATCGCGAATGATAGTATCGACGTCGCGGCCGACGTAGCCGACTTCGGTGAATTTGGTCGCTTCGACCTTGATGAACGGAGCGTCGGCAAGCTTGGCCAGACGGCGGGCGATCTCGGTCTTGCCGACACCGGTCGGCCCGATCATCAGAATATTTTTCGGCGTGATCTCCTGGCGCAGGGGCTCTGCGACCTGTTGCCGGCGCCAGCGGTTCCTGAGCGCGATGGCGACCGCGCGCTTCGCGGCGTGCTGTCCGACGATGTGCTTGTCGAGCTCGTGGACGATCTCTGATGGCGTCATGAACGACATGGTGGCTCGCGTCGGGCCGAAAGACATTCCGCGTGCGCTATTGCGCTACGCACTTGAAGCTGGCCGCAACGTTTGGGTTGCTCGCGCCAACATATTTCGGCCATGCGGGATATTCGCAAAGCGGACGCGTGCGACCTTTGGTCGATGCGTTTGTGTCGGCAATGACCTGATCCGGCGGCGCCACGCCGCGCTCGACCCAGTCGTCGAGCGCCTTGACCGAATCCCATGCGGTGGCGAATGCTCCCGTAACATGACCTTGCCCGGGTATCTCATAATAGCGAACAAAGCTGCGGACCTTTGCCGCGGTCATTGTTCCCTCGAGGCGAGCGTAAAAGTCCTGGGTCGAACGTGTGCTTACGAGCGCGTCGCCAGTACCATGCGCGATCAGCAACTTCCCACCTCTGGCAGCAAAGGCCGAGAAGTCCGTCGCATTCGCTTGCTGGATCCTTGTCAAAAAACTTATTCGCTGCTGATAAATGCCGGGGTTTTGCGGGTCTAGGCTCAGTGCGTTATAGCCTGGATCTCTGGTCACGAAAAATCTGACCCACTGTTCCCAGAAAGCGCCCCAAAAGGGTTGCGTCAGGACGGAAGGATTGGTCGGCGAAGTCATCGGCGCCGTGGTACCCAGATTCAGCGTTCCACGCGTGTCGGCACCTGCAAAGACATTGAAGCCGGGATATTGCTTCTCTCCGCTCGCGAGAGGGTAATTAAACGTGATAGGCGTGTTGTAGGCGTTGTAGGCGGCAAGTTGGACATCCGAGAGACAGGTATCGCCGGCATCGGAGCCAGCGGCGCAGCGGATGGTCGACGGATCGAACTTACATGCGTTCACATTGCTGATGAGACCGTCCTGGACACCATCGAGCCCATCACACGCGGCAACCGTTGCGTCGTACAGTAACTTCTTCTTCGCTTCGTTCGGATAAGCACCGGGAGCGGAGAACGCGCGAGACAACCTGCCAAACTGGAGATCGAGGGTCGCCGCATTCCAGGCAGGGTAAAGCGAAATCGCGCCGTCGAAGTCGTTCGGCCAGCGTTGTATCACCACCAGCGCTTCGCGGCCGCCGGTTGATTGACCGACGAAATAACTGCGGGTAGGCGCCTGTCCGTATCGCTTTCCTATCAACATCATCGCGGCGTCGCGCGTTTTCTTTAGCGCGTCGCCATCGAAGTTATTGATCGCTTCGTCGTTGACCGCGAATGAAGCGTCGCGGACACCCGCCGCATTGGCTTGATGCCCGGAGTCGCTCCCGAAGGTTGCGTAACCCTGGCCGAGCGGAACCGCCTTGTCGACGGGTCCAAGAAACACGTTGCCGGCCACGGCCGGAATCCCGCCGTCATATCCGCCACCGCCGTACATCATGCTCTTTGTGTTCCAGCGCGTTGGCAGGTTGAGTTGGAATTTGATATCGAATGCCGATACATCGACGGGATGAATCGCTCCCAGCACCTTGCAGTATTCGCCGACAATGGTAGGAAGTTCGCCGGACGGAGCTATCAGTTCGGACGAGGTGATTACCCCTCCGCTCGTCGGCAGGCCAATGCTTGCGGCTCCAATGTTGATGCCGTTGAGTTGAGCACACGATTCTTGTGCGGTAGGACCGGGTGGACGAGAAACGGTGTCGACTCCGCTACAGCTTGCGAAAAGAACCGAGGCGACGACGCTGGACAAGAGGCCGAGAGCTCGAAAATTGGATGTCATGTTGGCCTTCTTCTGCTGTTAAGGGATTGGTGTCAGGACACGGACCAGGCGGCGTTGCGCAATGACAGAACAATAGCGAAATTCATTGGCGAGGCATAGAGAACTAAGCAAGGCAGCCTTCGGCGGGCGAAAGACGCGGTAGGTTGCGGCGACAGCGAGTATGCGGGAAGTCACGCAGAGTAAGCTCTTTGTCGTACCACTCGCGTACTCTGAAGTTTGGCAAGGCATGTCTGATCGCTTATGATGCCACGCACCGGCGACCTCTTATCAGAAGTGCCGTTACTTTTTCCAGGAGGCCCAATGAAGCGTTGGCTTTTCTTGTCGGCAGCCGGCGCGCTCGCTGCGAGCGCAGTCACGGTGGCGTATGCCCAGTCCGCCGTGGCACGCCTGGAACCAACCAAGGGCAACGCCACGGCCGGCTCGGTCACCTTTACGCAAAAGGGCGACAAAGTCGCCGTCGAGGCGAAGGTTTCCGGATTGACCCCGGGCGGCCACGGCTTTCATATCCACGAAAAAGGCGATTGCAGCTCGGGAGACGGGATGAGCACGGGCGGGCACTTCAATCCCACCGGTAAGCCGCACGCTAATCCAAGCGTTCCGGACCACCACGCCGGCGACATGACGATGCTTGTCGCCGATGCTTCCGGCAATGCGTCATTGTCGATGGAGCTCGGTGCGATGACAGTCGGCAGCGGCGCCACCGACATCGTCGGCAAGGCGGTCATCGTGCACAAGGATCCGGATGACTACACGACGCAGCCTACCGGCAACTCCGGCGCGCGCGTCGCGTGCGGCGTGATCGCCAGGAACTGATGCGATTCGGCATCGTGGCGCCCACCTGCCGCGCATTGCGCGGCCTCGGTCAGCTTGCCCTCCTGACAGGGCTTGCGGGCTGCAGCGGGACGGCCACGCGGACCTGGACCTTTGCCGACATCATGCCCAAGAGCGGCCCTGAAGCGGTAGCCAAACTGTCGCCGAAGAACAGCAGCTCGGTCAGCGGCACGGTGACGTTCGTGCAGCGCGGCGACAAGGTCGTGGTCGCCGCCAACGTACACGAGCTCACGCCCGGGCCGCACAGCATGTATATCCATGAGGTTGGCAACTGCAGCTCTCCGAACGCGGCAAGCGCCGGCAGGGTGTGGGCGCTGGTCGGAGCGGCGCCGGGAAGGACGCGCAGCGGCAATCTGCCGGAGATCATCGCGGGCACCGAGGGAAGGGCCAGCGTCGTGGCCGATTTGCGAGGGATCGCTATCGGGGACGGCAGTCCGCTCGACATTGTTGGTCACTCCGTCGTCGTCCACAGCGGCATCGATGCTGATCCTCGACCCGAGTTCGGCGTTAGAAACGGCTGGCTGGCCTGCGGCGTCATACAACGCCAATAACCGGCGAACGCATGGGGTTTTTGAACGATAGAAAGATACTGATCACCGGGCTGCTCTCGAGCCGCTCGATCGCGTACGGCATCGCGCAGGCCTGCAAGCGCGAAGGCGCGACGCTCGCCTTCACCTATGTCAACGACGATCTGCACGAGCGCGTGCGAAAGCTCGCGGCGGAGTTCGGCAGCACGCCGGTTTTGCGCTGTGATGTTACCAGCGACGACCAAATCGCCGCGCTGTTCGAGTCCTTGCGTGGCGAATGGGGCGGGCTCGACGGTTTGCTGCATGCGATCGCATTTGCGCCGCGTGAAGCGCTCGCCGGCGACTATCTGAACGGACTGACGCGCGAGGCATTCGCGGTTGCCCACGACGTGAGCTCCTACAGCCTGGCCGCGTTGGCCAAGGGCGCGCGGCCCTTGATGCAGCAGCGCCGCGCCGCGATCGTGACGCTTACCTATTTGGGCGCGGTGCGTGCCATTCCCAACTACAATGTGATGGGCCTGGCCAAGGCGAGCCTCGAGGCCAACGTGCGCTATCTCGCGCAGTGCCTGGGCCCGGAGGGCATCCGCGTCAATGGCATTTCTGCCGGACCGATCAAGACGCTGGCCGCCGCAGGCATCGCCGGCTTTTCCAAGCTTCTGCATTTTGTCGCAAAGACCGCCCCACTGCGGCGCAATGTGACCCTCGACGAGGTCGGTAACGTCGCCGCGTTTCTGCTTTCCGACCTCTCCAGCGCCATCACCGGCGAAGTAACCTACGTCGATTGCGGATTCTCGACGGTTGCCGCGGGCATGGGCGACGAATAGCGGGCCGCTGGTTCGCGGCGTCTCGCCGTGGCGTAATCCGCCGTCGTGTCGCTCCGCGGTGGCTAAGGCGCCGGCTGGAATAATGGAATGAAGGAATGACCACGACCAGCGGACGCTTCGACGCCGTCATCATCGGCGGCGGCCACAACGGGCTCGTCTGCGCCTGCTATCTGGCCAAGGCAGGCTTGTCGGTTGCGGTTTTCGAGCGTCGTGCGATGGTTGGCGGCGCGGCGGTGACCGAAGAATTCCATCCCGGATTTCGAAACTCCACCGCGAGCTACACCGTGAGCCTCCTTCATCCACGGGTGCTGCGCGATCTGCGGCTCGCGGAGCACGGACTTCGAATCGTCGAGCGCCCGCTGTCGAATTTCCTTCCCCTGTCGGCGCAGAGTTATCTGAAGGTCGGCGGGGGATCGAGCGGCACCGCCGACCGCAACGCGGTCAGCAACTGCGCGGCGACGCAAGCCGAAGTCGCGCGATTCTCGGCCAAGGACGCGGACGCACTCCCGGCCTATTACGCCATGCTCGATCGCGTCGCGGATGTGCTGCGCGAACTGCTCCTCGAGACTCCGCCCAATGTCGGCGGCGGCGTGCACGATCTTTTCCAGACGTGGAAAGTTGGAGGGCGCCTCAAGCGCCTGGGGATGGCCGAGCGCCGCGATGTGCTGGACCTGTTCACCAAAAGCGCGGGCGAGATCCTCGATCGCTGGTTCGAGTCCGAACCGATCAAGGCCGCGCTGGGCTTCGATTCGATCGTCGGCAATTTCGCCAGCCCCTATACGCCCGGCTCGGGCTATGTGCTGCTGCATCACGTGTTCGGCGAGGTCAACGGCAAACGTGGGCAATGGGGCCATGCGCTCGGCGGCATGGGAGCTATTACGCAAGCGATGGCGGCGGAGGCGATCGCTCGCGGCGCGACACTTTTCACCGACGCCGCGGTGTCGCGTGTGCTGTGCGCAAACGGCCGCGTCTACGGCATCGCGCTTGGCGACGGAACGGAAGTCCTATCCGAGCGCGTGATCGCGAACGTCAATCCCAAGCTCCTGTATCTGCAACTCGTCGACCGAGAAGCGCTCGATGGCGACTTCCTGCGGCGGATCGAGGCTTATCGCTGCGTCTCGGGGACCTTCCGCATGAACGTCGCGCTCGACGCGCTGCCCGATTTCACCTGTCTTCGCGGCGACGGAGTGCATCTCAGGTCAGGGATCATCATTGCGCCGTCGCTCGCGTATATGGAGCGCGCCTATTTCGACGCGCGCCTCTCCGGATGGTCGCGTGAGCCCATCATCGAGATGCTCATTCCATCGCTGGTCGACGATTCGCTCGCTCCGGCCGGCAAGCATGTGGCGAGTCTTTTCTGCCAGCACGCCAATCCCAAATTGCCGGACGGAGCGTCGTGGGATACGGTGAAACAGGAAGTCGAAGAGCTGATGATCGCCACGGTCAATCGCCACGCGCCGAATTTCGCGGCGAGCGTCATTGGCCGACGGGCGCTGTCGCCTCTGGACCTCGAGCGCGAGTTCGGATTGGTCGGAGGAGATATCTTCCACGGCTCGCTCGCGCTGGATCAGCTGTTCTCGGCGCGCCCCGTTCTCGGCCACGGGCACTATCGCGGGCCGCTGAAGGGGCTGTACATGTGCGGCGCGGGGACTCACCCGGGAGGCGGCGTCACCGGCGTGCCCGGACATAACGCGGCGCGGGAAATTCTTCGCGATGCGCGGCGAAAAATGGGATGATTCGCTCGGCCGCCACGCCTTGAAGATCCGCTGCAGGCGACGATGCAGCGGACAGTCGAATAAGTCGAAGTCAGCCGATAAGCCGGGTTCTGTTACGGGGCGCGCTTGTGAGCACACCCTATGGCCGTCATTCGTCTAGGCGTCGCGTTGCCGCGACGCTCGAGCCACCTACCCGCGGACTAAGCGAGCAGCCTTGGGTTGAATCTTTTCGTCCGCTTACTTGGTGTTGCTCCGGATGGAGGTTGCCGCGTTTCACCCGCTCCGGACCTGGCGTAAAGCCAGACCGGGGCGACTCGTCTCTGTGGCCCTGTTCCTCGCCTTCGTCGACCGCTCGCGCGATCGCCTTGTTGCGGCTGGGCGTTACCCAGCATCCTGCTCTGCGGAGCCCGGACTTTCCTCTCCCCGCACTGGCTTTCACCGGCGGGCAGCGACGGTCTGGCTGGCTTCGGACGCGAATGGTAGCACGGCGCGCCGGTGCGTTTTCGCGCCTCGATTCGCTACGCGTCGAGGCGCCAGCGCATCGTTTCTCCTGCGCGCAGAGGCACCACGGTGTGCTCACCGAATGGATACGTCGGCGGAACGACCCACGCTTCTCGCTTGAGCGTGATGGTCGCGGTGTTGCGCGGCAGGCCATAGAAATCCGCGCCGTGGAAGCTCGCGAACGCTTCGAGCCGTTCGAGCGCACCCGCGCCATCGAATGCCTCCGCGTAGAGCTCGATCGCGGCGTGCGCGGAATAACATCCGGCGCAGCCGCATGCGGCCTCCTTCGCGTTCCTGGCGTGCGGCGCCGAATCGGTGCCGAGAAAGTATTTGGGGCTTCCGCCGGTCGCCGCGCGCACCAGCGATAGTCGATGCGCTTCGCGCTTCAGCACCGGCATGCAATAGAAATGCGGGCGCATGCCGCCGGCGAGGAGCGCGTTTCGCGACCATGAAAGGTGCTGTGGCGTAATCGTCGCGCCGACGTTGGCGCCTGCCGCGTCGATGAATTGCGCGGCTTCCGTCGTGGTGATGTGCTCAAGAACGATTTTCAGTGCCGGAAAATCTCGCACTATGCGAGAGAGCTGCCGATCGATGAACACGCGTTCGCGATCGAAAATGTCGACATCGGGGTCGGTAACCTCGCCGTGCACCAGGAGCGGAAGGCCATGCTTCTCCATCGCGGCGAGCGCCGCAGACACCTGACTTAAGTCGGTGACGCCTGAATCCGAATGGGTGGTCGCGCCCGCGGGGTAGTACTTGGCCCCGATGACGAATCCCGACGCGCGGGCCCGGGCAATTTCCTCCGCGGGCGTGTTGTCGGTCAGGTAGAGCGTCATCAGCGGCGCGAAAGTGGACCCCGCAGGCAGCGCAGCAAGAATGCGATCGCGATACGCCGCTGCTGCCGCTACCGTGGTCACCGGAGGCATGAGGTTGGGCATCACGACGGCGCGAGCGAACGTCCTCGCCGTCGCGCCGACGACCGAGCGCATCATCTCGCCGTCGCGCAGGTGAAGATGCCCATCGTCGGGGCGGGTAATCGTGAGGGTCATTGAAACATTACGGAAAAGTCACGCAAATGGCTTGTTTTTACGCATTATACGGGGCGTGGCAGCCGCCGCCGGCGGTGCAGGGCTCGCTAGCCGGCTCCTTGGTCGGTAGCCGTAGGGTGTAATTGTGTGTCGCCGGCCAGCGCTGATTCGCGGGCGCTCGCACCCCACTCGCTACGCGAGCGGGACCTGGCTCGCTGCTCACGTCGCTACTTGGCTCGCTGCTCACGTCGCTACCTGGCTCGCTGCCCCCAGCGCCGATGGCTTGCGCCAAGCCATTCAAGATATAATGCGCGGTTTGATGCTGCGGGCGTCGGTTCGCGGCTCGTTGCAGGAAGGTGACTGCGTGGCAACCAAAAGTGTAGTAACCAGGAGCGTCGCGGGCAAAGGCATCGGCGGCAAGACCGCCGCAGCCAAGACCGTGGCGGCGAAGAGTCCCGCGAAAAAGGGCAAGGAGCTCAAGGACCTGAGCGAACAAGAACTTTTGAAGGCGCCCGACAAGGAGTACATGAACGAGGCGCAACTTGCTTTTTTCAAGCAGCGCCTGCTCGAGCTTCGTGCGCAACTCCTGAACAACGCCGACGACACCGGCCAGCATCTGCGCGAGAACGAGGTCACCACCGACCCGTCGGATCGCGCCACGCTCGAGGAGGAATACACGCTCGAACTGCGGACCCGGGATCGCGAGCGAAAGCTGCTCAAGAAAGTCGAAAAGTCGCTGAAGATGATCGACGATGGCAGCTACGGTTACTGCGAGGAAACAGGCGAACCCATAGGCGTTCCGCGGCTGCTGGCGCGCCCGACGGCGACGCTGTCACTGGAGGCGCAGGAACGGCGCGAGCGGGTTCAGAAGCTTTACGGCGATTAGCGATCTCGAACCGACGGTCGCCGCCAAACGAACCATCGCCAAAACAATGGCCCGCCAAGTGCACGGGCCATTGTCGTTTGCGGACGCCGCAGCGCCAGCCTGGCGTACTAGTGTAGTGCTTCGTTCTGTTTGGAACTTAAATTCCGATTGGCG
>JRHI01001981.1_pt1 | contig 15319 bp, 17 predicted proteins | sample 215371 | NCBI WGS metagenome assembly JRHI01 (sample SAMN02929681, study PRJNA255918) | sediment metagenome | biome: cave system; feature: Ice Cave; material: Sediment; isolation source: sediment from deep within a dark volcanic ice cave with no known source of... ...
TCCATCGACGCGAAGTGTAAGAAGGTCGCGGTGGAGGTGCGCGCCGCGCGGCTCCGGCGGTGGATCAGGCGACCCGGCGGCGCTTCCCCGACACGTAGTCGATGAGGACGAATTCACCGAGCTTCTCCGGCTCGACGTGGAACGCCCGGCCGGTGTTGATCTTCGACATCCGGTTCACGAAGTCCACGAGGTAATGGCTGCGCGCGAGCATGAACGTGTTGATCGTGATCCCTTCGCGGGTGCAGCGGACGACCTCACGCAGCGTTTCATCGAAGGTCCGGCGCGTGGGCGGGTAGGCGAAATGCGGCGTCGGGTCGCCGGCCTCGAAGTGGGCGGTCGGCTCGCCGTCGGTGATCATGAGGATCTGCTTGTTCTTGCCCCGCGAGCGGGCAAGGAGCGTGCGCGCGGTCTCGAACGCGTGCTGCATGTTCGTGCCGTACACGTATTCGTTCCAGGTGAGCCGGGGGAGATCGGCGGGCTTGAGCTGCGTCGCGTAGGCCGAAAAGCCGATGATGTAGAGGTCGTCCTTCGGGTACGTGGACCGGATGAGCGAGTCCAGTGCGAGCGTCACCTTCTTCGCGGCCAGGAAGCAGCCGCGGAAGAGCATCGACCGTGACACATCGACGAGGATCGCGGTCGCGGATTGGGTCATCATCTCGGTGCGGTAGACGTCGAAGTCCGAGGGCGCGAGCTTCACCGGCGTGCCGGACCCGCTTCGGATGACCGCGTTCCGCACCGTTCCCGGCAGGTCGAGCAGGAACGGGTCACCGAACTCGTAGGTCTTGAGCTCGTCGGTCGGGTCGCCCCCGCGCCCCCGGCGGTCGGCCCGGTGCGATCCGAACGCGTCCTTCTTCAAGGCGCCGAAGATCTCCTCGAGCGAGCGTTGCCCGATCTTCCGGATCCCCCGGGGGGTGAGCTCGTAGCGCTCTCCGTCCCTGCGGATGAGGCCGGCCTCTTCGAGGAGCTCGGTCATCCGCTGCAGCTGCTCGAGCGACTGCCGCGCCCCGGCTCCGGCGAGCCGCTCGACCTGATCGGCGTCGACGTCACCGAGGTCGCCCTGATCGCGCGCCGACCCGACCTGCTCCTCCAGGTCGGAGAGCTGGTTCATCTCGTCCATCAGGCCGAGCGCCTCGGCCAGGGTGAGCGGATCGCCACCGGAGAGCTCGTGTCCGTAGCCCTCCATCGGCATGAGCGAGCCGAGGGTGTCGGCGAGCTGGTTCATCGCCTGCTGCAGCGCCGGGTCGTCGAATGCGGCGCCGAGCAGCTCCTCGAGCTGCGCGCGCATGTCATCGCCCATGCTGTTCCAGAGGGAGCGCATCGCGGCCATACCCATCGCGAGCTGGCGCACGAGATCGTCCCAATCCTTCGCGCCGCCGGCGAGCTCGGGGTACTGCCGCTGGAACGCCTCGAAATCCGGATCGCCGCCCTCCATTCGCTCGCGGAGGGCCCGGTCGAGGTCGCGCAGCATCTGCCTCGTCCGCTCCATGCGCTCGGGGGTCAGGTCCTTCAGCGATTCACGCATGTTCTTGAAGTACGAGCCGAGCACCTGCTGCTGGAGCTGCCGCAGCAGCTCCTGGTACTTCTCGGCCGCCTTCGGCTCGACGAACTCGTAGTCCTTGAGGCCCCGGATCGCGCGACCCACATCCTCGGGAAGCGCGTCGAGCTGCTCCCGGCGCTGGCGCGCGAGCTTCGCCATCGCCGACCGGAGCGCGTCGTCGGCGGTCTCCTGCCGCTCGCGCCGGTCGAGGCCCTCGCGCTCGAGCCGCTTCACCTCGGCGAGCTTCTCGCCAAGCTCGGTGAAGATCCCCGAGAGATCGTGCCGCTCGGCGCGCTCGCGCTTCGCCTGCCGGAGCCGCTCGAGGAGATCGCGCATCCCCTCCATCCGGCCGGGCAGGCCGAACCGTGAGAGCCGGGCGAGGGCGTCCTCGAGGTCCCTCCCGGACAGGAGCTCATCGGACATTGCGCCCAGCAGCTCGTCGGCCTCGAGCGCGTCAAGCCGCTGGGTCCCGTCCCAGCGCGTGTAGCGCGCGTCGTCGAACAGGTTCATTGCCGGTCGCTCGGCGCGCTCAGCCCACTCAACCCCGGAAGGTGCTCCGCGACTCGCCCTTCTCCTTGTTCAGCTTCCGGTTGAGATGGAGGCCCTCGAGGATGAACTCCACCGCCGCCGCGATCGCCGCCGGATTCCCGGTGGCGCCGACCTTCGCGACGGCGCCCTTCATCCCGGGGATCTGCAGCGCCTGCTTCACGTAGTCCTGGCTCGGCAGCGCCGGGGAAACGTGCATCGTCGCGCCCTGGCCGAACGCCGCGAGGAGGGACTCGAACTCGACGAGCGCGAAGGTCCGGTTGAAGACGTTGAGAACGGCGCGCTGGGCCAACCGGTCGATGACCCGCTCGTCGCTGAGGTCGCCGACCGACTCGAGCTCGATCTTGCCGGCGGTCGACGCGATGACCGCGGGGAGGTCACTGATCCGGGGGACGACGGCGGTCTCGCGGTTCCGGAGCGCCCGCTTCAACGCGTTGGAGACGAGGTTCTCGTAGTTCGCGATCGTGACCCGGACCGACACACCGGAGCGCTGCGAGATCTCCGGGGAGCGCCGCGCGAGGTGGGAGAGCTCCGCGAGGATCTCCTTCATGTACCCCGGCACCGTCGTGGTCAGTCCTTCGTCGACGAAATCGTTCCGCTCCTGCTCCATGATCCCGATCTCGGTCGCGATCTCCTTCGGGTAGTGGGTCCGCACCTGGGAGCCGAAGCGGTCCTTGAGCGGGGTGATGATCCGGCCGCGGTTCGTGTAGTCCTCCGGGTTCGCCGACGCGGCGACGAAGAGGTCGAGCGGCAGCCGGAGCTTGTAGCCGCGGATCTGGACGTCGCGCTCTTCCATGACGTTCAACAGGCCGACCTGGACCCGCTCGGCGAGGTCGGGAAGCTCGTTCAACGCGAAGATCCCGCGATGGGTCCGCGGAAGGAGGCCGTAGTGGATGGTGAGCTCATCGGAGAGGTAGCGGCCCTCGGCCACCTTGATCGGGTCGACCTCGCCGATGAGGTCGGCGATCGAGATGTCGGGCGTGGCGAGCTTCTCGGTGTACCGCTGGTCGGGTGAGAGCCAGGTCAGCTCGACCGCGTCCCCGTCGTTCGCGACCCGATGCCGGCAGACGGCGCAGATCGGCGCGAGCGGATCATCGTTGATCTCGCACCCGGCGATCGCCGGTATGGCCGGATCGAGCAGCGCGGTGAGCGACCGCGCGATGCGGGTCTTGGCCTGTCCGCGCTCTCCGAGGAACACGATGTCCTGCCCGGAGAGCAGGGCGTTCTCGATCTGCGGCACGACGGTCAGGTCATACCCGACGATGCCGGTGAAGAGCGGGCGCCGCTCGGCGAGCGCCGTCATGAGGTTCGCCCGCAGCTCCTGCTTGACGCTCCGGCTCGCGTAACCCGTCGCGCGGAGCGCGCCGATCGTGGCTGGGCGTGTCGTCATGGTCGATCTCCATTCTTCCGTCCCGCAGCCGTCCCGGCGGTCGCGGCCGTGCCGCCGTCAGGCCCCGGGATCCCGCGCGCGGCTCGGTCGGCCAGCAGCGCGGTGCGCGTCGCGATGTCGGGACCGGCCTGGGCTTCTTCGGCAGCGAAGTCGTGGTGCCATCGCGCGGTCGCCGGGTCCCATTCGACCACCGGTACGGTGTCGGGTCCGGCGGTGCCGGCGAGTGTCCGGTATACCCCGGTGACCCGTCGCCCGGTGACGTGCTCGCCCTCGGCGGTGACGGCGATGACGGCGATGAGACCGATACGCTCGAGCTGGGCGGCCGGGATCCCGCACTCGTCGCGAAGCACGGCGAGTGCGGCGTCCGCGGAATCGGCGTGGAGCGTGCCGGCGATCGCGTAGCCGTCGGCGACGGCCCCGAAGGCGCGTTTCGCCTGGCTTCCCCAGAGATAGACGGGGAGGTGCGATGAGAGCTCGTTCGCCAGGAGCAGGGTCTGGGCGGGCGCCGTCTTCCGCAGAAAGGCGAAGGTCTCGGCCGTGCCCTGAAGGTGCACGCGGCACGCGGAGGCCGGAAGCAGATCGAGGACCGCGCCGAGCAGCGTCGTCTTCCCGGCGCGCTGCGGCAATGCCGCCACGAGCACCGAGCCGTGGCGCTCGAGGGTGAGCCAGAGGAGCGCGGCGGTACGGGCGTCCAACAGGCCGCGCGCGATGAGCTGCGAGATGGAGAGACCGACCGGGGCCGCGTCACTGCGGCCCCAGAAGGCCGGAGGAGCGGCGGGCGCTTCGACGTTCGCCGCGGGCGGTGGCCCGGCTCTGGCGGGATCGCGGCGCTGCTGCACGGGCGTGCCTCCTGAAGTCGAGGGTATCACGCTATCCTCACCGTTCCATGGAGAACGAGCGGGAGAACGAGCGGGAGAACGGGCGCGGCCCGGGCGACGATCCGGCCGCGATCGCGGAACACCTGCGCCTTGCGGCGGAGCAGACCACCGCCGCGCTGCGGGGGCGTGAGGTGCCCATCTCGCTCGAGCCGCCGACGGTCTACCGGCCCTGATCGACGTCCGGTTCTCCACCGTCGCCGAGCTGGCGCAGGCACTCCGTCGCAAGCGGATCTCGTCCGTCGAGCTCACCGCGGCGACGCTCGCGCTGCTGGGGTCCGATGGCCAACGGCTGAACGCCGTCGCGGCGCTCATTCCGGACCGCGCGCTCGCCGAGGCGGTCCGCGCCGATCGTGCGCTCGCCAGGGGGACCGCCCGCTCGGCGCTCACCGGCATCCCGTATGGCGCGAAGGATCTCCTCGCCGCTTCCGGCGCGCCGACGACCTGGGGCGCGCCGCCATACCGCGATCAGGTCTTCGACCGCGACGCGACCGTCGTGCGCCGGCTCGGTCGGTCCGGCGCGGTGCTCGCGGCGAAGCTCGCGATGGTCGAGCTGGCGGGAGGCGGCGGCTATCGCTACCCGAGCGCGTCGCTCCAGGGTCCTGGACGGAATCCCTGGGACGCCGAGCGCTGGTCCGGCGGCTCCTCGAGCGGCTCGGGTGCGGCGGTCGGCGCGGGCCTGGTCCCGTACGCGCTCGGCTCGGAGACCTCGGGATCCATCGGTACGCCGTCGGCATTCTGCGGGGTGACCGGGCTGCGTCCGACCTACGGGCTGGTGAGCCGCGCCGGGGCGATGGCGCTGTCGTGGACGCTCGACAAGATCGGCCCGCTGGCCCGCACCGCGGAGGACTGTGGTCTGGTGCTCGCGGCCATCGCGGGACGCGACGCCGCGGATGCCACGCTCTCCGGCCGCCGCCACCATCCGCTCGGTGGCCGCGCGGCCGCGGCGGCGGTGCGACGCGTTCGCGTCGGCATCGCCGAGGAGGACCTGGATCACGCGTCGCCGGAGGCGCACCGGGCCCTGCAGCGCGGGCTCGGCGAGCTCCGCCGGATCACACCAAAGGTGACCCGCGCGGTGCTGCCGGAGGATCTTCCGTACGCGGCGATGGTCGGCACCGTCTTCGGGGCCGAGGGTGCCGAGATCTTCAGCGAGCTCATCGCCTCGGGTCGCGTGGACGAGCTCGTCGACCAACGCCAGCGCGCCGCCCTGCGGCGGGGGTCCGAGATCCGCGCCCGTGACTACCTGCGCGCGATGCGGCTACGGACGGTGCTGGCGGAGCGGTTCCGCGAGATCTTCGCCGAGGTGGATGTGCTCGTGGGGCTCGGCCGGGCATCCACCGCTCCGGCGATCGACGCCGCGCTCGACGGCCACCCGGCGGCCGCGCGGGCGGATGCGCCCGGGCCGGGGAACACCGCGCTCATCCCGGCGGGCAACCTTGCCGGTCTGCCGGCGATCTTCTTTCCCTGTGGGCTCGGCACCGACGGACTGCCGGTCGGACTGCAGCTCGTCGGACCACCGTTCAGCGAGCCGCTCCTGGTGGCGATCGTCGCGGCCTACCAGCGCGCCACGGCGCATCACCTGAAGCGACCCCCGGTCCGCCCGGCCGGGCCGAGGGAGCGCGTCGTCCTCAGGCGAGGGCCGGAAGGACCTCGCGTCCAATGAGGTCCACCATCGCGAGCTCGCTGCGGTAGGGGAAGAGCGCGTTGATGTGGGCGATCCCCGCCGCGGCGTACTCGCGGAGCCGCGCCGCCACGACGTCGGGCGTCCCCACGATCGCGCCGGGCCGCGCGGCACGCCAGGCCGCCGGGCTGAGGTTCGCCTTCGCCGCCGCGTCGGCGACCAGTCCTTCGACCGCGCTCGGGTCGGCTCCGATGAAGATCGCGAGGAAGGCGCTGCGGCCAAGCGTCAGCGGGTCGCGCCGCACGGCCGCGCAGGCCGCATCGAGCGCCGTCATCTGCTCGGGGATCGCCTCCGGGGTCATCCGTCCGCCGGCGAGGTTGAAGTTGAACCAGGTCGCATATCGGGCGGCGGTACGCATCATCCGCGGCTTGGTGCCCCCGACCCAGATCGGGAGCGGGGTCTGGAGCGGCTTGGGCGCGCAGACCGCGTCCGCGATGCGGTAGCGCTTCCCGGCGTAGCTGGCGCGGTCCGCCGTCCACAGCCGGGTGCAGATCTCGAGGGTGTCGATGAGCTCATCGACGCGCACCTTCGGCTCGGGGAACTCGTAGCCGTAGGCCCGGTACTCCAGCTCCTTCCAGCCGGCGCCGACGCCGAATTCAAGACGGCCGCCGCTCATGCGGTCCACGCCGGCCGCGATCTTCGCCAGGAGCGCGGGATTCCGGTACGACTGACAGCCGACCATCAGGCCGAGACGGATCCGCGTCGTGTCCCGGGCGAGGGCGGCCAGCAGCGTCCAGGCCTCGAGGCAATCGGTGGCGACCGAATCGGCGTCGAGGAACAGATGGTCGCTGAGCCAGACCCGGGTGAGCCCGCTCGCCTCGGACGCGCGCGCGATCGTGACGATGTCGTCGTAGACGTAGCCGAACTGCGGCTCGATCTGGATGCCGATGTCCACGGTCCAAGGGTACCGTTGACAGCGCTCCTAGACTCTCGGCGGTGAAGGTCATCGTCGCGCTCGCGGCGTCGCTGTCGATCGTCATCGGCTGCGCCGCCGGTGCGCAGAACGGTCGTGTGGCCGTCTCCGCCGGGCCGAACTCGTACCTCGAAGCGCCTTCGGCGCAGCGGGCCCAGGCCGGACTGGTGGACCCGAACGGCTCGCCGATCGGATCGGCGAGCTTCATCGAGCAGCGACAGAACGTCCGCATCGAGATCACCGTCACCAGGCTCCCGCCCGGTACCCACGGCGTCCACCTGCACGCGGTCGGCAAGTGCGAGGGCCCCGACTTCGCCTCGGCGGGCCCGCACTTCAATCCCACCGGCGCGGCCCACGGCGTGGCGAACCCCAGGGGACCGCATGCCGGCGACCTCCCGAATATCGAGGTCGGGAGCGACGGGCGGGGGAGGCTCGTGGCCTTCACCTCGCTGGTGGGTCTGGCCCCCGGGGCATCGCAATCGCTCCTGCAGTCCGCGGGGACGGCGATCGTCGTCCACGCGAACGCGGATGACGAGAAGACCGATCCGTCGGGCAACAGCGGCGGGCGGATCGCCTGCGGCATCGTCCGGAAGGTCGGCTAAGCCACCGCGACGGCACCATCGGGTCCGCCGTCACGGCTCCGGGGCGTCGTCCTCGGCGGTGATGCGGAACATCATGTGCCGCCCGGTCACCGTGATCGTCGCGAGCATGAACGCGGCGAAGGCGGAGATCCCGATATTGGCGAAGAGCCCCAGGCCGAGGATGAGCCCGTTGAATCCGGCCACCAGCACGAACCAGATGGCAATCGCGATGACCGTCTCCCGGAGCTGGAAGGTGATCGGCCGGCGCGGGACGCGCCGTACCGGCCGGCGCTCCGGAGGCAGGAGGGCCTCGGCCGCCCGCCGCTCACGGCGGTCCCGCCGCATCACCCCGCTGATGTACCAGAGCGTTCCCGCCACGATGACCAGCTCACCCGCCACATTCGCGTACTGCGCGGTCACCAACGACAGCGGGATGAAGAGGAAGGCCGCGATGAGCACGATCGTCGCGAGGGTCGTCAGCAGGATCGTCAGGGCACGGCGAAGCATCAGCGCGCCTCGAACGGGCGGGCGATGGCCCGCTCGATGACGCGGAAATCGGACGTCGGGATCTCGTGCAGGTTGCCCTGGAAGGCGAGCCGCCAGTGTTCCGCCGGCCACGTCCGGACGAACCGCAGGCGCCGGACGAGGTCGCGCGCCGGGACGACGCGGTCGGCCGGCCGCACGGTGTCCGGGCGGATCCGGAACCGCCAGGGATAGGGATCCGGACGCCCGGTCGAGATCCAGATCGGCTCCCGCCCCTCGAAGACCGGCGAGGTCACCGTGGCCGTCGCCGCGAATCCGCCGAGGCCGACCAGGTACCAGCAGATCCGGTCACCGGGCGCCATCGTCTCGGCCTGCCGCCGGTACCGGGTCTTCACGCCCTGGACGGTGAACCGCCGGCGTCGCGTCGCCGCGTAGTTCTCAGGCGTCGTCACGATCATCCAGTGGTTAAGCGTGCGCTTCGATCCAGACCGCTCCGTCGTCGGTGTGCTCCTTCTTCCAGATCGGCACGACCTGCTTGAGCTCGTCGATCGCCGCGCGTGCCGCGGCGAACGCGGCGTCCCGATGCGGCGCCGCGGCGACCACGATGACCGCGATCTCGCCCACCGCCAGATCGCCGATCCGGTGATGCAGGGCGATCCGGAGCGGCGCGTGGGTGCGCTCGAGACGCTCGGCGATCTCCCGCAGCTTGGCTTCGGCCATCTCCGGGTAGGCCTCGTATTCCAGATGCTGGACCCGTTTGCCCCGGCTGTGGTCGCGGACCGTTCCGAGGAACACGACGATGCCCCCGGCGTCGTCGCCACGCACCGCCGCGAGTGCGGCGTCCACGGACAGCGGGGCCGCGGTCACCGCGATCCGCGCGTCCGTCCCGCCGGACACCGGCGGGATGAGCGCGACCTCGTCGCCGTCGGCGAGGACGGTGCCGCGCGGCACGTAGTCGCGATTCCGGGCGACCACCAGGGTGCGCTCGCCTCCCAGGGCCAGGATCGCGGGGTGACGGCGGCCCACGGCGTCGATCGCGTCGTCGACGGTGGCGCCATCGGCGAGGTCGAGGGAGAGCTCACCCACCCCGGCGGCCTCCCGATAGGACGCGAACAACCGGATACGCACCAGCATCGAGGGCAATGGTACGTGCGAGAATCCGTGCGCATGGACCTCGGCGCGGCGGTTCCCGCCGTCGGCATCACCCTGGTGCTGATCGTGCTGAACGGCTTTTTCGTGGCGGCCGAGTACGCGATGGTGCGCGTCCGCCGTACGCAGCTCGAGCCGCTCATCGAGGCCGGGAGCGCGCGCGCCCGCCTCGCCGGCCGGATCGAGGACCGGCTCGACGCCTATATCTCGGCGTCGCAGCTGGGGGTCACCCTCGCCTCGCTCGCGATCGGCTGGATCGGCGAGCCCGCGGCGGCGGCGCTCATCGGGCCGGCCTTCGGGTGGCTCGCCGAGCGGTCGGAGGGGGCGTTCCACTTTGTCTCGTTCGCGCTCGCGTTCAGCGCGATCACGTTCCTGCACGTCGTCATCGGGGAGCTCGCGCCCAAGTATCTCTCGATCCAGCGCGCGGTGACGATCGCGCTGTGGTGCGCGTACCCGCTCCACATCTTCTACCGGGTCATGTACCCGTTCATCGCGTTCGTGAACGGCAGCGCGAAGTGGCTCCTGGGGCTGGTCGGGATCAGGGCGTCCGAGGAGCTTGATGCCCACAGTGAGGAGGAGCTCAAGCTGCTCGTGGCGATCTCGACGCGCAAGGGGATCCTCCAGGAGTCGGAGCGGGTGCTCCTGGGGAATGCCCTCGATTTCGCCGATACGCTCGTGCGCCAGGTGATGGTCCCGCGCACCGAGATCGTCGGCGTGCCGGATGACATCGTCGTGGATGGCATCGTCCAGCTCACCGGCCAGAACCCGTTCACCCGCTTCCCGGTCTACCACGTGGATGTGGACCATATCGTCGGCATCATCCACCTCAAGGACGTGGTGCGAGCCGCTCCCGGCACCCCGGTGACGACGCTCATGCGCAAGCCGCTGTACCTCCCCGAGTCGACGCATCTGGACCGCGCGCTCGCCCAATTCCGGCGGGAGCACGCGCAGCTCGCGGTCGTGGTCGACGAGTTCGGCGGGACCGCCGGACTGGTGACCCTGGAGGACGTCATCGAGGAGCTCGTCGGCGAGGTCCAGGACGAGTTCGACCGGGAGACCCCGATGCTGCGGGAGGAGAACGGTGCCTACGTGATGAACGGCCTCCTCGCGCTCGCCGAGGCGAAGGAAAAGCTGGATCTTGAGCTTGTCGACGAGCCCTACGACACGGTCGGCGGTCTGGTGTTCGGACGTCTCGGCCGGCTGGCCGAGGTGGGGGATGCGGTGGAGGTCGAAGGCTGGCGCTTCCAGGTCACCGCTGTCGACGGTCGCCGGGTCTCGCAGGTCCGGGCGCGGCGGATCCCGCCGGTCTGAGCGCGGCCGCACCGGATCGCCGGCCCGCCCGTTACCAAAGTGTTAGTCGACCGTGCCCCCGCTCGGCCGCACCGTGGCATCGGGAATGCCTATCCATGGCCCGGACCCGGCGGCGCGAAGAAGAACACCGGCACAGGAGGCGGACGATGCCAGAGCTCACGGCGATGATCACCGGCGACGGCGCCCTGCTCCTTTTCTCCGCCGCGGGCCTCGCGGCGACCGCCGTTGCGATCCTGCGCGACATCCCGGCGCAGCGCCAGGTGGGCGGCCAGAGGACCGTCCGGGCCCGCTAGAAGCGGAGCGCGCCCCGAAGCAGCGTCCCCAGCTCGCTCAGCCGGGCGCCCCAGAACGCCTGGGCCCGGGGATCCATCAGGATGAAGGCCCCGGTCGCCGCGACGGCGACCAGCGCCGTCATGACGGCGAAGCCGACCATCGCGTCGCCGAACCTGATCGGTCGGTCGCCGTCCTCGGGACCGCCGCCGCGTCCCTGCCGCGCGTCGCGGCCCTCGACCTGGACGTTCACCGGGTGCGCAACCGGGCCACGATGTTGTCCATCCGGGCCCGCGTGATCGTGAGGAACTTCGCCAGGTTCTGGCGGTCTCCTTCGCTCAGACTGCGATTCCCGTCCTCGACGACGGCGCGTCCGAGGTCGGCGAGCGCCTCATTCAGCTTGCGAGTCGCCGTGACGAGAACGTCGTCGCGAAGCTGCGGAAGCGCCGGCGCCGGCCGCACACCGCTCTCGCCGGGGTGCAGCGAGCGCTCGACCCGGTCGCGAAGGCGCAGCAGCGTCAGATGACCGCCGACGACCTGCTTCACCAAGGCCTTCCGGCGCCGCTTGTCGTCGATCTTCATCAGCTCGTACGCCGCGGAGAGCGTGTCGTACCGGGCGGCGACCATCTCGCGGATGTCCTCCGGCGCGGTCGCCAGGCGGAGGCGGTTCTCGACGTAGCCCTTGTCCTTGCCCAGCTTGCCGGCCAGATTGCGGATCGAGTAGCCGAGCTCGTCGGTCATCTTCTTGTAGATGATCGCCTCGTCGAGCGGCGACAGATCCTCGCGCTGCAGGTTCTCGATGAGCGCGATCTCGAGGGCGGTGGCATCGTCGAAGCGCTCCACGATCGCCGGGATCGTCTCCTTGCCCGCCAGCTTCGAGGCCCGCCAGCGGCGCTCACCGGCGATGATCTGGAAGCCGTCGCCGGCCGGGCGCACCAGGATCGGCTGCAGCACGCCGTGCTCGCGCACCGAGGCCGCGAGCTCGTTCAGGGTCTCCTCGTGGAAGGTCATGCGCGGCTGCTCCGGATTCGGCTGGACCTTCCCGATCGGAAGCTCCCGCACCGCCGTCGGACCCTTCGTCGAGAGCAGGCTCACGATCCCGTGCTGGGCTTCCTGCTCCTGCTGGAAGATACGGTTCCCCGCATCGCGGAACGACTTTCCCTTAGTGAGCACTCGCGACCTCCTTGGCGAGGTCCAGGAAGGCTTTCGCCGCATCGGACTTCGCGTCGTACACGGTGATCGGGACGCCCGCGGTGGGCGCCTCGCCGATCTTCACGGACTGCCGGATGACGGTATTGAAGACCTGATGGTCGCCGAGATCCTTGAGCGACTCGAGCATGTCCCGACCAAGGATCGTGCGGCTGTCGTAGAACGTCGGCAGGAGGCCGAGGACCCGCAGGTCCGGATTCAGGCGGGCCTGGACGGTGCGGATGATCTTCAGCAGCGCCGCCACGCCCTTGAGGGCGTAGTACTGGGTCTGGACCGGAATGATCACCCCGCTCGCCGCGACGAGCGCGTTCAGGGTGAGCAGGCCGAGCGTCGGTGGGCAGTCGATGAGCACGTAGTCGTAGCGCTCGACCACCGTCTCATGCGAGAGCTTGTCGCGGAGCGCCATCTCGCGGCCGATCGCGCTGAACAGCTCCACCTCCGCCGACGAGAGATCGATCGTCGTCGGCGCGACGTCCAGGTGCTTCGTGGTGCTGTGGACGATGATCGAGGCGAGCGAGACATCCGGGTCGATGAGGACGTTCGCCATGTTCCGCTCGACCGTCGCGAGGTCGACACCAAGCCCGACGGTGAGGTTCGCCTGGGGGTCGAGGTCGATGCACAGGACCGTATGGCCGAGCTGCGCGAGCGCGCCACCGAGATTGATGGCGCAGGTGGTCTTCCCGACGCCGCCCTTCTGGTTCGCGATCGCGATGACCTTGCCCAAACGCCCTCTTCCTCCACGTGCCCGTCGCGGGCCGTGCCGATCTCTCGCGCGTGGAAGCGGCGCGCGGTGACAGCATAGCGGCGAAGGCTGATCCCTGGCCGCCTCTTGCCACGCTGCACCAGGCCGAGGCCCGATCGTGCCGGGCCCGCTGCGCTTCGCGCTGCGGGCCCGTCGTCGGTACGCCGTGCGAGTGCCGAATCACAGCGGGCCGGGCGCTTCGCGCCCTCGGGCCCGTCGTCGGTACGCTGTGCGAGCAAGCTCGCACGCGTACCTCCTAGGGCCCGTAGCTCAGTGGTAGAGCGGCGGACTCATAATCTGCTGGTCCCAGGTTCGATCCCTGGCGGGCCCACCGGCGGCGCGTGAGGAGTGAAGAAGCGGAAACCGCCATCCATCTGCGCGGCCTCACCCGGTTCTATGGGACGCGACGCGGCATCGAGGACCTCACCCTGGCGATCGGCCGCGGTGAGATCTTCGGATTCCTCGGGCCGAACGGGGCGGGGAAGACGAGCACGATCCGCCTGCTGCTCGGACTGCTTCGCCCGACCCGTGGGAGTGGGACGGTTCTCGGACACGACATCGTCGCCGACACCGTCGCGGTCCGGCGACGGATCGGCTTCCTCGCCGGGGAGGTCGCGCTCTACCCCGCGCTCACCGTCGCGGAGTATCTCCGGTGCCTCGGCGACTTCAGCCCGGGCTACACCCTCGACCGGGCCCGCCCGTACGCGGAGCGCTTCGGGCTGGACCTCGGACGGCGGATCAAGGGGCTGTCCAGGGGGAATCGGCAGAAGGTCGGTCTCGTCGCCGCGCTCCAGCACCGGCCGGAGGTCCTGGTGCTCGACGAGCCGACGGGTGGCCTCGACCCGCTCCTCCAGCAGGAGACGCACCGCGTGCTGCGCGAGGAGCGCGAACGGGGGGCCACCGTCTTCTTCTCCTCGCACGACCTCACCGAGGTGCAGGACCTCTGTGACCGTGCCGCGATGCTCCGGGACGGTGCGCTCGCCCAGGTGGTAGAGGTGACCTCGCTCAGCCGGCTGCGGGAGCGGCGCTACGTCCTGACCTACCCGGACGGCCACACCGCCGAGCGACGGGTCACCGGCGACGTATCGACATTCCTGCACGAGGCGGCGGCCGCCGGGGTCGTCGATCTCCGTGAGCGCGAGGTCACGCTCGAGGAGACCTTTCTCGCCCTCTACGGGGCCGCGCCGGCATGAGCCTCGTGCTGCTCCGCTGGACCGCGCGCCTCTGGCGGGGACCGGCCATCGGGTGGCCGCTGGGCTGGGGCACCTACGTTCTCGCAGTGGGTGCGGTCGTGGTCTCGATCAGCAAGACCGTCGACTTCGAGTCGTATCTCCGGGCGCTGCCGCCGACGCTCACGAGCGCGTTCGGACTCAGCTCGGCCCTTCCCGGGGGAGTGCGCCCCTCCGGTGCGGTCTACGTGCTCGGGGCGCAGCTCTTCGGGAGCGCCCTCATCGCCGCCGGGATCTTCGCGATGTTCGTCGCGCCGGGCCTCGTGGCGCGCGACGCCGAGCGCGGGACCCTCGACACGCTCCTCTCCCGGCCGATCGCGCGTGGGACGTACGCGCGGACGCGACTCGTGTTCTACGTGCTCGTCGCCGTCGCGTTCGGGCTGGCGACCTTCCTCGGAAGCGCCCTGGCCCTCGGTCCGATCGGCGGATACGACATCCCGTGGCGGGGACTCATCGCGTGCACTGCATTGCTCACCCTTGGCGCGCTCGCGTTCGGCGCGGTCGGGATCGCCGCCGCCGCAGTCCGGCTATCGACCGGCGCGGGCGCCGCCGCGATCGCCGTCTTGCTCGGCCTGATGTTCGTCCTGAACCTCGCGGCGAGCGCGAACGATCAGCTCGAGCCGCTCGCGCGACTGTCCTTCTTCCATTACTGGCAGCCGATCCCGATCCTGTTCTCCGGCTCGCTCGATGCCGGCGCGGCCGCGCTCTTCGGCGGGGTCGCCGTGCTCGGCGCGCTCGTCGCGGTCATCGGCTTCGGCCGGCGGGACATCGCGTGACGGTCACCATCGCCGACGTGCTGGCCGCCCGCGAGCGCATCGGCACGCGCATCCAGCGCACCCCCCTCGTCACCAGCGGCGCCCTCGGCCGGCGGGTCGGTGCGCGTGCCTGGCTCAAGCTTGAAAGCCTCCAGCACACCGGCTCGTTCAAGGTGCGCGGGGCGTCGAACGCGGTCGCGCTCCTCACGACTGCCCAGCGTGCGGCCGGGGTCGTCACGATGAGCGCCGGGAACGCCGCGCTCGCGGTGGCCTACGCCGCCCATGCCGCCGGGGTGCCGGCGGTGGTCGCGATGCCGCAGCTCGCTCCGGCGATGAAGATCGCCGCGACGCGGGCCTACGGCGCGGAGATCCGTTTCGGGGCCGCGGTCACCGCGCTCATGCCGATCGTCCGCGCACTCGAGGCCGAGGGCCGGCACTACGTCCACCCGTTCGACGACCTGGGCATGATCGCGGGACACGGGACGGCCGCGCTCGAGATCCTCGACGATCTCCCGGACGCCGATCTGTTCGTCGTTCCGGTCGGAGGCGGCGGCCTCATCTCCGGCATCGCCACCGCCGTCGCCGCGCGGCGACCGGGCGCGCGCGTCATCGGGATCGAGCCGGTGGGAGCGCCGGGGATGCGGCGGG
>JRHI01001982.1_pt1 | contig 15316 bp, 18 predicted proteins | sample 215371 | NCBI WGS metagenome assembly JRHI01 (sample SAMN02929681, study PRJNA255918) | sediment metagenome | biome: cave system; feature: Ice Cave; material: Sediment; isolation source: sediment from deep within a dark volcanic ice cave with no known source of... ...
GATTCAGAAATTGCCGTCATTTTCAATGACGGGGGCGACTAGTCATCCTTGTCGCTTGCGAGGTTGCCAGTCTTCCGATTTATGAAATGAAAATTCCTGCAAGCGGGGCATGCTACCATCTCATTTGTCTCCGCATCGGCGTCTTCAACCAGCCGCACTTGCACGGTCAAGCCCGTCCAGGGGCATCGATATAATTTCAAATTGCCCATTCCAATTTCTCGCATCGCCGAAAGCGGACTCCTTGATCTAGATCAAAAGAAATCAAGCTGGTTCGAAGCAGCAGGTGATTTGGGAACGGTCGTTATGAAGTATTCGTCGACGGCACCGTAGAATGATGGCGCATCATTAACTAATGGTCGGCCGCGTCCACCAGCCTTAGCCATTCCGCGGCCATCTCGCAGAATGCTCCGGGATTCCGGATCATTTGTTTGCCTCGCCAACTTGACGCAATGTTCGGCGTAGCTGACGTATTCCTGTCGCTTTTCAATCGTCGGAATTGCCATAAATGACCTCGCTCTATCTCGCGATAACAAGCTTGCACCTGCCCGCTCACGCAGTCAGGACTTCATGGGCGCCCATGCCACGTTGGTCGTGTCGTTGTGACAAATCGAGCTGGTGAGCCCGTTGTCCCACGTAATCTTAACGGCGTTCCAATCGTTTTCGACGACCTTGCCTCTATCCGCCCTCTGGCCTTTCCAATAGACGTACTCACCCACCTTCAAGCGCCTTGATCGATCGCCACTCATCGGAAACGCTCCATCATCGAATTGAACAAGTCTCTTCGTAGTCCGTCGAACACTGTAGCGTCCTAACGCCTTCTGTCGTGAAATCCACAGAACTCATCGAGGCCACCAACGAACTGTTGGCCCTTTCGATAACGTTCGGGTCGACTGGAATGGGCGGCTGAAAGACGGCGGCTCGGGCCACGGGGCAAATCGAGTTCGTGAGGCGAGTGTCTCAGACGACGGTACTGCCGCTGCGCTCCACGGCCTCTCTGTTGCTTTGCAGCCGTCCCAATAAACCTGTTCGACAATCTTCCACGATGTGGGTCGATCTCGGCTCATCTTGATGCACCATGTAAGCTCGTCAGACTTTCCGCTGACCGCACTTCCCCTGGCCGGATCATATCCTGAAGGTCTTCTATCATCTGCTTCATCGCAAACGGCTTCTGGAAGAAGCGACTGTTGACGGGTCTTTCGCGCTCCGACAATTCCACTCTTCCCGACACCAAGATGATCTTGATGGCCCGCCATCGGTCGTGGACCGTTCGAGCGAGCCCTAAGCCGTCCATGCTGCCTGGCATCTGGATGTCGGTGAACACCAGCGCAATGTCCGAGCGGCTTTCCAGTATGGCTACCGCTTCGTCGGCATTGGCCGCTTCGACCGGCGTAAAACCGGCGTCGGCGACGACTTCTGCTGCGCACGTGCGCAGCAGCTCGTCGTCCTCGACCACCAGAACCGTGGACTGCAGAAGGGGATGGGGCAGGGGCATAACTACTTGATGCTTTCACGGAAGAGCCGGGAATTAACTGCGCCAGGCGCTCGATCTGGTCGCGACCGCTATGTTCGCAAGTTCAGATCAGTTCACTTCACGCCTCATGATGAGCGAGACGTTTTGCCCGCCGAAACCGAACGAATTCGACATTCCCGTCGCGACGCGTGCATCTCTTGCCTTGCGCGGGACGACGTCGAACGGGATTGCGGGATCCGGAATGTCGTAATTGATCGTCGGAGGGATGCGTTGGTGCTCAAGCGTCAGCAAGGTGAAAACCGCTTCGATGATGCCCGCGGCCGAAAGGGTATGCCCGATCATCGACTTGTTGGATGAGACCGGAATTTTGCGTGCATGATCGCCGAACACGGCAGCGGTGCCGACGTATTCCATCTTGTCGTTTTCAGGCGTACTGGTTCCATGCGCGTTGATGTAGTCGATCTCGTTGCACGTCATGCCGGCGTCAAACAGCGCGTTGCGCATGCAATTCGCGATCGGCAAGCCGTCCGGTTTCGGACGGGTTCGGTGGAATGTGTCCGCCAATTCGCCGCAGCCCGCGATCACGCCCAGGATCTTCGCACCGCGCGATTGCGCGGCTTCCAGGCTCTCCAGCACGAGTGCGCCGGCGCCTTCCGCCATCACGAAACCTTGCCGATTTTTCGAGAAGGGCTTTGACGCGCTGCCCGGATTGTCATTGCTGGTCGACAGCGCCGAGAGAAGGGAAAATCGCACCACGGCCTCGGCGTTGACGGACCCGTCGGTCGCGGCGCAGAGCGCCGCGTCGGTCTCACCACGCCGGATTGCCTCAACGCCAAGCTGGATTGCCGTGGCGCCCGACGCGCAGGCCGTTGATACCGAAATGGGCGATCCCTTCGTACCGAAAGTCTCGCAAAGATGGTCCGCAACCGAGCCGAACATGTAGCGGGCGTGCACATTCGCAAAGCGGCCGCCGCCGCTGGCCCGCAGCAGGACATCGTAGTCGATGGCGCCGGCTTCGCCGGAAGCCCGGGCGATTTCTTCGCGTTGCGGCCACTCGACTTCGATCGGCGCCAGACCGAGAAACAACGGGCCTGGAAAATCGCCCTTCCGTCCGATTCCTGATTGGGCGAGGGCCTCTTCGATGGCGATGTCCGCCAGGCGTTCGGCCATTGTCGTCGAGGAGAACGGCTTTACCTCTACGAAGTCGATGGTGCCGGCGATGCGCGTCTTCAATCCATGCGTGGAGAAGCGCCGGATCGCACTTATTCCGGACTGTCCGGCGGTGAGTTTCGCCCAGTTCTCAGTCTTGCCCTCGCCGAGCGATGTGATCACCCCCATGCCGGTAACGACAATGATTGGTCGGTCGCGGCCATCACGCATCGCAGCTTTCGCGTTACGCGGCTTTCTGGTAGACTCAAGACTGGTTTCAGCGGTCGTCATCATGAGACGGCCTCCAAGAGCGCCATTCCTTCGCCGCGCCAGTGTCCGACACCGACGGCGACGATCCTGTCCGGCATCACGTCGACCGCAGTCTCCCGGCCGGAAGTATCGGTTGGAGGGACCAGGGCGCCCCGGGACAGGCTCAGCGAACCGAGGGCCAGGGCCAACGGGAATTGCGCTTCGCTGAGGTGCCCGAACGACGAACCGACCGCGCGGACCGCGACATCAACGTGCGCCGACAGGAAAGAGGCCTCTTCCGTGGTGGCCGGTGCTGCGCCGGTCGCGGCCGTATAGATCGCAGTTGCCTTCTCGGTGGCGCCCAGGGACGCCCAGAGCCCCTCCAGAGCACTTTCAACTCCCCCGGGGGCAGATCTGGGAGAATGACCAGACACGACGTCGACGAGCCTTGCAAACGGTTTGGCGCCCCGGCGCTGGGCATGTGTTTTGGACTCGAGCACCAGGAACACGCCACCTGATCCCAAAGCAAAGCCTGCTCCATTGCGAGCCCAGACCGACGCGAAGTCCGTTTTGAGATTGAAGCCCCCGCATTCGTAAAGCATCAGCATTTCCTTGCGCTCGCCGTTGTGCGCTGCGCCGACCAAGGCAATCTCGCTCTGTCCGGAAGCGATCTTCGCCCATGCGATCCGGACAGCGTCCATACCGGCGGCTTCCTCGCCCATGAAGGTTCGTGACGATCCGGACACGCCGTGGACGATCGAAATGTTGCCGGCGAGCAGATTGGATAGCTGCGCGAGGAACAGGGTAGGGCGGAGGTCGTTCATCAGCCGTTCGTTGAGTGCCCCCGTCCTGGCGTCTGCACGCGAAGTCAAAATCGCCGCATCGACATCGAGGTCTCGCTCGCCGCCGCCGGCTGCCACGATCATGTCGGTCTGAGCCAGGATTTCGTGGTTGCCCTTGATGCCCGCGGAATCCAACGCCAGCCCGGCTGCATAGGTGCCGATCCGCTGCCATGCCTCCATTTGGCGCAGGTCGCTCTTTTTAGGAATTTGGGCATCCAGTTCGAGCGGTGGCAAAGGATGGACCATCCATGGCGCATATGTCTTCTGATCGACATTAACGCGCCCCTGATGAAGAGCATCCCAGGTTGCCTCTAATCCATCTCCCAGCGACGAGACAATCCCGATTCCGGTTATCCACGTCTCGCGCCGTTCTTTCGCAAACTGGGACATCAGCGCATTCCAACGGCAAGATCGCGGACTCGCAGTCGCCCTCGTCGGATCGCCCATTGTTCATGGCTATGGTGCATCACGCGATCAAGCGCTGCCCGTGAACCTATCGTCTTCTCAGGGATGCAGGCGATGACTGCGTTGCGATCCTCGATGAATTGCTCATCGACAATCCATGTCCGCAGTTCTTCACCTGCGAGCCTGGCCGCGATCCGGTCAGGTGTCGGATCAATGTCGTTCGACACCATCACATTCATTACGATGCGGCCGCCCGGTGCCAGCCGAGCACGGATGGCGTCGCAGGTCTCCGCATCGAATTCCTCCGCGAACCTGAATCCTGGTCCGCCGACGTCGATTGCAATGCCGTCGTAGTATGCGCGGTCATCGAATACGAATTTACGAAAGTCGGAAACGATGCAGGGCAGGTCATCCGGGAGATCGAAGTATCTGTGCGCGAGGACGAAACTGATCGGGTTAATGTCGACGATGGTCAGTCGCTTCCCGAGACGCGAAAGCCGTGTCGCGAGATTTCCGCCGCCGCAGCCCAGGACGAGGATGTGTTCGGAGCGTGAAAGGAGCTCGTACATGATCTTGACGTAGGTGAACACGCTTTCGCCGTCGGGCGTCGCCTGGCTTTGTCGAACGCCTTCTTCAAAGTACACGCGCGACCCGTCCCAAGAGCACTCGACGATCTCGATTTGCCCGTTCCTGCCCTGATAACGTCCCAACAATCGCACGGTCGACACCCTAAGAAGAGCAAAGCATCAGAAAACATGTGTAAAACATCTCTTATCACGTAATGTGCAGAGCGCCAATTAATTCGGCGCTTGCGCTTGCTGCTAACTTTTGGTGCGCAGGTGAGCCGATTCGGCGTCGGCTCAGCATCGTTGCCGTGGTACGGCCTAGCTCCCGAGCCAAATTAACGTGTATTGATATCTCGCGCATGTGAATTGATGCTTGAAACAATAATTCGTAGGGTGTAGATATATTGTGTGCACATCGCACGGGAGGTCGCCTACTCATGATTACCGCCAATCAACTCAGGGCCGCCCGCGCGCTCCTGAACATCGATCAGCGGCAGACGGCCGAATTGGCGGACCTCTCGGTGCCGACTATTCAGCGCATGGAGGCGAGCGACGGCGTCATCCGCGGCAATGTCGATTCTCTCATGAAACTTGTTTCGGCTCTGGAGAACGCCGGGATCGAACTCATCAATCCGGGCGTGCCCAGCACGGCTGGCGGTCGCGGCGTCCGGCTGAGGGAACAGGTCACGAAGCCGAAGATGAAGAACATAAAACAGCCCAAGCCATCATCGCCGCGGACCTTGGAACGCGCTCGATAATTGCGGGCTGCGGCTGACACAACAATGGATAACCCGACCGAAGATGTTGAAAACGGCGAAAACTACTGTGCTCGCAAGCGGATTTTGGCGCCTTAAAGCGCCGAGATGGCACTTGGGTGCCTTGTGGGTGTCCGACCCGCGAGCCGGAAAGGTTTACCGCATCGATCTGGACGGCAAGGTGACGGTCGTCGCCGACGTGCCCAGCCGGCCGTTCGGTCTCGGCTTCTTGCCCGACGGCGACTTGCTGGTCGCCTCGATGACCCAGAGGTTGATACTGAACTTGCGCGGCGCGAAGGCGGCAATCCATGCCGACCTGGCTGACGCTGCGGTCGGATTCCTGAGGGACATGGCTGTCGCCCGGGACGGAAACGCCTACGTGACTTCTTTCGACGCCGACGCGGCGGGTCCGGACTGCTTCGCGTCGGCCCGGGTCTTTCTGGCGACACCGGACGGCAAGGTCCGTTCGGTTGCCGACAATATGGCGCATCCGAACGGGCTGGCGATAACAAGCGCCCATGAAATGTTGGTCGCGGAGACGCTTGGCAACCGGGTGCTTGCTTTCCAGATCGGGAATGACGGCGCGCTGTTGCATCGACGGGTATTCGCAAATTTCGAAAGGATGAGCCCGCTCGGCATCTGCGCGGACTCGGAGGGAGCGGTCTGGGCGGCCGCCGCCCGACAGCCGCTTTTTGTCCGTGTGCTGCAAGGTGGACGTGTCACTCATCGCGTCCATGTGCCGGGCCGCCATGCGGTCGCGTGTCAATTGGGCGGGCGGGACGGCCGAACGCTCTTTTGTCTGACGGTCGCTGCCGATCTAGGGGATTATCCCAATCGCCAGCAGACGGCACGCGTTGAGACGACGTCTGTCGATGTTCCGGGAGCCGCGAGTTCCATACGGCTCGCGGAGATCACCCCTCATTAGCGTTCCGAACCGGCGTCGGCATTTGCCGCCGTCCGAACGGCACAAAGGCCAATACGATGGTCACAGAAAAGCAATTGCCGGCAACCGGTCCTTCGCCCTATCTCACGGGGTTGTTGTGCCGATGCCCGCGCTGCGGCAAGGGAAAGCTCTTTGACGGATTCCTGACGCTGAAACCCGATTGCGAATCGTGCGGCCTCGATTTCACCTTTGCGGACGCTGGCGACGGTCCCGCCATCTTCGTCATCATGATCGCTGGCGCCATCGTCGTCGGCGCGGCCCTCATAACAGAGGTCAAGTATCAGCCGCCCTACTGGGTCCACGCGGCGCTCTGGCTCCCGCTGATCCTGATCGTGACGCTTTGGCCGCTACGAGGGCTGAAAAGCCTGCTTATCTCACTGCAGTATCATCACAAGGCATCGCAAGCGAAGCTCATCCCGCGAGTTAAAGAATAGCCCATCCGCGTTTCGGACCGCCATTCGATTCAACGGAAGTCATGCTCGGGCTGGCCCAGATCACTCGAAAAGATCCTTCGCATCAACCTCACACTCTCACAGGAGTTGACTATGACCGCTTCGATAGTTGGTTGGGCACATACGCCCTTTGGTAAGCTGGAACCGGAAACCGTCGAAAGCCTGATCATCCGTGTGGCGACCGACGCGCTGGCCGACGCCGGTGTCGCGCCTGGCGATGTCGACGAAATCTTCCTCGGGCATTTCAACGCCGGCTTCTCCCAACAGGACTTTACTGCGTCGCTTGTCCTGCAGGCGGATCCCGCCCTGCGTTTCAAGCCGGCAACGCGGGTTGAGAATGCCTGCGCAACCGGATCGGCGGCGATACATCAGGCCATCAAGACCATCCGCGCCGGCGCTGCGCGCATATATTAGTTCTGGTCGTTGGTGTCGAACAGATGACGCAGACACCCGGTCCAGAGGTCGGCACGAACTTATTGAAAGCCTCCTATCTTCCGGAGGACGGAAACACAGTTGGCGGCTTCGCCGGGGTTTTCGGCAAGATCGCAGAGCAATACTTTCAGCGCTACGGGGATCAGTCCGACGCCTTGGCGATGATCGCGGCCAAGAACCACAAGAACGCTGTAGCAAATCCATATGCGCACATGCGCAAGGATCTCGGCTTCGACTATTGCCGCTCGGAAGGGGACAGGAATCCTTTCGTAGCAGGGCCGCTCAAACGGAGTGATTGTTCGCTTGTATCTGATGGTGCGGCCGCGCTGGTCCTCACCGACGCCGGGACCGCAAAGACAATGCGTAAGGCCGTATCCTTCAAGGCGACGGCGCACGCCCAGGATTTCCTGCCGATGTCGAAGCGGAACATCATCGACTTTGAGGGATGTTCGGTTGCCTGGGCGCGCGCGCTGCATGACGCAGGCGTCAAGCTGTCCGATCTTTCGTTCGTGGAAACCCACGATTGCTTTACGATTGCTGAATTGATCGAATACGAAGCCATGGGATTGACGCCCAAAGGGCAGGGCGCGATCGCCGTCAAGGAAGGTTGGACCCGAAGGGACGGCAAATTACCGGTTAATCTTTCAGGCGGCCTAAAAGCCAAAGGGCATCCGATCGGCGCCACCGGCGTATCCATGCATGTGATCAGCGCGATGCAGTTGACTGGCCAAGCCCCGGAAGGAATGCAGGTGGAAAATCCGAAACTTGCAGGGATTTTCAATATGGGTGGTGCCGCCGTCGCAAATTACGTCTCCATTCTCGAAGTCGCTCACAATTAGTTTCGTGTCTGCCGGTCTCGGTCGAGGCCCTTCGACCCTCAGAGAGCGTGGATGCGGGCTGTCGTCGCGTATCGTTGGCCATCCCAGGACCGTGACTATTATTGGAAAATGTTTTGAACGACCAATCACATATTTGTCTTCATTCCGGGATGGTTTTAGATGACCTATGTTGGAACCGCACCGCCGCAGGAGGCTGATCGATTGTTGTCCGTCGTCCGAAACGGTTACGAACTACTGACGGATCCAGGCCTCAATAAAGGGACCGCTTTCACTGAGCGGGAGCGGCTGGAATTTGATTTGAACGGGCTGCTGCCGTCACACATTTCGACGCTCGGAGAGCAGATTGAGCGGCGCCTCATCGCGCTTCGCGACCTACCAAACGACTTGGAGCGGTACGTGTTCCTCAGGGACCTGCAGGACACGAATGAGACGCTGTTCTATGGGCTTCTTGTCTCCAACATAGAAGAGATGCTGCCGATCGTTTACACGCCGACCGTGGGACCGGGTTCGCAGCAGTTCAGCCGGTTATTCCGCAGGCCGCGCGGATATTTCCTGAGCGTACCGCTTCAGGATCAGATTGAGCGCATTCTTTCCCATTCACGCTTTGACGACGCGGAGGTGATCGTTGCGACGGACGGTGAGCGTGTGCTCGGGCTCGGTGACCAAGGCGTGGGTGGCATGGGCATCGCAATTGGGAAGACCGCGCTCTACACCGGTTGTGCGGGACTGCATCGGTCGACCACACTTCCGATCTTCCTTGATGTAGGAACCGACAACGAAGAACTGCTCAATGATCCCCTTTATGTGGGTTGGCGTCATCCTCGGGTGACCGGCGAGCGATATGACGAGTTCGTCGACGTGTTCGTTACCGCAGTCGCCGAACGATGGCCGCACGTCGTCCTGCAATGGGAAGATTGTGCCGGGAAGAATGCTGTCCGTTTACTAAATCGGTACCGCGATCAGCTTTGCACCTTCAACGACGATGTACAGGGAACCGCCGCTGCGGCGACCGGTACCTTGCTCGCGGCGCTCCAAGTCACCGGCGTTCCCATATCGGATCAGAAAGTATGCATTTTTGGCGCCGGGTCGGCGGGGTGTGGAATTGCCAATTTGCTCGTTGGCGCACTGACGGCTTCGGACAGGCTGAGTGTGACGCCAGGCGGCACATCTACATGATTGATGTCAAAGGTCTGCTTTTGGAAGGCATGCCGAACTTATCGCCAAGCCAGCTTCCGTTCGCTAAATTCGCTACCGATCTGGCGGGCTGGGTAATTGCAAATGACGGCAGTACCGGGCTCCTGGAAACGATTGCTAATGCGCGACCCAACGTCTTGATCGGCGTTTCGGGGCAACGTGGAGCCTTCAACGAGGACGTCGTCCGCAAAATGGCGGCGGGAACTCAGCGGCCGGTCATTTTTCCACTGTCCAATCCGACTTCTTGCAGCGAGGCGACGCCAGCCGATATTCTCGCCTGGACCGACGGACGTGGCGTTGTTGGGGTGGGCAGCCCGTTTCCGCCAGTGGAACGGGACGGCCGGCCGTTCCGGACTGACCAGGTGAACAATTCTTACATTTTTCCCGGTGTCGGCCTCGGGGCCATAGCATCCAAGGCAACGCGGATGAGTGACGGCATGTTCATGGCTGCCGCCAACGCCCTCGCGGAAATCTCACTGAGGACAAAGCTTCCGGATGGAAACATTTTGCCGCCTGTGTCGGCCCTAAGGAGTGTCGCCTTCCAGGTTGCGAGAGCGGTTGGATTGACAGCCATCGAAGAAGGGCTCGCTCCTGACGTTAGCGAAGCTGCGCTTGCGCGCAGGATCGATGGCAAAATGTGGACGCCGGCATATGCGTCGTATGCCCGTTCTCGCTGAGACCACCGCTAAATCGAGACGAAAAATTCCAGTTTATGGACAAGGGATCGATTTCGCCGGATTGCAGATAGTGATCGTCTGTCATGCGGCGCGGGCGGGCGGCGGCCGCGCTGCGAGCTCAACATGCTCCGCGGCGTCCGCGTTCATGCACAAAATCCCGAGGCCAACCAGCACGTCGGGCCACATCGTCGCGGATCCCCACGTCAGAAGTGCGGCCAGAATGATCGCTGCGTTCATGATCGCATGACTTCGAACGCTCGAACTCGAATCCGCCGCGTGTACGGACATGCCTCGTCTCATCATCATCAGGCAGGCGATATTAGTCAGCAGGAGCACGGCTCCAATCGTAGCCATTGGTGCTGCAGAAGGAACTTCAGCACCGTAATAGTTCGCCGCGATCATCCAGAACATGAAGCACGTCGGGACGAGAATCGTGGTTCTTGAGAAGCGGGCAAATGCTTCGCGGCTCGGCAGGCTCCAATTTAGCCTGGGCCACGTCAGGACGCTCACGGAAGCCCCTTCAAGGAACACGATGCTGTCCGAGAAAAAGGCGACGGACCTGACTTCGACGGCCAACACGCATTCAAGGCAGAAAAAAAGGAGATACGCCGCAGCCAGCCGCGGAAACGGAATCAGGGAGGCTTCCTGTTTTGTTTCCTTGGTTTCGCCCATGTCGGATGGACCTTAGGGTGCGCGTCGCTCGGTGGCGACGGGGCGGATGATACTACGAAGCAGAGGTTCTAGCGAGCCTTTGCTCGATGTCCACCGTGCCGGCAAGTATCCCACGCCACAATCCTCTACTGCCTCACTCGAAGCCGGGAGCCTTCATCGCCCAGATTGCCGCAATGAATAGAGCCTTCGCCCGCGGCAGGATGGTCATCGTCAGTGCAAAAGCCGTCAACGGCCATACCGTCATGCTGACCAAAAGCGGCCACTGGAAACTCGTTTCGGTAAGCAAGGCCATCGGCACCACGACGTGACCCACTATGCCGATGGTCAACCACGCCGGCCCATCGTCAGCATGTATTTGACCGAAGCTTTCACCGCACACCGAGCACCTGTCGACCTGATGCAAATAGCTTTTGAAGAACTTGCCGCCGCCGCACGCGGGACACCTTCCGGAAACAGCGCGAACGATCGCCGGCCAGACGCGTATGGGCAGATGCGAATCGCTTACGGACATTCGGTTGGTCCAGGTCTGATGGTGATTGGGCAAGCTTCCCGATCACAAGGTTACGCTTTGGCTTCTCGGATCAGCCAGACGGGGGCCAGTCCTATGCGGACATTGCGACGGCCATGACATCCGCCTGAACGACACTTTCGAATTTGGCGAAATTGTCCTGGAACATCTGCACAAGCTTGCGAGCAGCGACGTCGAATGCTTCCTTGTCGCTCCACGTCTCCCGCGGCTTCAAGATGCGGCTGTCGACCCCCTTGACAGCTACAGGTACCTGGAAGCCGAAATGCTTGTCGATGTAGAATTCGCCATCATTGAGCACGCCGTTGAGCGCGGCCGTCAGCAGGGTGCGGGTGACATTGATTGGCATCCTCTGTCCCACGCCATATTTTCCGCCTGTCCAGCCGGTATTAACCAGCCAGCAGTTCACGTTGTGCTTCGCAATCAGGGAACGCAATAGATTTCCGTAAACCGAGGGATGACGCGGCATGAACGGCGCACCGAAGCAGGTCGAAAAGGTAGCCTCGGGTTCAATTACGCCCTTTTCCGTTCCGGCAACCTTGGCGGTATATCCCGACAGAAAGTGAAACATAGCTTCCGCCGCTGTCAACTTGGCGATAGGCGGCATCACCCCGAACGCGTCGGCGGTCAACATGACGAGATTTTTTGGATGTCCTGCGCGCCCGTTTTTCGAAGCATTGGGTATGAAATGCATCGGATACGCCGCGCGCGTGTTTTCGGTCTTTGAGCCGTCGTCGAAATCGCAAACCCGGGTGATCGGATCGAAAACGACGTTTTCCAGCACGGTCCCGAAGCGTTGCGTGGTGGCAAATATTGCCGGTTCGGCCTCGGGGCTCAGTTTGATCGCCTTGGCGTAGCAGCCGCCCTCGAAATTGAATATGCCTTTGGGGCCCCACCCGTGTTCGTCGTCACCGACCAGCGTCCGACCCGGGTCGGCGGAGAGCGTCGTTTTTCCGGTCCCCGACAAGCCGAAGAAGATCGCGGCATCGCCTTTTGGCCCGACGTTTGCGGAACAATGCATCGGCATGACGGCCTGGGCAGGAAGAAAGTAGTTCATGGTCGTGAAGACGGCTTTCTTGATCTCACCCGCATACGAACTCCCTCCGATGAGGACGATCTTTTTGGTAAAATCGATCGCAATCACCGTGTCGCTCCGGACCCCGTGGCGCTTAGGGTCCGCCTTGAACGTTGGGCAACAGTAGATCGTGAGCTCCGGAACGAAGGTCGCAAGCTCGCTTCGGTTCGGCCTGAGTAAGAGTGTGCGGATGAACAGCGAGTGCCAGGCGAGCTGGGTGAAGACGCGCGTCCGCATTCCGAATTCCGCGTCGGCGCCAGCGCGAAGATCCTGTGCGTACAACGTTTTGCCGTGCGAGTGCGCGATGAAGTCCTGGTACAAACGCGCGAATTGCTCCCGCGTCATCTTGCCGTTGTTTTCCCACCAGACGGTCTCGTCCGTCAGTTCGTCGCAGACAATATATTTGTCCTTCGGACTGCGTCCGGTATGTACGCCAGTCTCGGCGCACAGCGCGCCGCCGGACGTGAGTTGAGCTTCTCCGCGGGTAAGGGCGCGTTCGTACAGTTCCGGCTCCAACAGATTCCAATTGACCGCCTCAAGATCCGTGAAGCCAAATTTATCTGCCCCGTATTCCGGATTGCGGATGCCCTGTTCCAACATTCATTTTCTCCCTAGGCGCAGATCAGTCTGCGCAAGCGATCTCGACGACAACGGGTTGGCTGTGGTGGGACGGTCGACGGGGACGCCGCAACGTCCAAAGCTGGTTGGTGATCGTGGAAAATTCGGCCAAACAACGCTTGTTCGCGGCAGGGCGGGCCTTCGGCAGGCAGGCGAGAAGGACATTTCGGTTCAGAAGACCCGGCTGATCGAATATCCAGGAGTCCACGTTACCTTCGGACAGATCCCTGCCCATCAAGTCGGGCGCCGCGTCGAAGTCGGTCGCGACAAGCATGTTCAGAATTGCGCGTCCGCCGCGGCTCAGCCGGGCCGTGATCGAATGACAGGTTGTCGGATCGAATGTTTCTTCATAACAAAACCCGGGTCCGCCCACGTCAATCGCGATGCCGTCGAAGCTGCGCGTCTCGGCGGCGAGATACTCCTTGAAATCTGCGACGAAGCAGGAAACTTCCTTCGGCATTCCGAAGAATCGCTTGGCGAGGTCGAAGCTGACCGGATTGTGATCGACGACGGTCACGCTCTTGCCCGAGCGAGCCAGCATCGTCGCGAGGTTCCCTCCGCCACATCCAAGAAGGAGAACGTTCTTGGTGTCGCTTAAAAAGGCCTCCATCAATTTCACGTATGGGAGCCGACTCTCTCCGGCCGCCGAGCTTTGGCTCTGAAAGATCTCTCCTTCAAGGTAGAAACGGTCACGGGTCTTTTGGCTTTCCCAGATCGCGATATCACCCAGTTTGCCCTTGTATCGACCGAGAATCTTCAAAATACGTTCCCGCTAATTTTGATGTATTTGACATGACTACCGATCTTCCATAGATGTATAGCCAACGCTCATAATCACGTCTAGTCGGTTCTCCGAGGGACGACCCGATCGGGGGAGTACCCTGCGGGCGCTCAAACCGAGCCATGACGGCGGGGCTGTCGAATGTCGCAACATAAAAAAGCCGAACCCGCCGCAGTGGCTCGACGCGTGCCTTCCACTTATGCCTCGAGCGGCATCGGTCCAGGATCCGATAAAAAGCCGGAACTTCTTCAGAGCGCGGTCTACTACGATTTCGAGTCGATTTTCGCGGGTGCTACCCTCCGCTTGAAGGAGGAACAACGGTACAGGACGTTTGTCGATCTTGAGAGAATTGCTGGTCGGTTGCCTTGCGCCGTCTGGCATTCGAGCAGCGGACCCAGAGAAGTAACGATTTGGTGCTCGAACGACTATCTGGGCATGAGCCAGAACATGGCCGTGGTCCAGGCGATGGTCGACACGGCACGCCGTTTGGGAACAGGGTCCGGCGGTACCCGCAACATCGCAGGGACGAACCATCCCTTGGTAGAATTGGAGCGGGAGCTTGCGGATCTGCACGCAAAGCAAGCGGCCCTGGTATTCACGTCAGGATATGTTGCAAACCAATCCAGCATATCGACGATTGCCAAGCTCATTCCGAATTGCCTGATCCTCTCCGACGAATTGAACCACAATTCGATGATCGAAGGCGTAAACCAGTCCAATTGTGCAAAGAAGATTTTTAGGCACAATGATCTCGGTCATCTCAAGCAGCTACTGACTTCAGCGGGCGAGAGCCGCCCCAAGGTAGTGCTGTTCGAGAGTCTTTATTCCATGGACGGTGACTTCGCTCCCGTGGGCGCGATCTGCGAACTCGCTAGACGCCATAATGGATTGACGTACTGCGACGAAGTCCACGCTGTGGGAATGTACGGACCGACGGGGGCCGGCGTTGCCGAACGCGACGGGGTTTCCGGACTGGTCGACGTCATCGAAGGAACGTTAGCGAAAGCCTACGGGGGCTTGGGCGGCTATATTGTGGGGAGCAGCCGGCTTATCGACGCGGTACGATCGTATGCTCCCGGATTTATCTTTACCACGGCGCTTCCGCCACCGGTGTGCGCTGCAGCCTTGGCGGCCGTACGTCACTTGAGATCTTCGGACCTCGAACGTCTACGCCAACAGGAGAACGCCACCAGGCTCAAGCGCCTGATTTGTGACGTCGCTCTTCCGCTGCTGCCGACCGACAGTCATATTCTGCCACTTATGGTCGGCGACTCCGAACGGTGCCAGAAAGCCAGTGCTCTATTGCTTGAGGAGCACGCAATTTACATTCAACCGATAAACTATCCCACGGTACCAAAAGGCGCAGAAAGATTGCGTATTACTCCGTCGCCGTTTCACACGGATTCGCAAACGGACTATCTGGTTGAGGCTCTTGTGAACGTTTGGGATCGTCTTGGTTTGTGGCGCTGATGCATTTTCTTCAATGAGTTTATATTAAGCTATCCCCAGGTTATTCGCAGCGGGAAGATGATTCCATCGAGCGCCAGTCTTCAACAGGACAAAACTATCGGACGGACACACGGCGCCAGCTCGCAATCGTCTTGTACCCCCATTCTAAGATAGGCTCTTCGCGTTTTTTAGTGGGTGGATTTGAGCACTTTTCATAGCTC
>JRHI01001983.1_pt1 | contig 15316 bp, 18 predicted proteins | sample 215371 | NCBI WGS metagenome assembly JRHI01 (sample SAMN02929681, study PRJNA255918) | sediment metagenome | biome: cave system; feature: Ice Cave; material: Sediment; isolation source: sediment from deep within a dark volcanic ice cave with no known source of... ...
TCGATGTTGCGCGGGTGGATGCTCGATCCGAGCCCGCGCATCAACCGGGTCCGGGCGGGCTGGCCGAAGATCGTGGAACCTACCGTGTCGACGCCGACGAGGCGTAGGTGCGGGAAGAACTCCCGCAGTATCCGGCTCACGCCAGCCGAATGCCCCCCGGTGCCCACCGAGCACACCAGTACATCGACCCGGCCCAGCTGGGCGACGAGTTCCAGCGCCAGCGGCTCATACCCGGCCGCATTGTCCGGGTTGTGGTACTGGTCCGGGCTATACGAACCCGGATACTCGGCGAGTAGCTCGCCGACCCGCTGCCGGCGGGCCTGCTGCCAACCCCCGGTGGGGTGTGGAGTGCTGACAATGTCGATCCGTGTCCCGTAGGCGGTCAGCAACCGGTGCATGATCGGCTCCAGTCCCGGGTCGGTGACCAGGGTCACGGGGTGTCCGTAGGTGATGCCCGCTAGCGCCAGGCCCAGGCCCAGCGTCCCGCTCGTCGACTCGATGATCATCCCGCCTGGTGGCAGGTCACCGCGCTCACGAGCGCACTTGACCATGTGCAGCGCCGGGCGGTCTTTCATCCCGCCCGGGTTGTGCCCTTCAAGCTTTGCCCAGAAGCCGCGCCCCTCAGGGTTCAGCGGCCGGTCAATCCAGAGCACCGGGGTGCTGCCCACCGAACCGGCGACTGTGTCGCAGCGCGGCGCGTAGCCGGTGGTCAGGAGGCGGGCGGCGGGGGACGAGCTGATTTGCCGCGCGTCGAGCGCGCGGTTGAGCACTATCTCCATGAACTGATCTCCCTGAAAACGGGTGGCAAGGACGGCGATACGCGCGCAGCGGCGACCCGCGTCTGCCCTACCGGCAGGCGATTAGGTCGTCGCGACGGCGCTCCTCACGTCCGCGCGACACACAGGGAGATCAGGATGTGACGTCCCGAGGGGGACGATCGAGAAACCGAGGATGGAGGGCCTCGCCGAGGGACACCGAACAGCACGAGAGCACCAGCCGCCGACCAGCCAGTCGCATCAGGGCCAGCCGGAGCAGCGGCCACCTGATCGACCCCTCGGCGGGGCGCGGCATACACCTTGCTCCCGGCGCCCTTGTGCTTGTGACCGGTGTCGTGATGACACGGATGACCGGCCGACCCGATCTCTTCAGCCTCACTGTGAGCCTGCCAAGCCACCGCGTGAGCCACGCCCTGCGATCCAGCGCCAACAGCAACAGCACCCGCGCACTCGGCGACCTGCCCGATCGAGAATGAGAGAATCGCCCAGAGGGCGAGGCCAACGCTCAGCGCCCGCCGACGGACAATCCCCCCCTCACCCAGCACGCCGCTACCCTACGACAGCGATCGCGGCGCCCAGCATGCGCAAGCCCATCAAGCACAACTCTCACTCGATCGTGACCACTGTGGACTGATCATCTCTCCCAAGCGTGACTACTGTGGACTGGATAGGGGACACAGCTTCACTGGGTGATCGGGCAGACGGGGAGGACCCACACGATCCGACCCAGGTACTATCCCGCTCCGTAAGACATAGATACCACGAGAAACCAGGTGATCGCTCACCGTGACTCCGCCCGCCCGCTCCTCGTCGAACCTCAGCACGGCTTGCGGCATCCGCCAGCCCCGGATGAGCGGTGGACGGTCGCCGAGAATCCGCTGGACTGTGGTGAGCGGATTGGTCGCGGCCATCGTGGTGTTCGCCGGAGTGGCGGCCTGCGCCAGTGGTGGCGGGAGCGCCTCGTCTGCGGGCAACTCGATGCAGCTTGCACACGTGCACGGCCTCGGCGTCGATCCCGGCACCGGTGAGCTCTACGCGGGCAGTCACTACGGTCTGACCCGATTCCCGCAGCGGGGAGAGCCGAGCCGGGTGGGCGGCGGGAAGGCGTGGGACACCCGCGCTCGGATCGCGATGGCTGACCTCGCCGTCAACCCCAAGGATCAACAGACGCTGCTTGCGACGACCCAACAGGGCGTTGCGCGCAGCACCGACGGCGGGCAGGTGAGCAGCGACGGTGGGACCACCTGGTCCCACCGCGGCTCTGCGGGAGGAGCACCGGAGGCGCTCACCGCGTCCGGCAATCAGATCTACGCAGCCGTCGAAGGCAAGATCGTCAGCAGCGACGATGGTGGCAGCACCTTCAAGACCCGGTACGAGGGAAGCTGAGCAGCGGATTCTCTGAGGACAGCCCCGGAGGATCGCGGCTGAGATTGCGCCCTTCAGCCCCCGGGCTTGCGAGCGGCGAGTCGTTCGACGACCCCTGCCGCGAACCGGTCGTGGCGTTCGATCGGGAACCCCGCGGCGCGGACCTGCTCGATCGGGCGACGCAGGAAGTGCTCACCGCCCACTGGGATGGCCACCAGCTCAAGGACGCGCTGGCTGGCCCGCAACATCCGGATCGAACTAGCTACGTGGTCGGCAAGCAGCAGCAGTCCCCCGGGTCGCAGCACCCGGGTCATCTCGGCCAGGGCCTGCCGGTGGTCGGGGATGGCGCACAGCGAGAAGGTGCAGACCACCGTGTCGAAGGTGGCGCTGGGCATGTCGAGTGCTTCCGCATCGCCCACCCGGAGCTGGACGTGACGGTCGAGGTCGTTGGCACGTCGCCGGGCGATCGCCAGCATCTCCTGACTGAGCTCGATACCAGTCAACCGGACGTCGGGCGGGTAGTGCTCCAGGTTCAGGCCGGTGCCGACCGCGACCTCGAGCACCTCACCGCTCACCTGCTGACAGATCCAACTCCGAGTGTCGCGGAACAGCACCCGGTCGAAGAACCGCATCTCGCGGTCGTAGGTCGTGGAATGCCGGTCCCAGTACCGGCGCCACCGCGCACGCCGCGCGTTCTCGGCAACCACACCATCACCTCCGCATGCACCCAAAGTACTATCCGGTGTAGTCGAGCAGCCGACAGGACCCAGCGATGAATGTGACCGATCTGACCATCTCGGGGCCGCTGTTGCTGGCCGCCCTGGTGGCGCTGGCGGCCGGCGCCATCTCCTTCGCCTCCCCGTGCTGCATCCCACTGGTCCCCGGCTACCTGGCCTACCTCGCCGGACTGGTCGGCGCGGACGCCGCGCCCACTGGCAGCGGCATCACCACCCACCACGGTAGTCGCGTGCGCGTCGGAGTCGCGGCGTTGCTGTTCGTGCTCGGCTTCACGGTCGTGTTCACCACCGCGGTGCTCGGCGTGCTGCGGCTGTCCGACACGCTGCTCGCCAACGAACTGCTGCTGCAGCGCATCGGCGGCGTGGTGACCATCGTGATGGGCTTGGCGTTCCTCGGACTGATCCCGGCGCTGCAGCACGACGTCCGTCTCCATCACCGACCTCGCGGAGGGTTCTGGGGCGCACCGCTGCTCGGTGGGGTCTTCGGTCTTGGTTGGACACCATGCCTCGGACCGACCCTCACCGGCGTGATCGCGCTCGCCAGCGGCACCCAGGTCGGTCCCACGGCCGCCCGCGGGCTGCTGTTGGTGCTGGCCTACTGCCTCGGGCTCGGGTTGCCCTTCATCCTGCTCGCCATCGGCAGCACCTGGGCCGTCACCACCGCCGGCTGGTTGCGCCGTCACACCAGGGTCATCCAGCTCACCGGAGGCGCGCTACTCCTTGTCGTCGGCGCGCTGCTCGTCACCGGCCTGTGGGGCGAACTGGTGGCTCTGCTCCGGCGCCCCATTAGCGGATTCACCACACCTCTCTAGATTTCGACAGCCTTCCCCCGGCGCATCGGACCCACTAGATCCCGCGTCAGCTGCGGCAAGTAGCCTACGATCGACGATAGTAAACGGCCCGGCACGAGGGATTGATGCTCCGACGGTCTGTGCCCACGCACACCCCGCAGCCCGGCGACGAGATCGCGCGGCTCGACGGGATCGCGGTGCATATTGAACGCACCGCGGTGCTGCGTGGGGTCGATCTGGCCGTGCGGGCCGGGGAGGTCGTCGGCCTGGTAGGGGCGAACGGATCGGGTAAGAGCACTGTGCTGCGGGTCCTCGCCACGCTGCTGGAGCCGGCCGGCGGTACCGGTCATGTCCTCGGCGCGGCGCTCGGGACATCGGCCTGCGCAGCAGTGCGGCCACGGATCGCGCTGGTCGGGCACAATTCCGCGCTTTATCCGTACCTCACCTTGGCCGAGAACCTGCACTTCGTCGCCCGACTCTTCGGTGTCGCTGGCAGCGACGTGGACGACGCGCTTGAGGCCGTTGGTCTCAGCGGTGCAGCAGGCCGCCGTGCCGACCACTGCTCGCAGGGGATGCGGCGGCGGGCCGAGCTGGCGCGGGTGCTCGCTGTCACGCCGTCGCTGCTGCTGCTCGACGAACCGCATGCCGGGCTGGACGCCGACTCGCGCGGGCTGGTCGATCTGGTCACCGATCGGGTGCGCCGCAGCGGCGGCGGGTGCGTGGCCGTCTCGCATGAGCGCGACCGGCTGCACTGCCTGGCCGACCGGGTGGTCGAGATCGTCGACGGGCACGCGCGCCCGCTCGGCGTTGGCGGGAAGGTGCCGGCGTGACGGCGGTTGCCGGGGCACCGGCTCCATTGCAGCGGTGCGTTCAGCTCGCGGGCAAGGACCTGCGTGCCGAGGCCAGAGCCGGGGAGGCACTGCTGGTCACGGTGCCGTTCGGCGCCGTCGGGCTGCTGCTGGTGCCGCTGGCGGTCGGCACCGACACACCGCTGCTGCGCGAGATCGGGCCGGGCTTGTACTGGGTCGTGGTGTTGCTGTTCGGGGTGCTGGTCACGCTGCGCGCGAGCACCGTCGACGGGCCGGCGCAGCTCGACCTGCTGCGGCTGTGTGGCGTCGGGCCCGGGACCCGGCTGGCCGGGCGGGCGCTGGCCAACACGGTGCTGCTGCTCGGAGTCCAGGCCCTGCTTGGGCCCGTGGCGGTGGTGCTCTACGACCCGGACCTGTCCGGCTGGCCGTGGCTGGCGCCGGCGGCGCTGCTCGTCGCCGCTGGCCTCGGCGTGCTCGGGGCCCTCGCGGACGCGCTCGCGCAGGGCCTGGCCAGCCGCACGACGCTGGGCCCGCTGCTGGTAGCACCGCTGGCGGTGCCACTCCTGCTGGGGGCAACCCAACTGCTCACCGCTGCCCGGTACCACCGCCCGGCCTGGCCGTGGCTCACGCTGATGCTCACCGCCGATCTGCTCACGGTGCTCGCCGCCGCGCTGTGCGCGGCTCACCTCGAGGAGGCGAGATGACGCCGTCCGATGCCCGGCTTCCCATCCTGGCCGGCGTGGCCGTTTTAGCCGGCCTGGCCGCGGCGCTGTTCGCGCCGCCGGACCAGGTACAGGGCGAGCTGGTCCGGTTGATGTACGTACACNTGCCCGCCGCCTGGGTGGCCTACCTCTCCTTCGCGATCACGCTGGGGGCCAGTGTGACCTGGCTATGGCGGCGCAGCCCCGGCGCGGACCGGGTCGCGGCGGCAAGCGCCGAACTCGGGGTGTTCTTCACCGGCCTGGCGATCGCGCTGGGCTCGATCTGGGGCAAGCCGACCTGGGGGGTGTGGTGGACCTGGGACCCGAGGCTGGTCAGCACCGCGCTGATGTTCTTCGTTTACCTGGGCTACCTAGCGTTGCGTCGCGCCATCGTCGATCCGGTCGCCCGGGCGCGCCGCTGCGCGGTGTTCGGGGTGGTGGCCTTCGCGGAGGTCCCGGTGGTGCACATGTCTGTGCTGTGGTGGCGCACCCTGCACCAGCCACCGACGATTTTGCGGCCCGGTGACCCGACCATCGATCATGCGATGCTGGCCGCGTTGCTGACCAACCTGGTCGCATTTACGCTGGTGTTCGCCATGCTGCTGCGTGCGCGGGTCCGGCTCGCCGCCGCCGAAGACGCGCTGGAGGCCGCGGCGGACGCCCGCGGGCGCGAGCTGGCGGGCGACGCGGTGTCCGCGCCGAAGCTGGCGGGCTCCGGTGTCTGAGTGGGCGTGGGTCCTGCTGGGCTACGCGGTGACCTATGGCGCACTCGGCGGTTACGTCGCGGTGCTCGTTCGCCGGCGCGTGCGGGTCCGCCGCCGGGCGGGTGGGCTGCGGTGAGTCGGTACCGGCTGCTGTTCGTGGCGGGTCTCGGAGTGGCCGCGATGTTGCTCGGGCTACTGTTCTTCGGCAACCTCAACCGCAACCTCGTCTACTACCTCACTCCCGCCGAGGCGGTTGCGCAGCGGGCCGACTTCGGTACCGGGCAGCGGCTGCAGATCGGCGGGTACGTCGAGCCCGGGAGCGTGGTGCGGACGGCCGGCGGGCTGCGCTTCATCGTCGCCGCCGGCACCGCGCCGGGCAGCGCCACGGTCGCCGTGCGGCACACCGGAGCACCGGCTCAGCTGTTCCGCGCCGGCATCGGGGTGGTGCTGGAGGGCTCCTGGCGCGGCGACGTCTTCGTGTCCGACACGATGCTGGTCAAGCACGACGCGAACTACCGGGCCCCCGGCAGGCAGGCAGCGGTGGCCGGATGACCACAGCGATCCCCGCCGCCGGCTGGACCGGCGCCCTGCTCGGGCTAGCCGCGTCGCTCGTGCTCGCGTTCCTCGGTTTCCGCGCGCAACGGCGCCCCGAGGCGGTGCGACACCGGCAGCTGCGCGTCACGGTGTGGTTGCTGTTGGGTGGGGCCGCGCTGTCGATGCTGGCGCTCGAGGTGGCCCTGTTCACTGATGACTTCGCGCTGGCCTACGTGGCCGAGACGCACGCGCGGTCCAGCTCACTGCTGTTTACGATCACCACCGCATGGTCCGGGCTCGGCGGCAGTCTGGTGCTCTGGGCGCTGGTGCTGGCCGGGTACACCGCAGTGGTGGCCCGCGGGGTTCGCGGTACCGATGACCGGCTCGGCACCGGGGCGCTGGGCGTGCTGGGTGTGGTGTCGTCGTTCTTTTTCGGTCTGATCACCACGGCGGCGAACCCGTTCGAGATCCTGGCGGATCCGCCCGCCGATGGGCCCGGCCCCAACCCGCTGCTGCGCGACCACGCGATGGTCGCCTTCCACCCTCCGATGCTGTACCTGGGCTACGTCGGGTTCACCGTGCCGTTCGCCTTCGCGATGTCCGCGCTGCTGCTCCGCCGCGGCGGGGTGGACTGGCTGCGCCGCACCCGCCGGGCCAACCTGGTGGCCTGGAGCTTCCTCACCGGCGGGCTCGTACTGGGTGGTTGGTGGTCCTACGAGGTGCTCGGCTGGGGTGGCTTCTGGGCCTGGGACCCGGTGGAGAATGCCGCGCTGATCCCGTGGCTGGTCGCGACTGCCTTCATTCACTCGTCGGTGGTGCAGCTCCGCCGCGGAATGCTGCAGGCGTGGAACTTCGTGCTGGTGATCGCCACGTTCGCGCTGACCATTCTCGGCACGTTCCTGACCCGCTCCTCGGTCGTGGTCTCGGTGCACAGCTTCAGCCAGTCCGCGGTGGGACCGGCGCTGCTGGGGTTCTTCGTGCTCGTGGTGGGCGGCGGGTTCGTCCTGTTCGCGCTGCGCGGAGAACGGGTCGCCTCGTTGTCCGCGCCGGAGTCGCTGGCCAGCCGCGAGGGCGTGTTCCTGGTGAACAACCTGCTGCTGAGCCTGCTGGCGTTCGTGGTGCTGCTGGGCACCGTGTACCCGATCCTCATCGAGGCCCTCACCGGCAGTCAAGTATCGGTGGGCCGGCCCTACTTCGACCGGATGGCGGTGCCGATCGCCTTCGCGCTGCTGCTGGCGATGGGTGTCGGCCCGATCACCCCCTACCGCCGGGCCACCGCCGCAGTGCTGTGGGCCCGGCTACGAATCCCGCTGCTGGTGGCCAGTGCGACCGCCGCCACACTGGCGCTGACCGGCATCCGGTCGATGAGTGTGGTGGCGGTCGCCTTCCTCGCCACCGGGATCACCGCGTCGAGCGCCCGCCAGCTGGCGGTCACCGTGCCCAGCCGGCAGCCGCTGGCCGTGGTTCGGGTACTGCGTTCCCAGCGGGGGTATTGGGGCGGACAGTTGGCGCACCTCGGGGTCGCGCTGGTCGCGGTGGTCATCGCTGTCTCCGGGGGGCTCGCCGACCGGTCGACGGTGACCCTGGGTCGGGACCAGTCGGTGCGGTTCGCCGGGTACTCGGTGTCCTACGAGCGCACCGAGCAGCACCGACTGGCCGATCGGTTGGTCACCGACGCGCACATCGCCTTCCGCGCTGACGGTCAGGTGATCAAGGTGGCGCGGCCGCGGCTGAGCTCGTTCGCTGGACAGCGGCAGGCGGTGGGCGAGCCGTCGGTGTGGTCGGGCCCGACCCGCGACATCTACATCGCCCTGGCTGACCTCTCCCCCGGGTCAGTCACGATCAACCTGTACCGCTACCCGCTGATGTCGTGGCTGTGGGTCGGGGGGTTGCTGGTCATGGCCGGAGGGTTCTGGGCTTTGAGTGACCGCCGCAGCCGACGGCGTGCCGAGCCCGATGTGCCCACCACCGGGGAGGTGACGGCCCATGCCTAGGCGGGTCGTGGATATCGGCATCGCCGTCGCCATCGTGCTGCTCGTGGTCACCGCCGTCGGGCTGCTTCTCGGCGGATCCGGCGAGCGGGATCGGGCTTCGGAGTTGCAACAACGGCTACGATGCCCGGTCTGCAAGAGCGTCTCGATCGACGAGTCGCAGTCGCAGACCGCGGTCGCCATGCGCCGGGCCGTCGCCGAGCAGGTCGCGGCGGGTCGCAGCGACGCGGAGATCATCGACTTCTTCCGGGCCCGCTACGGCGACTGGGTGCTCCTCGACCCGCCGGTCCGGGGCACCACCGCGCTGCTGTGGCTGCTTCCGGCCGCGGCGACGCTTGTCGGGGTGGCGGCCCTGCTGGCCCGCGCGCAGCGCGTCGTGCCACCGGCCGCGGAAATCTCGGCTGCTGACAGGCAGCGGGTGGCCACCGAGCTCGCCCGCACTCGCATCGCTGACGAGGAGCCGTGAACGTCGAGCGGGTGCGCCTGGAGGAGCTGCGCGACCAGGCGCTGCGCGACCTGGTCGAGCTGGATCGGCAGGTCGGCGACGGGGAGATCCCCCCCGATGCCGCGGCCGGGTTGCGCCGGCGTTACGAGGTGACCGCTGCTCGCGCCCTCACCGCGCTGGATGCGACGGCGCCATCAACGACCACCGCGACCCGCGCTCGCCCCCGGTTATCCCAGACGCGGATCGTTGCCTACGCGCTCACCGCTCTTGCCGCCGTGGTCGCCGCCGCTGTGTTGCTGCCCCAGTTCGTCGCGCAGCGGCCCGCCAGCGGCCTCGTCACCGGCAACGAGGTGACCCAGGCCGCACCGGGGGTGAGCTCGAGTCAGCTCGACGCGCAGTGGTTCACGGCGAACGCCCAGCTCTACGCGCTCAACGACCCCGCCGCGGCGCTGGCCACCCTGGAGAGGATCCGACGGCGCACCGACTTGCCGCCTGGGGGCGCTCAGCAGGTGGACGAGCTCGCTGCCGTCGCCCGGACCCGCCTGCCGGGGAGCCAGCGGTGACGGCGCTCGACGAGCTGCGCCCGACCCGGGGGTGGCGCGTGATCCGCTGGGCCGCGCTGGCCGTCGCGGTCCTCGCCGTCGGCATCGGCGCGGTGTTCGGCATGCAGCTGGGCACCGACCCCACGCTGGTCGACAGCCCCCTGATCGGACGTCCGGCCCCGACCCGGGAGCTGCCCTACCTGGAGCGCGGTGGCGCGCTGTCGCTCGCCGAGCTGCGCGGCCAGATCGTCGTGGTGAATTTCTGGGCATCCTGGTGCGCGGCCTGCCGCGAGGAGCACCCAGCGCTGGTCGCCGCGGCCCGCGACTACCAGGCGGCCTGCGTCACCTTCGTCGGCGTTGCCTACCAGGACCGGGGCGGGTCGGCGATCGGGTTCCTCGATGAGATGGGACGCGGACCGGGCCGCTACCTCACCGACTCCGGATCCCAGCTCGCGCTGGACTTCGGCGTCTTCGGCATCCCCGAGACATTCTTCGTCGACCGTACCGGCACCATCGTGGCCAAGATCACCGGTCCGGCGAACCGCGCGCTGCTCTCCCGCGTGCTCGACGCCCTACTTGCTGGCCGGCAGCCGGAGTCACGCACCAACGGCTCCGTCCAGCCGGCCCCGCTGAGTCCGGGAGGTCCAGGCTGATGCGCTCGGAGGTCCGCTGGATGATCGTCGCCGTCGTGCTCGCGATCGCCGGGACAATCGCCCTGTGGCCCCGCGTCGGCACCACACCCGGGTCGCTACCTGGTGTGGCCCCGGCACCGCGCTCAGCGGATCTGACCAGCCCCAGTCCAGTTGATCCGGAACTTGCCGGGCTGCGGCGACAGGCCGCGCTGCAGCCCTGTCCGGCCAGCGGACCGGGCACGCGGCCACCCGCCGGCCCCCTGGCCGGTGCCACCGTCCCCTGTCTCGGCGCCCCGGGCACGGTGGATCTCGGTGCCGCACTGGCCGGGCGACCCGTTCTGCTCAACCTCTGGGCGTCGTGGTGCACGCCGTGCCGCCAGGAAATCCCCGTACTGGACCAGTACTCGGCACGGCCCGATGCGGTCCTAGTGATCGGGATCGACGTGCAGGACCGACCGGCCGACGCGCTGATGTTGCTCGCCGACCTTGGCGCCCGTTACCCCTCGGTCACCGACCCTGACGGCGCACTGCAACGCGCGCTACACGCCCCGCCGGTTCTGCCGGTCAGCTACGTGCTACGCCCCGACGGGTCAGTAGAGATGGCGAGCCCGCCTCGGGTGTTCCGCACCCCGGATGAGGTGGGCCGCGACGTCGAACGCCTGCTGGGGAAGACCGGCTGACCGGCTACCGACAGTCCTACTATTCAACGTAGTATATCTTGTCTTGGCCACATCGTGCGGTTCGGAGAGGAACGGGGTCCCACCATGGCCGGTGATCCGGAGGAGAAGGGACTACGACGGCTCCGCCGGGTACGCGCCCGTCGTGACGCCGCCAACCTGCACCAGGAGCAGGCGAGACCGAAGAAAACCCCGTACACGCCCGAGTACTACCGGCAGCTGTACAAACGGATCGCCGGATGGGTACTCGCTGGTCTCGGATTGCTCGTGGCCGGATCGCACGTCGTCACCCACCTCGGATACTTCCAGGTGCTGCCAAACGTGAGCATGCAGGACCTGCTGATGGGGTACCCGGCGGCGGGAATCCTATTCCTCGCCGGATTCATTCTGCTCGGCAGTTGAGCGGACGCCGACACAGCCACCGACCCGCTCACCGCATCGCGAGCCAGCCGGGGAAGCAATGCGCGACGACCAGGCGGGTGACAATGCACACCACAGAGAAAGGACACTGTTGGCATGAACGTGACCACTGGAAACCCTCGCGTGCAGGTCGGTGCTCAACGCGCGGTAAGCCCCTGCCGCCTGGCGACCGCGGGGACTGTGGCGGCCGCCGCGCTGCTCCTCACGGCCTGCACGGGTAGCTCCGGAGGTAGCAGCAGTCCCGCGGTAACAAACACGCCCCCGGCCGAAATGCCCCCAATGACCACTATGCCCTCTATGCCCGGCCTGCCCCCGACGGCCGGCGGGGCTCCGATGACCGTGACGGCAGTCGAGAAGGACTTTTCGATCGAGCTCTCCGAGAAGACCTTCGCGCCGGGCATCCACACGTTCCGAGTGCAGAACCAGGGATCGAGCCCGCACGATCTCAGCATCAAGGGTCCCGGTGTAGCCACTGCGGAGTCGCAGGTCATCAACAGCGGCGCCACGACAGAACTCACCGTCAGGCTAGAGCCAGGCACCTACCAACTGTGGTGTTCGGTGGACGGTCATCGGGCCAAGGGTATGGACACCACCATCACCGTCGGATGATCCGCAACCCACGGTGCGCGCGTGGGCCAGGTTGGACTGCCCACTGCTGCGGCAGATAGCACTCTGCTCAGATCATCGTTATCGCGTTGGACGGTAACCGGTCTCGTACATGCGAATGGAGTTCGACCTCGACCATTCCCGGTTCGGTCGCCATCCACCGACCGTGCGCACGTGCCGGATCCGGCCGCTGCCCACGAGCAACCGCTCCTCAACGGGGTTGACATAAATGATCCGCAGCGGCCGAGGATTTCCTTCTACCGACTGGAGCAGTCGCTCGAGGACGGTGTCGAAGACCTCCCCCTGAAACGGGTTGTACAGGAACGCCACGGTGACATCGTCCGGAAGCACGTAGTCCAGCACATCGGCGTGGACGAGTTCGATATCCGGGCAGCGCAGCCGCCGGCGGTTCTGGGCGAGATTTTTTCGTGCGATGCCGTGGAGTTTCTCGGAAATCTCGACGCCGATCACCTTCCGGAAGGGATACCTCGCGGCCTGCAAGACCACCCTGCCCATGCCAGAGCCAAGGTCGACGAAAACGTCGTGATCGGTGACTTCGCGTGCCGGGAGAATCCGACGTAGGGTCATCCACCCTGCCGGTCGATACCCATGGCAACCCTGTCCATTGAGTCCGAGGTCGCCAGGTTCAATCTGACCCGAAGTCCGTACGCCGTACCGCCGATCGAACAACAGGTCGGTGGCCGCCGAGCGAAGCACGAGGTACGGGATCTTGATCACGCCAGAGATGTGCTCCGATACCGGTTTGCCGCGCGTTTCCATCATCCCCCCCGCTCCCACATCGGCAGCTCAACTACTATATACGATAGTAACTATCGTGCGTAGTAGAGCTATCGCTACCGGTAAGCATCGGTGGGTGGCGGATCACCCCCACGTCAGCCACGCTGCGTGCCCGTACCATCGCTTCGGAGGCAACGCCATGCACGGGATGGGAGAACTGGAAGAGACGGTGATGGGCGTGCTGTGGCAGGCCCAGAGTCCGCTCACGGTCCGCGACGTCCTCTCGGAGATCAACCGTTCGCGAGCGCTGGCCTACACCACCGTCATGACGGTGATGCACAACCTGCACTTCGCGAGATCGGCGACGGACCACGAGTCGACCATCCTGCGTCGCGCACTGGACGAGCCTAAAAGCCAATGACGATCGCCCTCGTCCTGGTGCTCGGAGCGCTGCTCGTCGCCTGGGCGGCTCCCCGACTGCTCGAACGCCGACTGTACGCGGGGGCCGACCCACAGATCTCCCTGGTCACTTGGGCCACCCTCGTGGCTAGCACGCTGTTCAGCCTTACGGCCGCCGTGAGCCTGATAGTCCTTCCTGGTCACGGGCCTGCGCGGCAAGTCGTGGTGATTGCGCACCACTGTTGGGCTGCGGTGTCACACGGATCAGCGGCACGGATCGACGAGGTTGCGAGCCTGCTGTCAGTGGTGCTTGCGACGGTGGTCGTGATACGGGGCAGCGCCGCCGTTCTCCGTCACAGGCTGCAGCGGCGGACGCTGCACCGCAAGCACCTCGACCTGCTCCGCATCCTCGCTGGCGGTGGGGCAACTCCGGGCTCCACTTTGTGGTTGGACGTGCCGCATCCGATGGCCTACAGCGTGGCAGGGCGACCCGCACTCGTGGTCGCCACCGAAGGGCTGCGCCGCTGTCTCCCCACCGAGGCGGTCGCGGCGGTCCTCGAGCATGAGCGGGCCCACCTGCGCGGCAGGCATCACCTGATGGTCGCGATCGCCGAGGCTCTCGCCGTCGCGCTGCCGTGGCTGCCGTTGATGCGGCGCTCCCCTTACCTGGTGCGGGCACTGGTCGAGGTGTCCGCCGACTCAGTCGCAGTGCGGTCACACAGCGTCGGAGCGGTCCGTGCAGCGCTGTTGGGGATGTCGACGGGCCCCGCTCCGGCCCATGCCCTAGGAATGGCGCCCGAATCAATCGCGCTCCGGTTGGCCGTCCTGTCCTCGGACCGATCGGAGCACCAACGCATCAACCGGACACTGCGCACCGGATTAGCTGGTGCGATCGCGATGCTGCTGCCCGCCTTCGCCAGCGCCGTGCTCCTTGCGGCCGCAACTGTGGGGTTATGCACTGCCCTGGGCTGGGGATAACCCTGGCGCAGCTCGCGCTTCTGCGGGAAGGTCGCCCATATGTGAAATTTAACGGGGCATCGTCAACCGATGCTACACACCTCATACGAGCTGTCGACAAGTGTTCCTGTCACTCCAATTGATGCACCAATCTTGCAGCTGGTTAAATGGCGTAATTGCCTTTTTCTCGCACTGTCCGGTAAGTCCGATGGCTAGACGGTAAGCCACAGAAACCGCACAGGAACCTCGCACGGGTTCTGTAAAGGGCGGTGCAGCGGATGCGTCGGAGGCCCTGACGCGCTCGCTGATCGCCGCCGTGAACTCGCCGTTGGGCTAGTCACCACCGTCGGGGGCAGGTTCTGTCAGAACGCTTCCGGGCTGCTCGATCACCCCGACCCGGGCTGATCGGGCAGTTGGGTGTCCCTGCCCCACGCTGAGGGCTCACTTCGCTGCGAGGTGTCGCGAGGCGAGCTGGTGACAGGCGGGGATGAGGTTTGTTGGCAGAGGGGGCAGTGGCCGGTCAGGGTCAGGCCGGTGCGGGTGAGGTGGTAACCGGTGGCGGCTTGCGCGGCGGCGATCGCGGCGGCTAGGGCCGAGACGGGCAGGTCGGTGAGGGCGCCGCAGGTGCTGCACAGGACGTGGTGATGCGGAGGGTCGGCCAGGCCGTAAGCTGGTGGCCCGGGAACGGCCAGGGCATGCGTGAGCCCGCAGCGGGTGAAGGCGCGCAGGTTGCGGCGCACGGCGGTGTCGTCGGCTGGCCAGCCCAACTCGGCTATCCGCTGGTGTATATCGTCGAGGGTCAGATGCTCGGGGGCGCAGGCGCGCAGCACCTGCAAGGTGGCGGCGCGCCCGGGGGCACACCGAAAGCCCCGGCTGCGCAGCTGCGTCAGCAGGTGAGGATCCAGGGCTGTTGCCCCAACGGACACCGGGCTCATCAGCATCCCCTTCTCCTGCACGGCGCCTTTCCGCCAGCCGCGGGGTGGCGCTGTCGCGTCACTTCTCTAACACGCCTGTGCCGGGCCAGCGCGGCTATCACCCGAACCGGCAACCCACCGCCGCCCCGAGGACACTCAGCGTCATATTCTAGGCGTCTTACCACGATCGGGTGGCTTTAGCACATCACTCGGTATTACAATCGGAGGCTACTGCACTCACGTTGCATCAGAACGGCCGGCGCGGCAGCCAGCAGCCAGAGCCTGGGAGGAGGAGCGCACGATGTCACCCAACCAGGGCGGCTCCACGACAGCAACAGCTCGCGAGCCGGAGGTGACCGACAAGCAGCGGATCCGCTTCACCCGCGATGAGATCCCCCGCCTCGCCGGGATGTTCGGGTTCATCGCCGCGCTACACGTGATCGGGTGGGGCTTGTTCCTCCACTACAACTCGATCCCCGCCCTGCACAACATCACCGGCAGCGACGGCACGCTGATCTACGCCGGAGCTGGGGCGCTGGCCTACACCTTCGGGCTGCGCCACGCCTTCGACGCCGACC
>JRHI01001984.1_pt1 | contig 15314 bp, 15 predicted proteins | sample 215371 | NCBI WGS metagenome assembly JRHI01 (sample SAMN02929681, study PRJNA255918) | sediment metagenome | biome: cave system; feature: Ice Cave; material: Sediment; isolation source: sediment from deep within a dark volcanic ice cave with no known source of... ...
TTCATGCGAGCTGCCTTACCTTGCTGCTCGTCCTTGTTCAGCACCTTCTGCGGCAGCTTGGTGACGTCCGGCAGCTGGGTGAGCGGCAACGTCTCCGAACAGCCGCTCCCCAATAGAGTAGCAGCAACGGCAACCAGGGCCAAAGCAGACCTCCAGCAGTTCGTGACCACCCGCGTCCTCGCGCACCCCGGCGCAGCTATTACCACCTTCGTGACGCCAAGTCTTCGATACCGGTGAAGAAAAGCTAGCCGATTCTCGCGCCTTTCGTCATCCTGTCGTAGGTTTGGCACAGACGAATGCAAGCACTAAATAAAGGTCCAGGATGGCTGCGGCCCGTCGCGCCAATCCTTCCCGGTGAGGGCGCGATGCAGAAGAAAGCTCCCGAGACCACGAAGCCCGTGCCGGTCGAGATCGACTTTGGCGCCTACCGGGTTGCCGATCCCGAAGAATTCGGCCGCAATATGCTGAAGCTGATGGAGGAGGGCAGCAAGCTCCTGAGCGACTTGCTCGGGCGCTCGAACGGCAACGGCGGCCCCTACAGCATGGCCAGCGAGACCTCGGAGGCCATCAAGCTGTTTGCCGAGATCGCGCAGCATTGGCTGACGGATCCCAGCAAGGTCACCGCGACACAGAGCGCACTCCTGCGCGACTACCTGCAGCTCGCCGGCGCCACGGCGCAGCGCATGGGCGGGGCGGAGGCGCTGCCGGTGGCGGCGCCCGAGGCCGGCGACAACCGCTTCAACGACCCGGAGTGGAGCAGCAACCCCTACTTCGACTTCTGGAAGCAGGCCTATCTCATCTCCACCCGCTGGCTCGACCAGGTGCTGGACGAGACGGAGGGTCTCGATGAGCGCACCCGCCAGCGCGCCGAGTTCTACGTGAAGCAGCTGGCAAGCGCGCTGTCGCCCACGAACTTCCCCATGACCAACCCCGTCGTACTGCGCGAGACCCTCGCTTCCAACGGCCGCAACCTCCTGCACGGCATGGCCAACTTCATGCACGACCTGGAGAAGTCTGGCGACGTCCTCAGCATCAGCCAGACCGACGTGGAGGCCTTCGAGGTGGGCCGCAACATCGCCACCTCCCCCGGCAAGGTCGTATTCCAGAACGAGCTCATCCAGCTGATCCAGTACGCGCCGAGCACCGAGAGCGTGCACGCAACGCCGCTGCTCATCGTGCCGCCCTGGATCAACAAGTTCTACATCCTCGACCTCGGACCGCAGAAGTCGTTCATCCGCTACATGGTCGGCAAGGGGTTCACGGTCTTCATAGTGTCCTGGGTCAACCCGGATGCGCGCCTCAAGGACAAGACCTTCGAGGAGTACATGACCGAAGGCCTGCTTGCCGCCACTGATGCCGTCAAGCGCGAGACCAGCTCCGGGAAGATCAACGTGATCGGCTATTGCGTCGGCGGCACGCTCTTGGGCACCACGCTCGCCTACCTGGCTGCACGCGGCGAGGAGCCGTTCGCCTCTGCCACCTTCTTCGCCGCCCAGGTCGATTTCACCAAGGCCGGCGACCTCCTGCTGTTCATCGACGACACTCAGCTCAAGGCGCTGGAGGAGATGATGGCGGAGCGCGGCTTCCTCGACGGCTCGCGCATGGCCACTGTCTTCAACATGCTGCGGCCGAAGGACCTGATCTGGCCCTACATCATCAACAACTACATGCTGGGCAAGAAGCCGTTCCCGTTCGACCTGCTGTTCTGGAACCAGGACTCGACGCGGATGACGCCCGCCAATCACAACTTCTACCTGCGCGAGTTCTACCACGAGAACAAGCTGGCTCGTGGGCAGATGTCGATCGGTGGGGTGAAGCTCGATCTCGGCAAGGTGACGCTGCCCATCTACGAGCTGTGCGCCAAGGAAGACCACATCGCGCCGGCCAAGTCGGTGTTCATCGGCTCCAGGCTGTTCGGCGGGCCCGTGACCTACGTGCTGGCTGGCTCCGGCCACATCGCTGGCGTCATCAACCCGCCCGACAAGCCCAAGTACCAATATTGGACCAACGACAAGAAGGCCGCGACGCTGGACGCGTGGCTCGAGAGCGCGGCCGAGCATCCGGGCTCCTGGTGGCCGCACTACGCCGAGTGGCTCGCCGAGCACTCGGGCTCAAAGGTGCCGGCTCGCACGCCGGGCGCCAAGCTCGGCGCCATCGAGGACGCGCCGGGCAGCTACGTCCAGACCAAGAGTTGAGCGCTCACGGCTGCATCCTCTCAGTCATAGCTATGTCTTTGGAACGACGGGTTCGGGGATTTTCAGGCCGAGGTAGGTGCCGGCGCTGAGCCCCAGCAAGCCGATCAAAACTGGGCTCAATGTCGGCATGGCCAGATTTTCGTAAACCTGCTCGGCGAACACCGCACTGAGAACCAGCGTCCAAGCCAACATCTGGAAGCGGTGAAAGTTGACCCCGTTGGCATCGCTCAGGATGTCCTTGATGAAGCTCTCCGAGACACCCAGGAGCTTGTCGTGCTGGGACTGCGTGTCCACTTTCTCCTTTTCCTGCTGCGCAATCGCTGATGTCGCGGTCTCGGTCTCGGCTGACGTGGCCGCTGGTTGAGCCCGCAGCTTCTGGCTATTGGACTCTATGCTCGCGCCCAGGGCGTTGATCCTATCGCCTGTTCTAGCGGTCGCGGCGCGCTTCTCCTCCCGGTTCTTAGGCGTGTCTTTCGACGCGTCGATGGCCGCGCCGCCCAAGGCTGTCCCGCCTCCAATTCCCAGCAGCACGACCGCGGTGCCGTTGATGGAGGAGAGGAAGTCTCCGGTGGCGACCCCAATCAGCATGTAGCAGGCGAGTATCACGAACAGCCACCAGGCCGCTTGAGTCCGCGCCAGGCTATAGGTGCCTTTTGAGCCAGGCGCCGCTCGCGGATCCGGCAAACCGTCGCGAAGTATCGACGTCTTGACGGCGCAACAGAGAAAAAAAGCCAGGAGCCCGGCAAACACCCCGAGCCAAATGTACAGCGAAAAGCTCGACAGAACCTCGAGATCGACATTTGCCTGCGCAAGTACCGGGCCGTCCGGCAGCCCAACGCCCACGTCGATCCGGCGCACTTCATCGATGGTCGGCCGGCCGAGCAGCAGCCGCCAAAGACCGCCGGATTTTTCCGTGGGGCTGAGAGCGAACGTCAGAGGCTTGTTCCGGATGGGATTGGCGTCGGTGATCGGGCGCCCGTCAATGAAGAGAGTGAGCTTGCGCACACACTCTGCCGACACCGTTGGCGGCTCGAAGCGGGTCACGTCGAACGCCACAATGTCCTTGAGCTGAGCCTTGGTCACTGTCTTTGCGGGGTCGCCCAAGTGCTTGGGCCGCGTGACTATGACACCCCCGATTTCCAGCTTGTCGATCTTGCAAGGATCGGCCGCCATAACGGGCGCGCCAATCGGCAGCGCGAAAAGCACGAATACGCTTAGGAAGAGGAATGGAATATTCATCGCACTCTCCAACGCATCTGGAATACCGCCCATAAATCTCATGCGGCGCAGTAATTGTAAACGGGGCCGACCTCTGACAATCCCATTCCCTCTCCAAACCGCGGCAGTGCATGGGCTGTCGCTGTCCGCCGAACGTGGCTAACCTAGAGGTGGCAATCTATAGCTTGCATGCCCGCCCGCGGAGCCACTGCCGATGCCGTTGTTCTCCCTCGCCGAGTTGGAAGCGGCCGTCCCGCTGGTGCGCACTGTCGTGCCGCCGACGCCGCTCTACGCCTGGCCCCTGCTGGCCAGGCGTACTGGCGCAGAAGTGTGGGTCAAGCATGAGAACCACACGCCCATCGGCGCCTTCAAGGTGCGCGGCGGCATCGTCTACCTCGACACCCTGAAGCGCAGCGGAGTGGCACTCGAGGGCGTCGTCACCGCAACGCGCGGCAACCATGGCCAATCGATTGCGCTGGCGGCAGCGCGAGCGGGCGTGGCCTGCGCCATCTTCGTGCCGCACGGCAACTCGCGCGAGAAGAACGCCGCAATGCAGGCTTTTGGCGCCGAGCTGATCGTGGCCGGCGCCGACTTCGACGAAAGCCGGGAGCATGCGGAAAAGTTCTCCGCCGAGCGGCGCTACCACTATGTCCCGTCCTTTCATGCCGACCTGGTCAAGGGCGTGGCCACATACGCGCTGGAGATGTTCACGGCCCAACCCGATCTCGATGCCATCTACGCGCCCATCGGCATGGGGTCGGGGATCTGCGGTCTGATTACGGTGCGTGATCTGCTTGGGCTCGACACCGAGATCATTGGTGTCGTCGCCGACAATGCACCCGCCATTGCCTTGTCGTTCGAGCAGGGTCGCCCCGTTCCGACCAACACGGCCAATACCTTTGCCGACGGCATGGCCTGCCGCGTCCCGCACGAGGAGTCGCTTGCGATCATCCAACGGGGCGCGGAGCGCATCGTGCGCGTGCGCGAAGACGAGATTGCCGCGGCCATGCGCGCCTGCTTCGAGGATACCCACAACGTCGCCGAGGGCGCCGGCGCGGCGGCGCTGGCCGCTCTGCTGCAGGAGCGCGACCGCATGCGGGCCAAGCGCGTCGCTCTCGTCTTGAGCGGCGGCAACATCGACCGCGAGATGCTCGCGGAGGTGCTGGCCGGACGCACGCCGGACGCGTAGGGCGCAATAGGCGTCGGCCGTATTGCGCCCTACGCCATCGACATCCCTTGCCAGCACGCCGAAACCCTCGTCAGATACGCGGGTTCGCTGACCCCTGCGATCCGATCGGAGCCATTCCCCATGAGCGACCCTCGCGCCGGGCTCGTTGCCGGCACGTTCCATATCCAGGCGCAGGAGCGCATCGTCTTCGGCACCCCCGCCGGCGAGGCGGTGGTTGCCGAGGCCGAGCGCGTCGGCGCCAGGCGCGTGTTCGTCACCTCCACTCGCTCGCTGGCGCAGAAGGAGAACGGGCCGCTGCAGCGCTTGCAGAAGGCGCTGGGCGCGCGCCACGTCGGCACCTATTCCACCATCCGGTCGCACAGCCCGCGCGAGGACGTAGTGGCGGGCGCCAAGGCCGCCCGCGAGGCCAAGGCCGACCTGCTGGTCGCCGTGGGCGGCGGCTCGGTGATCGACGCCACCAAGGGCATGCAGCTGTGCCTGTGGATGGGCCTCGACAGCCCCGAGGCGATGGAGCCCTATTGCCTCGGCTTCGAGCGCAACAAGTACAAGGACATGACATTGCCGGCCGATCCAATCCGCATGATCGCGGTGTCGACCACGCTCTCGGCTTCCGAGTTCACCGAGAACGCCGGCATCACCCAGTCCGCCACCAACACCAAGCAGTCGTTCCGCCACCGCTTGTTCGCTCCGCGCACCGTGGTGCTCGATCCGGAATCCACGCTCGACACGCCCGACTGGCTGCTGTTCTGCACCGGCATCCGCTCGGTCGATCACGCGGTCGAGAACTACTGCAACGCCAAGGCGAACCTGGCGACCGAGGCCCTTTCGCTCCAGGGACTCAAGCTGCTTCACCGTGCTCTGCCCGCCATCAAGAAGAGCCCTCGCGATCTGGCGCCGCGGCTGGAGGCGCAGATGGGCATGTGGCAGGCGATCGCTCCGTCGGCCTCCGGCGTGCCCACGGGTGCCAGCCACGGCATCGGTTATGCGCTCGGCGCCACCTTCGGCGTCGCGCACGGGCACACCTCCTGCGTCATGCTGCACGCGGTGCTGAAATGGAACGCAGCAGTCAATGCCGAGCGCCAGAAGGCCCTGTCGGAAGCGATGGGCGCACCGGGCCGGCCAGCCAGCGATCTTGTCCGAGAGCTGGTGGCGAGCCTCGACCAGCCCATCACACTACGGGCGGTCGGCATCAAGCATGAAAACCTCGACGAGATCGCGCGGCGCGCGCTGAGCTATCAGCCCGTGCAGCTCAACCCGCGCCCCATAAAGACGGTCGACGACGTAAAGGAGATTCTCGAGCTCGCATGGTGAGCTGGAAAGCCAACCGGCAAGGCTGGACACGCAGCACGCCTGCCGGCGAGGTTACAACCACGGGTCGTCCCTTTCGCGCAATGCAGGTCCGAGCACGGGGGCGATTGGATCGGCGAGGCGATAGACCACGTAGGTCGCGATAGGGACCCCGCGATCGCTGCGCACGAGGTTACCGAGCGGCGTGACGGAAGCAAAGCGCTCCAAGAGCATCCAGGGCCGCTGACGCCGCGCGAGCTCCACATAGATCGCTGGCGATGCCACGAGTGCATCGTCGATCGGCGGTAGGTGCGCATAGCGCATGCGCTCGTTCAGCTGCACGACCGGGGCCGCAGATCTGAGCCCCAAGGCGAGCTGACCGGTGGTGGCATAGCTGGACGTTGCTACCCACCGCGCACCATTTGCAACCCGCAGGCGATCAACCTCGGCTGCGAATTGCGACCAGCCTCGCATCTGCGCGGTCGGGTCTATGAAATCTGCTGTCTTCACGATTGGACGAAGAACATGCACGTAAAGGAGGCCCCAGAAGAGAAAGCCGACGACGAGGGCTGCGGCGCCGACGCGACCCATGAAGCGCGGGTTGGCGATGTGGGCAAGGGCGATTGCCGCACAGATGGCGAGAGCGGGATAGAGCGGCGCCACCCAATTGGGCTGTACGCGCGCGTGAACGGCGTGCACCAGCGCATAGGCGACGAGCGGGGCGATAGTCACAGCAAGCATGACGCGCGCCTGGTCACGCTCGGCCACGGCCATACGAATCACGATCCAGAGGCCCCACGCGGCCAAGATGGCGATGACGGGACTTGCGAGACCCAGATACGCGCCCACGAACTCGAGCAAGTAGTTGAGCGTCGCGTCCTCGCCTCGTGCCACGCGCCCGAACTGCTTGTCGAAGGACGCCCAATCGTGCTCGAGGTTCCAAAAAATCACCGGCAGAGCAAGCACACAGGCCAGCGTGCCGCCTGCCCAAAGCTGCCAGGACCGCAGCCAGCGCCAGTTGGCCGGCACCAGGGCTATCCAGAGCGCTATCCCGGCCCCCACGAACAGGTTGGTGTACTTGGAGAGCAGGCCCAGGCCGGAAAACAAACCTATCGCCAGCCCCCAATGGGCGTCCTGAGAGCGATGCAGCTCGGCAAGGGCCCAGACCGTCAACCCCCAGAAAAGTACCGAGGGCGTGTCGGGGTGATGATCACACCGCCCACCGCAAGCAAAGGCATGGCCAGCGACACCCAAGTTGCCTGCTCGGCGATGTTCCGGTCGAAGAGGATCGCCGTCGTTCGCCACAAGATAAAGGGACCGAGCAACGAAGCCAGCGGTGCCGCAAGACGGATTCCAAAGGAATTGTCGCCCGCAATCCACCTGCCCGCGGCGATCATCCATCCGGCCATCGGCGGATGATCGAGGTAGGACAATGCCGGGGCTAGCGCCCAGAGCCGGTAGTAGGCCTCGTCATCCGTGAGCGGGGTGGTGCCAGCGACCCAGAGGCGCACCAGGGCCACGCCAGCGACTGCAGCGATGAGCCGGCGCGATGGCCAACCGACCCCCTGTCTGTCGTGAATGAGTGAGATGAGCCTAGCTCCGCCGCCAGGTGAGCACTGAGCTCGCCGCGTAGTTGAAGACGACGCCCATCAGGGCCCCGGCCGTGCCGGCGAGCCACCAGCTTGGCCGGCTCCCATAAACCCAGTTGGCGACGCCGACGTTGGCGATCGTGCCGACACTGCAGACTGCATAGAACGTGATGAGGCCTTTGAGCGCCGAGAGCCCCCTCAGCCGCCGGTCACGATAGGTGAGCTGGTTGTTCAGCACGAAATTGGAGGTCATGGCAGCGTAAGCGGCAAAGGTCTGCGCCCAATCGAAAGCGAACCCCAGCGCGAGGCCCTGTTGCAGCGCCCACAAGTGCACGAGCAGACCGGTCGAGCCGACCAGGGAGAACAGGACGAAGCGAATGGACAGCCAGTCGCCGGACAGCTTGGCAAGCAGCAGGCCGAGGTATTCGAAGACGACCAGGCTATCCAATTTCGATTGGCCATGCCGGCGCGCACGGAACGTGAAGGGCAGCTCGACGACCCTCAGCGGCTGTTTGCTCGAGGCCACGATATCGAGCAGGACCTTGAAGCCGTGCGTCGATAGTCCCGGCGCTATGGCGTCGAACAGCTCCCGCCGCATCATGAAAAATCCGCTCATGGGGTCGCTGAGTTGGACGCCGAGAAAGCGCTTCGCGCACTGCGTCGCCAACCGGCTGCCCCAATGCCGCACGCGAGAGAGGCCACCTTGGGCGGCACCGCCAGCCGCAAAGCGCGTGCCGACCACGATATCCGCGCCCTGCTGAATGCTCTCGAGCATGCGCGGCAGCAGGGTTTCGTCGTGCTGCAGGTCCGCATCCATGACGGCCACCGCCGAAGCCGACGAGGCCAGCATGCCCTCGATGCAGGCGCCGGCCAGCCCGCGCCTAGCGATGCGCCGCAAGCAACGAACGCGCGGGTCTGATTGGGCTATTTTGCGGGCCGCGTCGACCGTGCCGTCCGGGCTGTTGTCGTCGACGAAGATGACTTCCCACCTGACGCCGGCGAGGGCCTCGGCGATGCGCATCACGACGAGCGGGATGTTTTCAGCCTCGTTGAAGGTGGGAACGACAATCGAAAGCTCGGGGCCTCCCTGGCTATCCGCCTCCGGCTGGCGCCGAACCACCGACTCCGTTGCCGTCCTGTAGAGGTCGTGCCCCATGCCTGCTGTCGCGGTCCCATCGCGTGTTGCCATTGGTCGTCCGCGTCCGCCTCGTGCAGGCAGGCGTGGTCAGTCGCCTCGACCGCCCACCAGTCAAGTGCTCTCCGCCGAGGCGCCAGGCAACGACTTGGCGCCGGCCCGCCCGAGTATTGCCCAATACACCAACCCGACCGTGAGTGCCATGAACACTCCCGCAAAGACGATATCGCTCAAGAAATGTGCGCCTTGGGACACGCGGACCGCTCCGCTGGCGAACCCTAGCAGCGTGCCTGCCGCCACCAATGCGGCCGCCCACTGGGGCGCCACGAAAGCGACGGCATAAAATGGCAAGAAAATCGATGCCGCCTCGCCGCTGACAAAAGAGCAGTTGCGCGGGCACTGATTTGCCGGAATCAGCGGCCGTGTGAAGGCCTTGGAACCTCCGAACTCGGCGACTTGCCTCGGACGCGCCCGCCCCCAATGATCCTTCAGCGTGAGGTTGGCGATGATCCCGGGCCCCATCACCAGGCAGATAGCCAAGAACAGCCACTGGGCAAAAGTCAGATGCAACCAGGCGCGCTTTCGATCGCGCGTCATCCAGAGGCCAACAGCCGCGCCCGCAACGCAAAGCCAAAAGACAACCACGAAAAAGACCCGCAGACCGACCACCAAGAACGCCGACTGCCCGGCAAAATTCCTGTCGCCGGAGTAGAACGCGCGGCTGACCATCAGGTCGATTTCCGGAAACGCCAGAAATATCGCGCCCGCCACGACACCGAGCGTTAGCGCGGAAATCAAGAAGACTGTCGGAAATCTGCTGGCGCGCGCAGTGCCGGTGGACGCGGTGGCAACTGCAGACATGTCGTGTCTCCCCATGGCTTCACGAGATGCAAGCGTTGTCCGGCCGGCGGACCTGACCGCGCCTCATGTACCTGGTTGTCGCTTGGATGTCAGCTCGATGGCAACACTGTGGCGGAAACGCAAGTCTTGGGAAATTGAGCGGTATGGCCGGACTATGCGGGGCTCGAGCGCATCGCTTTAATGCGTCAAGCTCAGTGCTTGCGCCGCTGCAACAGACGGGTCTCCAGCACTGAGCGCGGGATCGGCGCCAGCCGGCGGCGCTCGGCCGCCACGACCTCAGCCAGCGCGGAGGCGATGAGTTCCGCCGCGCACTCCAAGCCGGGCACGCGTTGAAGGTCGTCGCGAATGTAGGCCAGCGTGTCTCGCACCGTCCCGAGATCGATCAGCGGCACGTTCCGTTTCGGGTCAATGGGGCCCTGCACGTTTCTCCCTCGAGCATTTTTGCGTCCGTGGCGACGTGCTCCGCAAAAAGCATGCGAGGGCCCCTGCCGGTTGCTCAGGCCGCCCGCACCATCCTGCTTAGCAGCTCGAGCACGGCGATCATGAAGCCGACGCGATCCTCGGCGGCTTCGGCCATGATCGAGAAATAATTGGGCGTTTCCGGCATGATCTCGCCAATCACCTCACCATACTCGAAACGAAGATCTGCCTCGTGCTTGCGCGCAATGGTCTGCATCTTCGAGTTCTCGGCCAGGCAGCTCATGTAAAGCCGGCGGATGCCGCGGTTGCGGGCGGCGCGCACGATACGACCCATCAGATCGCTGCCGATGCCTAGGTCCTGATAAACCGTTTCGACGGAGAAGGCCGCTTCCGCCTCCTCGCCCCAGGCGTCGCCCAGCCGGCGCAACTCGGCGGCCGCTCGCACGCGCCCTTCCGCGATGTAGCCGTAGACCACACTGCCGAACTCGGCCATCCGGCTAGCATAGTCCTCGATGAAGGAATCTGAGACGGAATGCGCAAAGCGCATGCGCCGGCTCTCCTTGTCGAGGCGCAGCAAGTGGTCGCGGAACTTGTCCGTCTCCGTCGGCCACAGCTTCCGGATCGTGCCTTGGCTGGCCCCCTGGTTGGAAAGTACTTCGCTCATGATCACACTCCATCTGCTATTGCCGCGCTCATGCTTGTTGTCGTTGGGAGCGCGGGTGAGCCCCGCATCTGGGACCTCATCATGCACTGCACAATTCTCGCCGACGATGACGCTGGTGTGACGAAGAAAAATGGCGATATAACAATGAAATAAGTTTGATGCTGCACCGCCACATGCGGCGATCCGCCGCGAATGGTGCCGCGGCGTGCACCTTGCTCATCCGCTGTGCTCGACATTGCATCCCAACCGTGCGCCGCCGACGCAATGCCCCGCGTCCTGCGTTCTCGAAGGACGGGCGCGCATGCCGGCCTGCTTCGACATGCTCAACACCGGGTTGGAGACACGAGGCCCGTCGAACTGTGGGCCGCGTCGCCTTGACCCACCGCTATGGTCGCGCTAGCCGAGGCGGCGATGACCCTCCTCGACAAGTATCGCGCGCTCGTCACCAACGGCGTTATCGAAGCCGACCCCGCGCAAGCCTCGGCTGCAGGTAGCCTCGATGCGCTGGCGCGAGCGCTCAGATCGTGGCGCCCGCAACGCGGTGCCCTGGGCCGTGTGCTCGGCCGCGCGACGCCTGCGCCCAGGGGGCGCTATATTTTTGGGCCCGTGGGGCGCGGCAAGACCATGCTGATGGACCTCTTTTTCGAGGCCATCAGGTTCAGGCCCAGGCGGCGCGTGCATTTCCACGAGTTCATGGCCGAGGTGCACGATCACATCGGCGCGGCACGCAAGAGCGTGCCGGGCGATCCGATCCCGCGCGTCGCGCGGGTGCTGGCAGCCAAAGCGCGCCTTATCTGCTTCGACGAGCTGCACGTCACCGACATCGCCGATGCCATGATCCTAGGTCGCCTCTTCAAGGGCCTGATCGAGGCGCAGGTCGTGGTGGTGGCCACGTCGAACGTGCCGCCGCACGAGCTCTACAAGAACGGTCTCAACCGCGCGCTCTTCCTGCCCTTCGTCGACCTGATCACGCAGCACATGGACGTCGAGGAGCTGCTGGCGGCGAAGGACTTCCGGCTCGAAAAACTGGTAGGCAGACCGCTCTATTTCACTCCCGCGGACGCGCGCGCGAAAGCGGAGATGGACCAGCTCTGGACGCAGCTGACTGGCAACCACCCTGGCGCGCCGATGGACCTCGAGGTCAAGGGGCACAAGGTTCGTGTACCCCTCGCATCCATGGGCGTGGCGCGCTTCTCGTTCGCGCAACTGTGCGAGCAACCGCTGGGGGCGAACGACTTCCTGCATATCGCCCACGCCTTTCACACCGTGCTGATCGACGGCATCCCGGCGCTCACGCCCGGACGGCGCGACGTGACACGCCGCTTCGTCAATCTCATCGACACGCTCTATGACAGCCGCGTGTGCCTCATCGCCTCGGCCGCCACCGAGCCCGATGCGCTCTATCCGGCGGGTGACATGCAGTTCTTGTTCGAGCGCACCTCCTCCCGCCTGTTCGAGATGCGATCGGACGGCTACCTCACAGGCCGCATCGACCGGCTCGCTGCCGCGACCTCGGCGTGAAGCGGGAGCGGATTGCCTTATATTGCGCCACGCACACTGTTTCGCGCTCGGCGCCGCGCGCCAGCAAAGCGAAAGGCTTCCCTTTGCCTTGAACGGTGCGAGGTTTCAGGCTAACCAACGGGGCTCAACACATCGCAATCCAAGGAAGCATCAGTCATGGCGCGTAAGAAGATCGCGCTGATCGGCGCTGGCATGATCGGCGGCACGCTTGCTCACCTCATCGGCCTCAAGGAGCTGGGCGACGTCATTCTCTTCGACATCGTCGAGGGCGTGCCGGGCGGCAAGGGCCTCGACATCTCGCAGGCCGGCGCCATCGAGGGGTTCGATGCGAAAATCAAGCCCGCCAACGCCTATGCCGAGATCGAGGGTGCCGACGTGGTCGTCATCACCGCCGGCGTGCCGCGCAAGCCCGGCATGAGCCGCGACGACCTGCTCGGCATCAACATCAAGGTGATGGACCAAGCGGGGGCCGGCATCAAGAAATACGCGCCGAACGCCTTCGTCATCGTCATCACCAACCCGCTAGATGCCATGGTGTGGGCGCTGCAGAAGGCCTGCGGGCTGCCCAAGAACAAGGTCATCGGCATGGCCGGCATTCTCGATACCGGCCGCTTCCGCACCTTCCTGGCGGACGAGCTGAAGGTCTCGGTCGAGGACGTGACAGCCTTGGTGCTGGGCGGCCACGGCGACGACATGGTGCCGATCGCCCGCTATTCCACCGTTGCCGGCATCCCGCTGCCGGATCTCGTGAAGATGGGCTGGCTCAAGCAGGAGCGGCTCGACGCCATCATCGATCGCACGCGCAAGGGCGGCGGCGAGATCGTCAACCTGCTGAAGACTGGCTCCGCCTTCTATGCGCCGGCCTCCTCCGCCATCCAGATGGCCGAGAGCTACCTCAAGGACAAGCGCCGCGTGCTGCCCTGCGCCGCCTTCCTCAATGGCGAGTACGGGGTGAAGGGCATGTACGTGGGCGTTCCTGTGGTGATCGGCGCCAACGGCATCGAAAAGATCGTGGAGATCGACCTCAATGCCGCGGAGCGGGCGATGTTCCAGAAGTCGGTGGAGTCGGTGAAAGCGCTGATCGAGGCCTGCACCAAGATCGCGCCTCACCTGGGAACGTAGCTCCCGTCCCGGAGGCGGTGAGCAAAGCGAGCGCTGGCCGGGATCTCGAACTGAGGCAGGCGAACGCGATCCGCGGAGAAGACATCCCATGCCCAAGAAGGCCATCACGACGCCAAAGGCCAAGGCCATCGGCCCCTACTCGGCGGCCGTCGAGAGCGGCGACCTCGTCTTCGTCTCCGGCCAGATCCCGCTCGATACTGCAACCGGCAAGCTGGTAGAGGGTGACATCGGTGCCCAGACCAAGCAGTCGCTCGAAAACCTCAAGACCATCCTCACCGCGGCGGGCGTGACCTTCGCGCACGTGGTGAAGACCACGATCTTCCTCACCAGCATGGGCGATTTCGCCGCCGTCAACGAGGTCTACAGAGGCTTTGTCGGCGAGCCCTACCCCGCGCGCTCGACCATTGCCGTTGCCGCGCTGCCAATGGGCGCCAAGGTCGAGATCGAGATGATCGCCTCGCGCAGCGCCGTTTGACCGTCCAAGCCGGATCGATCCCATGAATGTCCATGAGTACCAGGCCAAGCAGCTGCTGCGTCAGCACGGGGTGCCGGTGGCGCAGGGTGCACCGGCTTTCACGGCGGAAGAGGCGGTGAAGGCCGCGCAGGCGCTGCCCGGCCCCGTCTGGGTGGTGAAGGCGCAGATCCACGCCGGCGGCCGCGGCAAGGGCAAGTTCAAGGAGCCGGAAGCGGGCGACAAGGGCGGCGTGCGCCTCGCCAAGTCGATCGACGAGGTGAAGACGTTCGCCCAGCAAATGCTGGGCAAGACGCTGGTGACGATTCAGACGGGGCCGGCCGGCCGCGTCGTCAAGCGCCTGTTCATCGAAGACGGCTGCGACATCGCGCGCGAGCTTTATCTCTCGGCGCTGGTCGACCGGGCCACCTCGCGCATCGCGTTCATCGTCTCCACCGAAGGCGGCATGGACATCGAGAAGGTGGCGCACGACACGCCCGACAAGATCGTCACGCTGTCGATCGATCCAGCGTCGGGGTATTCCAGCTTCCACGGCCGCAAGGTGGCAGCGGCCCTCGAGCTGACCGGCGACCAGATCGACCAGTGCGTGAAGCTGGTCGGCCAGCTCTATGGCGCCTTCGTCGAGAAGGACATGGCGCTGCTCGAGATCAACCCGCTGGTGGTGACGAAGGCCGGCAAGCTCACCTGCCTCGACGCCAAGATCAACTTCGAGGACAGCGCGCTCTTCCGCCACAAGGACGTGGCCGATCTGCGTGACATCGCCGAGGAGGACCCGGCCGAGGTCGAAGCCTCCAAGTACGATCTGAACTACGTCAAGCTCGACGGCCAGATCGGCTGCATGGTAAACGGCGCCGGCCTCGCTATGGCCACCATGGACATCATCAAGCTCTATGGGCTGGAGCCTGCCAACTTCCTCGACGTCGGCGGCAGCGCGTCCAAGGAGAAGGTGGCGGCGGCCTTCAAGATCATCCTCTCCGACCCCAGCGTGAAGGGCATTCTGGTCAACATCTTCGGCGGCATCATGCGTTGCGACATCATCGCCGAGGGCGTGGTGGCCGCAGCCAAGGAGATGGCCATCAAGGTGCCCCTGGTGGTGCGGCTGGAAGGCACCAACGTCGATTTGGGCAAGCAGATCCTGGCCCAGTCAGGCCTCAAGATCGTCCCCGCCGACAACCTCGCCGATGCCGCCAAGAAGATCACCGACGAAGTGAAGAAGGCGATCTAAGCATCTGATCTTGCTGCGTGCTAGCTTCTGGCTTTCTTGTGATCTGCGGGTGCTGTGCGCACGCGAAGGAAGCCACCCTAATTCCCATAGATACGGCGCGATATAGTACCGTTGACCGAATCAGCGGGAACGTCACATGGCAAAGCGATCCACCCCCGGGCCGCCCACTCGGGCCGAACTGAGTCCGGATGAGAAACGCAAGGCCGTTCGTCGGTTCGAAGCCCGTATTGAGAGATTTGAAGCATTCGATCCCGAGACGATTTCGGGACGCGGCGATCCCAAGATCACCGAGCTTGCGGTTGCGGCCAAGGGCGCACTCGAAAAAAAGCTAACCGCCTGGCACGATGCAGAATAGGCAATTTTCGCGACTTGGGTCGATTGAACCTAGATCCTGCAGTTGACCGCAGGCGCACGTG
>JRHI01001985.1_pt1 | contig 15313 bp, 11 predicted proteins | sample 215371 | NCBI WGS metagenome assembly JRHI01 (sample SAMN02929681, study PRJNA255918) | sediment metagenome | biome: cave system; feature: Ice Cave; material: Sediment; isolation source: sediment from deep within a dark volcanic ice cave with no known source of... ...
GTCATGTACCCGCCGTAGCTATGTCCGCGAATGCCAATGCGTTTGGAATCGATCGGATACTCCTTCGAGATCGCATCCACGCCGGCCATGATGTCCCGGAAGTCACCGCCGCCGAAATCCTTTACGTTGCCCTGCGTGAACGTCTCGCCCTGGCCGTAACTGCCTCTCGGGTTGGGGCAGAAAGCGAAGTAGCCCATGGCCGACTCGGGCCCCATAATTTTCGCGTCCCAGTGCGAGGTACACGCCGCAGACGGTCCGCCATGGACGTTTACTATGAGCGGATATTTTGTGCCCGCGGCAAATCCCTTAGGCAGCAATAACCAGCCTTGCAGCCGGGTGCCTCCGTTCACCCAATGATAATTGCGCATCTCGCCCCATGCAGGTTTCACGTCGGAGTTAAGTGTCGTGAGTTGCTTCCATTGGCCGATCGGGCCAACCCAAACATCGGGGGGAGTGCTTGCCGATTCCCGGATTACGGCAGTCACAGTCCCGTCATAGGAGGAGGAGATCGTTTGCCCTACAAATTCCTGGGCCGTCCAAAGCGCGCGCACCGAACCTTCAAGGTTCACTGAGCCGAAGCCGGATTGTCCGTCGACATTTTGAAGGAAGGTGATGCGGTTCGGATCTGTCCAGGCCAACGAAGAAGGAGACCCTTTGATGTTGGGGATAAGATTCCGTGCCGCCCCGCCCGCGATGGGGACAACGTGAACGTCGCCGCCGGTTGCACCCTCGTCGCTCATCAGCCCTTCAATAAACGCCACGTACTTTCCATCGGGAGACACCCGCGGCTCCGCAATCTGCCGCTTCGGAGCGTAAATCTCATGCATCTCCCCTGACTGCGCGTTAATGCGGTAGAGCCGCGCGACATACCAGTTCGCATCGCCGGAGCCATGAGCGGCCGTTGCTACCCAGCTGTGTCCGTCGGGCGTCCAGTCGTACTCATAGATGTAGAGGTCAGCGGGAGAAACTTGGGTCAGCGAGTTCGTGCCCAGATCGATAGCCGCCAGACGCTGCTCGTAAATCTTGTCGTCGATGACTCCGGCGAGTGGCGTCATGGGTTGAAGAGGGCCCGCTATCCGCGGTATGCCTTCGATAAACAGAACGGCGACTTTCGACCCATCCGGAGAGAAGCGTGGAGCGTCCACATATCCTTTCAACTCTGCTCGCTTTGCCGGAGTACTTTTGTCGTCGTTAATCGCCACCGTCCAGATCTGAGCTGCAGGAACATTGCCTGGCAGATCCGCGATGAAGGCGACCTGCTTCGAATCTGCGGACCACGAGACCTCGCGCAGCGGAAGCTTGCCCTCAACTGCAATCTGGCGAGTGGGGCCGCCACTTACGGAAATAACCCAGAGTTCGTCATTGACGATGTAGGCAACGTGAGTTCCGTCGGGGGAGATCGCAACCTGATCGATCTTCTTTGCCTGTGGCATCGAGTCGAAAACCGTGGCTGCGCGGGAGACTCCGACTGCCTGACCGTTAGCAGAAGAAAAAGCGCAAACGAGCGAGGCGGCAATTGCGCACGGCAGTAACAGAGAGCGGATTCGAAATTCCATTTTCATGTCACAGAAGTATATAAGGACCTTCAGCAGAGTAATTGCGTTTTACGATAAGCAACAGCCGCAGGGCTTTCCACGGATGGCCTGGATCCCTTCCCATACGACCAGCGGAGTGATCGCCAACGCCGCGACTGGATCTGCCCACGCGATTCGAAAGATGGCGTGTACTGCGAGTCCAATCAGGGCTATTAGTGAGAGATAAGCGCATAGCATGGATTCCGCGGCGTCCGCGCGCAATGCGGCACTGCCCGTGGCCGAGGACAACCGCCGCTTCTCGCGCACAAGCCAGGGCATGATTGCCGCTGCAGCAAGCAGGATTGCAATTCCGGCATAGCTCAATGCCGGTTCCCTGTGGCCCCGCAGCGTCATAGTGGAAGTGGCCACAATGAATAGGGCTAAGACAAAAAGCAGACTGCCTGTAATCTGTGTAGCCCGCCGCTCTTCGCGTTCGTCGACAATGTGCCTCCGAAATCGCCACAGAACAAATGCAGCCGAGAGCAATTCGATTGCGCTGTCCCCTCCGAACGCAAGTAGCGCGGGACTTCCCGCCTGCCACGCCGCCCACAGTGAAACACTTGCCTCAATGCTCATCCACGCAATCGTGATGGCCTGAATCAGATGGATACGTCGGATGGGGTCTGGCGCGGCGATCTCCGTATTCGAGAACACAATTAAAATCCCATGATGTTGTAGCCGCAATCTACGTAGATGACTTCGCCGGTGATGCCCGAACTGGCGTCGGAGGCGAGAAAGACTCCGGTTGAACCGACTTCGCGCACGTCTACATTCCGACCCAGGGGCGCGCGTTCAGCGTGAGACTTGAGCATGTCTCCGAGGCCGGAGATGCCGCGCGCAGCCAGAGTTTTGATGGGCCCGGCGGAGATGGCGTTCACCCGAATCCTCTTTTTTCCCAGATCGGAGGCCAGATAACGCACGCTGCATTCCAGAGCTGCCTTAGCCACCGCCATCACGTTGTAGTGGGGAACAACTTTTTCTGCGCCGTAGTAGGTCATCGTGATGATGGAGCCCCCGTCTTCCATGAGCGGTGCAGCGGCGCGCGAAACTGCAATCAGCGAATACACGCTCACGTCGTGCGCGATGCGAAAGCCTTCGCGCGTGGTGTTGACGAAGTCGCCTTTGAGTTCTTCGGCAGGCGCGTACGCAACGGAGTGCACCAACGCGTGCAATTTTCCGTGGCGTTCTTTGAGTGTGGCGAAAAGGCGGTCGATGTCTTCGTCCTTGGAGACGTCACACATATAGCCTTCGGCGCCGGGCAAGGAGAGGATAAGATCCCTGGCTTCCTGTTCCAGCCGCTCGTTTTGATAGGTGATGGCAAGCTTCATGCCGGCGGAGTGCAGTCCCTGGGCGATGGACCAGGCAATCGAGCGCTTGTTGGCGACTCCAAAGACGACGGCGGTGCGACCCTGCAGGTCAGAGGACATGAGAGCTCCTTCGAATGGGAAAGAATATCAGGTGCGAGGAGAAGCCAGAAGCGTCGGCCGGAGGAGCTTTGGTTTAACTATTTGCTGCGCCCACTTCATCGACGCTCACTGCCGACTCTACCGGCCAACTGGCGGCCACAAACGATAATGCGTACACGCACGCCAGAATTGCAAAAGCTGTGACCAGGCTGACCTTGTGTGCAACCGCACCTACCGCAAGGGCGAGCACGAGTTGCAGGAACGTCCCGAAGAAATAAAATGTATTTTGCACCCGTCCCATCAAATGTGGCGGGACCATTTCCATCAGGCTGGTATTCATGGCGATGCCACCCACGCCCCGCGCTGAACCCATGACGCCGTACAGGAATATGGCCGCGACCAGCCAATGCGAGACCGGAGCGCAAACTACGCAGGCGGCCAACAACGCCATGGAAAATGCAACCGAGCGCCGGCCACCAATGCTGGCGATGACGGCGGGAGCATAGAGGGCGCTAAGAAATGCACCGGTGCCCCATCCGGCGTTGAGCCATCCGCGCCGGCATGGAAAATGCGTTCACTCAACGAGGGTGTGACGACGACTCCGGTAATCATCGCGCCTAGAAAGAGCGCCCAACTAATGCCGAGCAGCACGACTGGACGATGATCGCGGAGAAAATGCAGGCCTTCCCGCATCTCGCGCCAGAAACGCGCGACCTGGGACTCAGTGGTGGGCAGATCGGTTCGAAATTGGTCGGGGCGCGATGCGACGTGCCGGCCCTTGCGCACCGCGAAGTAGCAGCAGAACGAGACGACGTAGGTGGAAACATCGATTAGCAGCACGCCGCCGAGCCCGATATGGTTGTACATAAATCCAACGATTCCGCCGGCGATCAACCATCCCCCTTGCACGCCTGCCAACAGAAAAGTGTTGGACTGCAGAAACTCACCTTCCGGCGTCAGTTCCTGAATGAGCGCAGTGATCGTCGGCCAGAACATCCAGAAGCCGGCGGCCACCAGGGTATTCATCAGGTAGAGTTGCCAGACTTGTACGTGTCCGCGAAAAGCGAGGATGGCAACCGCGACGATAATGATGGCGCGTACCGCATCAAGCCACATCACCAGACGGCGGCGGTCTTCGCGGTCGATTATGACTCCCGTGAAAGGGAGCATGAGCATGGCGGGAACGGTCTGCAGCACGGCAAAGGTGCCCAAGGCAACTTCCGAGTGGGTTGCTTCAAGAATGTACCAGGCGACAGCGGCCGAATTCATCCCGCTGCCCAACATGGAGATCACATTGGCGGCGAACACGAAACGCAGCGGCCGCTGGCCGAGGATTGCGCGCATACCTTCAATTTAACCGAAGAGATGCAACGTGTTCACCGGGTACGGGTTGTATTTTATGAACGCATGCCGTGGTCCTGTCAAAAAGAACGTCCCAACGGGAAAGACAGGCTAATCTTCCGCAGCAAGCGCGGCACCCAGTGCATCTTCGCCCACGGTTGAGGCAAACCGGGGACCGACGGAATTTCCCCAGTTTTCCCCGGCCGAATGTCTATACACTTCCGGTTGCGACTGGGCCTGCGCTCTCGTATTCACGATAATGACGCCTCTCGAGGTGTCTGTGCTTTCCATCACCTTAGAATGCCGATCGTGCCATCGGCAAAAAATCGTTTTCCACCGCCGAACGTTATCGGAAATATCTTCAGCCAGAACGCATCGACAAGATCATGCTTGGTTTCAAGGCTATCCTCTTCATTAACCGAAGAGATGCAGCGTGTTCACCAACCTTCCGGAGTGATGAGTGCAGATTCGGAAGCTGAGGATTACCTATGTACGGCCGTGAAGGGCCGAAAGGAGAATAGTAATTCTTCTTGGATTTTGATGGTCAATGATGTTAGGACGTTACGGTTTCAGTAATTCCGCCGAGAGCAAGTTTGCCTTCATGGCCAGATTGTGTCCACGTTCCATGTCACCGGCAGCAACCGCCGCTTTGGATTGCTCTATGAACTGTTGAATTTGAGTCATCATCTCTTGCTGGCTGGAGTTAAGCTGGCGTCCCGCGACTTGTTTCAGGTTACTCTCAACCGATCCCAGCAATTGATCCGTGGTGTCACGTTGCTGCGAAGCTTGTGCTCCACCGGGACCACCGACCAGCTGAACAGGCGCTTCGGTGGTTCCGCCGTCGTGGACAACCTTTTTTTCTGGCGCGCAATTTGACGGAGCCAATGTGCCATTGGTTGGAGCGGAATTGGCTTGAGCCACGGGAGTTGCAGTGCTACCAGTACTGGTGGTGCCGGCAGCGGCAGTATTACTGGTGGCCGAGGGCGTGCAGTTGGCCGACGCATTAGGCGGTGCATTCGCTGCCTTCGACTTTTTGCGGTTACGCTGCTTGCTCTTTGGGACTTTCGCCTCGTTCTGTCCCTTCGAAAGTTGAGCTGGAGATGAGACTGACGGCGTTGACGTTGGCGAAGCCGGGGCGCTTTGCGAGCTTGCAGCATTGTCCTGATTTGCGGCTAAGGGCGTGTTGGGCGAACCACCGCCGATTTGAGCGAAGACCAGCTCGCCTCTTACAGCGGAACACAAAATACAAATCGAAAGAATTGTAGCCAGAGTCATACCCGGATCTCAGGCGGCCGCGTGGCCGAATTTAGCTCATTCTACGCTTCTCGATTGCCAGAATAACGGAGGCAAGATACATCTGAAAACTTAAGTTTTCCTTTCCGGGACACCCGGAAATTAATCGCCAGGTTCAGCCATTGCTGGAGTCGAAGTTTCCGGGTGGTCGATAACATCCGGGCTGAAAGATGCCAATGGGAGACGAAAGCGGAAGGTCGTGCCTTCCCCTTCCGTCGATTCAAATTCCACCGAGCCGTAATGCCACTGCAGAATCTGGTACGTCTGCGCCAGTCCAATGCCGCTGCCGTCTTTCTTAGTCGTAAAGTAAAGTTCAAAAATTTTATTCTGCACGTCACCAGGAATACCGCTGCCCCGGTCGCGGACCTCGGCGACGGCGACGTCGTCTTCACGGCGCGCCGAGATGGTGAGCACGCCCCCTTGGGGCATCGCCTGCACTCCGTTCAGTACTACATTAAGCAATGCCTGCTTCATCAAATCAGTGTCCACCTTCACGTGCAGGATCTCATCGGGCAGGGCGTGTTCAATGGTGACGCCGTGTTGTTCGGCATCCGGGGCGGCGAGGACAGCCACCTCATCCAGCAACCGGCTGAAATCCAGTTCCTCAAGGTGCAGCTCCCGCGCGCGCATGAAGTCAACGAGCGTCTGCACCACACGATCAAGACGATGAATCTCGCTGCCAATGATGTCCATGTGGCGGCGCGTGTCCGGGTCCTCCTGTGCGAGCTTGTTCTGCAGAAGTTGCAGATGCAGCACAATGGCATTAATCGGATTCTTGACCTCATGAGCCACGCCGCCGGTTACACGTCCGCTGGCCGATAGCCGGCGAGACATCTCAATTTCGTCTCCAATGCGGCGGACGGACTCGGTGTCGCGCATGATGAGAAGAGCGCCGATCTGAGTATTTTTTTCGTGAACAAAATCGAGGGAGACCTGAACGCGTCTTCCGCCGGAAGCGTCAAATTCACGTTGTATCAGGGGACGGCCGCGCTCAAAGGCGTCCAGCACTGCAGCTCCCAGCGGGGTATCGCGGGAGAAGACTTCCTTTACCGTGCGGCCGAGCAACTCGCGGCGAGGACGGCCAAGGAAACGCTCGACGGGGGCGCTGACCAGCACCACACCCGAATCGAGAGAGAAGAGCACCAGGCCGTCCTGCAACTTGGACATGAGTTGGTCCACGTTGTCCTTGAGAGCGGAAAAAATTTCCCTGGTATCCCGCATCTGCCGGCCCAGGTTGGCAATTTTCAACGTAACCAGGCCATATTCATCGTGTCCCGAGTCTTCGCCGGAAAGTTCGTCGCCATGTCCGGCGCTCACACTATCGAGATTTCGGCTGATTTCCCGAAGAGGACCCAGCGCAAAATTAGAGATTCCGGCGGCTAGAATCAACGACGCAAAGACGGAGGCAATGGAAAAATAAAGCGCATGCATGAGCCGAGGGGTCAGCTCACTTTTCAGGAAAACCGTGGACACGCCGATGCGGATGGTGCCGAAAGGTGCGCCATTGAGCTGTAAAGGAAAGCTGACGTCGTAAACTGCGGCAGGGTTATAAACGAGGCGGAGCTGCTCCCAAAAGTGGGCGGCGAGGACGCGCTGAAAGGCCGGGCGTGCGACCACGATTTTTCCCACCAGACTAGCATTCGTGTGAAGCAATGCCTTCCCATCGCTTCCCACAATTGCGGCGTCATAGATGAAGGACCAGTTTCCAACGTCGGATTGCAGCATGTTATTCAGACTGACGTCGGTTGGCAGGTACTCCATAAGCGCCCGGCGGACGACGGCGGGATTCGTGGTGTCCAGACGGGTGCTGCTGAAATCGGGGATGTCGTTTTCGGCTGCATAGGCAGCCTGCTGAGTCAGGCGCGTAGCCGTTTCGTGTGCGTTGGTGATGCGCTGACGCAGAATTTGCGAAATGTAGAGATAGGAAAAGGCCGACACCATCACCGTGACCATGAAAGTAATGCCCAGGACGATGATTGTTTTACGCAACATCATTGACGAAAACCGATGGTTGATTGCTGGCGAAGTGCCACCGACTGGAGTTGTACGATTATTCCTCCTTCACAGCGGCGGCCTCAGCGGCGGCATTACCGTATTCCTTCAGCTTATTATGAAGGGTTTTCAGACTTATTCCGAGAATTTCAGCGGCTCGGGTTTTGTTATTGCTGGTCGCCTCAAGCGTCTTAAGAATGAGCATTTTTTCGGCCTCTTCAACAGTCGTGCCGACGCCGAGACGCACAGCGTCAGGGTCGTTGGGCGCCGTGCGTAACGGGGCTTGACCGAAGCCCGGAGGCAGATGCTTGGTTTCGATCATACCGCCGTCGCAGACAATCACGGCCCGCTCGAGACAGTTACGCAGCTCCCGGACGTTTCCTGGCCAGGAGTAGTTGTTGAACAGGTTAAGCACGGCTTCGCTGACCGCCCCGACCTTCCGCGAATGCTTGGCGCTCATCTCGCCGAGCAGCAAGTGAACAAGGTCCACAATGTCTTCCTTGTGTTCCCGCAGCGGAGGCATATGTATGTTAAAGACATTGAGGCGATAGTAGAGATCGCTGCGCAACTCCCCGCGAGATACGGCTTCATCTGGGACTTTGTTGGTCGCTGCGAGGACGCGCACATCCACCGAGGTCTCGACCTTGCTGCCCAGTCGGCGCAGTTTGTGGTCTTCCAGTACGCGCAGCAGCTTGGCTTGGGTGGAGACCGGCATCTCACCGATTTCGTCGAGTAGAAGCGTTCCGCCTTCGGCCAGCTCAAAGCATCCGGTACGCCGCTCCAGAGCTCCGGTGAACGCGCCCTTTTCATGGCCGAAAATTTCGCTCTCGATCAAGGTTTCCGGAATCGCGGCGCAGTTGATTGCGACAAAAGTCCGGTCCTTACGCGGACTGAGTTCATGGATGGTGCGCGCGACCAGCTCTTTTCCCGTGCCACTGGCCCCTGTAATCAGCACTGAAGCCGTGCTGGGCGCGACCATCTCGATGAGTCGGAAAATCTCCTGCATCTTACGCGATGCTCCGTTCAGGCGACCCAACGATCCCGCATCCCGCAGCTTGCGCCGCGTGGCCTCCAGCTCCGCTCGAGTTCCAAGTAATGCCGAAGCGTTGGTCAGAATCGTCCGCAGACGGTTAGTATCGATGGGCTTGGTTATGTAGTCGTACGCTCCCATTCGCATGGCCTGCACGGCGCTGTCGATGGTTCCCTGCGCAGTGACCAGCACCACTGCAATGGTTTGGGCCTCTTCAGCCAAGCGGCCCAGAAGCTCGATGCCGCCCATACGAGGCATCATGAGGTCCGTGATCACGATGGAAGGGGTCCATTGGATTGCCTTCTCCAGACCCTCGGCTCCGTCGCGGGCGGTGTCCACGCGAAAACCCCAGGAGGAGACGAGTTCGGCCAGTCCGGAGCGTTCGTTCTCTTCGTCCTCAACGATCAATACCTTCTCTTGGCTCATTCTTTCCTTGCTTGCTTGTTTTTATTTCGTTGTCACCTCTGGTCCCGTCCGATTAGCCGTGGCGGCCAGAGGTACAGATTCAGGGAGAATCACAACGATACGCGGCGGGTCGGTGTGGAGCAAGGTCCGGGAGGCCGTTGAGGTAACTTGAGCAAAGAGGATCGAGCAAAGAAGCGCCGCCACGGGGGCCAACCTTGTTCGCGCTTTGATATTCCATTTCAAATTGAGACGGGTACGGGGAGGACTAACCCGGCTTGACAACAGCCGCAGGGCAGTTTCGAGAAAGCTTATTTCGCTTTAAGGTTGCGGTGCGGTAGAATTCGAATTCCCAACAACATGGAGTGTCGACCTGATACTGCTCTCATGAATCCTGCAACGAAGCCATTCAGCCGCGCCACTGCCAATCAAACGATGCCTGCTCTAGCCTTAAGTAACAGTAGCGTTGCGAGAGCACTATTGCGACAGTCCCGGTCATGTTGCGGTAACCGCAGTAACCCGATATTGAAACCGCGTAACATTTTTCTACATCCCTTGGAGGAGCTCATGTCACGTTGGTGCAGGTTGTGCCTCGGCCTTGTTCCCGTAAGCTGCCTGCTCATGCTGCTGGCGGTGATTTCAATTTCGAACTCTGCGGTGGCGCAGAGCGACACGAACCCGAAGTGGGACCTGTTTGTCGGCTATCAATGGCTGCATCCAGGCGGCAATGTCCCCACCCCCTTTGGCGACCCGTCAAATCCCGTCCCTTTCAAGATTCCGGACATGTCAAAAGGTTTCGGAAGCGCCCTGACTTACAACTTCGATCCGCATTGGGGATTTGAATTCGATTTCGGGCATAACTGGGGCGATTCAAACTACGAGACCACTGGGTCGGGTGGCCCCAGATTTATTTGGCGCACCGATAGCGCGAACTATTTTATGCACGCCTTGCTGAGTTACAACCGGTTGTCGGTAGGCGGACTCAGACCCGATAATGGAATCGGCGCGATCCTGGGCGGGGGGATGGACCTGCCGATTAACAAGCGCGCATCTTTCCGCTTGTTTGAGGTTGACTACGTGGTGGCCCAGCACCACTTTAATGACAACGCCTCGGTCGCGTTCCCAAATTTACGGCGCCCGGCTTTGGAAGGCATTCGGCTGCGCACAGGTCTGGTCTTTAATTGGGGCGGCGCTCCCGAAGTTACCCCGACTGTTACTTGCTCAGTTAAGCCTACAGATGTCATGGTAGGCGAGCCGATCACCGTATCGGCCAGTCCCAGCAATTTCAATCCAAAGCACGCCGTCACTTATAGTTGGAGTGGCAACGGTGGTCAGGTCACAGGCAAGGATACGGCCGCTCAGATCGATACCACCAATGCCGCGCCCGGCACTTACACCGTCACAGTTCATGTTACGGATCCTAAGGCGAAGAAGAACAACGAAGCGAGTTGCTCGGCTAACTACACCGTAAAGCCACTGCCTCCCAAGAATCCTCCAACCATCAGTTGCTCCGCCAGCCCGTCTACCTTAGACGTAGGTGGCACATCGACCATTACCTGCAATGCCACCAGTCCCGATGGCGTTCCGGTTACAGTTTCGAACTGGACAGCTACCAGCGGCACGGTCAATGGTAGCGGCAACACCGCCACGCTAAGCACCGCCGGAGCCGCGCCCGGTGCAATTACCGTGACGGCTACCGCTGCGGACACCAGGGGTCTGAGCACGCAGGGCTCAACCCAACTTACGTTGCAGAACCCGCCCCCACCACCGGTCTCTCCCGAAATCATCGCGCTTGAAGAGCGGTTGGCGCTGCACAGCGTTTATTTCCAGACGGGCCAGCCATCCGCTAAAAACCTTAAGGGATTGGTCCCCAGCCAGCAGAGGACCGTGTTAGCTCTGGCGACAGACTTCAAGAAGTATCTTGAGTCCAAGCCGGATGCTCACCTCATTCTCGAAGGCCATGCAGATGTACGTGGCTCTGACGCTTACAATCAAGCACTTTCAGAGCGTCGCGTCGCAACCGTTAAGAGCTCACTGGTCGAGAACGGAGTCCCCGAGGCGAATATCGAAACTCTGGCTTTCGGCAAGCAGCGCAACTTGAGCATCGACGAAGTAAAGCAGGCAATTCAGAACAATCCTGCACTAACGCCCGAAGAACGGCAGAGAGCCCTCAAGCGCATCATGATCCTCAAGTGGGCTAGCAATCGGCGCGTTGACGTCACGCTTAAGGCTGCGGGTCAAACCGAACATTCGGTACGACAGTTCCCATTCAACGCAGCCGATTCTTTGACCCTGATCGGCGGCAGGGAAGGCGAGGCCAAGAAAAAGCCGGTACGGCATGCCAAAAAAGGGACCAAGAAGCAGTAGGAGATCCTGCCGGTTCCAGGTCGTGACTGCGAATAATCACCGCGGAGGGCGCTTGCAAAGGCCTTCCGCGATTTTTTTGCTTATGGATTGGTCCTGCGGTGGCCAGTGCTGGTTGCACTTGTCTTGGCGTCTCAAAACTCGAAACGCGCAAAATCTACATTACCTTCCGAATGCGCTCTCCTCAAGTTATTGATTCAGTGAGCCCAGGTCTGGTATTCCGGTTGCCACTTCCATGCGAGAGAGTGCGGCGTGACGATGCTTGCGATGGGCAAAGACTGGCGACTTCGATGGGGGTTGCAGCTCACGCTGCTGATTCTGGGCCTATCGTCAGGCTGTTCTCGTCCGGTCGGCGTCCAGGGAGGCCTCGACAGCCGCGAGGCCGATCCGCAAAGTGTGCCATTCCATCAGGGGAGTGACACGGGCGCGGCGAGTAATTCTGGACCCCATGCCGGCTCCCAACGCAATATCGATAGCAAGGATGAAGAAGCAAGTGACGTGAGTGCCGGAGCAGGTGTCCCGTTCAAGACTTCTTCTTCTCGCATACTGTCCGCGGGCGCATTGCTCACTGTTCGTTTGGAGAGTTCGCTCTCAAGCGACAAACTGGATATTGGTAGAACATTCGTCGCTATCGTTGACGAGCCGGTAGTTGTCGATGGAAGTACAGTCGTTTTCCGCGAAGCTGCGATTCGGGGCCGTGTGGAGTCCGCGCGCGTGTCCGACCTAAGACGTGGTGCCGGCTACGTTCGCTTGACACTTGAATCAATCCGGATCGAAGGCAAAGATGTGCCTCTTCAGACGTCAAGCCTTTTCGTTCGAGGCACAGCGGCCGACGCATCTGCCAGCGGCCGTGGGAGCGCGAACACGTCTCGCATCGCGCAATCGCCCCCATCCCAACCCACGGTCATCCGACTGAAAAAGGGCCGGCGTTTAACCTTCCGGCTGACAGAACCGCTGGATCTCGGCTATCGTGGTGGGGACGACCCAGTGTCGAATAGGCCGCCCGTCAGCAGTAAGACACAGCCCACGACCGAGTAGATTCCCCGCCCCATCACTTTCCGGGCCGCCCAACGGCGCGGTTGAATGAAGTTTTTTTACTTCTTCTCCCTAGTAATTCTCCAGTGTAATCAGAGGGTTAGATGGTTTTCCACAGACGATTCCCAAATTAAGTGACGAGCGTCCTAAACGGTTTCATAACGGCACTCCTATAGTGAGGCGAAATGGGAATTCGGCTCCCCTGAGGGGTCAAGAGCTTTGTCGCTTATAAAGCAGTGAAAGCAGGAAATGACAGCTGATGTCTCCGATTTTCGGCGCAGCCACCACCTGAAGGCAACGAAATGAGCGCCGCCCTCCCGTTACCCAGACCCATTGAGGCCGCAGAATCAAGCAGGCGTTTTCTGTTTGAGCGCGCGCCTGTGGGCATTGCGGAATGTACACATCAAGGGATCATCAAGGCTGCGAATCCAGCCTGGGAGAGGATGCACGATTGTGCTCCAGAAACGACGCCGTCGCTGGGATCCAATGACGGCAGCTTCACCGACCTTATCCGAGCAGAGAACAGAACCGAAAGCCTGCGGCTATTCCACGAGATGGTGAAGGGCGAGCGCGAAGGTTTCCGACTGGAACACAGGATCTTCAAGAGGGACGGAAGCACCGCCTGGTTACGATGGATCGCGTGGGGAGTCCCAGGATCAAACGGGCAGGCGGGGTGGGGCCTGATCATGGCCGAAGACATAACTCACGACCGATACAACGAAAAACGTCTTCGCCAGGCCGAGCGGTTGGAATCGGTCGGACGGTTGGCCGCTGGCGTAGCTCACGATTTCAATAACCTGCTGACAGGAGTTCTGTTGTATTGCGACTTGCTCCTTGCTGAATCGGATTCCGGCAGCCCCCTGCGTAGATACGCTGAAGAGATCCGCGGCGCCGGTATGCAGGCCACAGGGCTGGTCCAGCAGTTGCTCGCCGTGGCAAGGCCGCAGGTGGCGGTCGCGCACCTGTTATCCCTCAACACAGTTGCGCAAGAAATGCGAGACCTGCTGGAGCGGCTTATAGGCGAAAACATTGAGCTCTGCTTTCACCTCGACCCTAATCTGGGTTTAGTCAGGTTGGACCCGACGCGAGCGCAACAGATTCTTCTGAATCTTGTTCTCAATGCCCGCGACGCGGTAACTGAGGGAGGCCGAATCGTGATCGAAACCAGTAACTGCAAGATGCAGATTTTCGAAAGCGTACTGGATAACTACAGTGGGCCGACGCTGCCCTGCGCCATGTTTGTGGTGGGCGATAACGGTAAAGGTATGGATGCCGATACTCAAAAGCGCTTGTTCGAAGCCTTCTTCACGACCAAGAACGCAGGCAGCGGGACCGGCCTGGGGCTCGCCATGGTGCATGACATCGTAACCAACGCGGGCGGCCTTATCCACGTGGACAGCGGACCAGGGTGCGGCACCCGTATCACCGTACTGCTGCCCCTGGTGCCCGAAGCAGCTTTGCAGCATGACGCGGTAACGCCAGAGATCGAGGGGGAACACCTGCAACACGAAGAGGAATCGATACTATGACCACTGCGGCCGTAAGTCCCATACCCAGCATTCCCCAGATTCAACCCGCTAATTTTCTTAACCTCCTGATTGTCGACGACGAAAGGTCGATTCGCGAGTCCTGTCGCGAAGTCGCCCAGTCGCTGGGCTTTACCACATTCATCGCGGATTCGGCGGAGCACGCCTTCCGGCTTCTTGAGACCCAGAGTATTGATGGAGTGCTGCTTGATCTCCGGCTACCGGGCACCACCGGTCTTGAAGCCTTGCGGCGTATCAAGGAACTGCGTCCGGAGGCAATCGTTGTTGTAGTCACCGGATATGGAACGGTGCAGTCCGCCGTGCAGGCCATGAAGAACGGCGCATACGATTATGTGACCAAGCCTTTCAGCCTCGAGGAATTGAAGTTGTTACTGGAACGCGCAGCCAGCCATCTCAAGCTGAAGACGGAAAATCGATTGCTGCGTGAAAAGGTTAAGTCGAAGCAGGGATTTGGCAGCATCGTGGGCCGCGCTCCGGAAATGGAGAAGCTGTACCGCATCATCTCCAAGGCCGCGAACAGCGGGCATGGTGTGCTGATCCTGGGCGAAAGTGGTACGGGCAAGGAGATGGTGGCGAGATCGATTCACTATTCGGGCCCATTCCGCGATAAGCCGTTCATCCCCGTGGATTGTGGCTCTCTCGTGCCCACGTTGATTGAGAGCGAGCTATTCGGCTACGTGAAGGGCGCGTTTACCGGGGCCAATCAGGCGAAGGACGGCCTAATGGCCATTGCCGAAGGTGGAACCATCTTTCTTGATGAAGTCGGAGAGCTTCCCGTTGACCTGCAGGCAAAACTGCTGCGCGCCCTGCAGGAGAAAGAAATTCGTCCGGTGGGAAGCACCCGCCGTATCCCCATCAATGTTCGAATTCTGGCCGCTACCAATCGAGACTTGGAACTGGCGGTGATGCAAGGCGCCTTCCGTCGGGATCTGTACTTCCGTCTTAATGTTCTCAGCTTGCTGCACACCCCCCTTGCGCGAGCGGCGCGAGGATATTCCGCTTCTGATTGCATGCTTTCTGGAACGGATGACGCGTGCCTCCAAGCAGGAAAAAATTCTAAGTGATGAAGCCCTTAAGGCGATGCTCGCCTATGACTGGCCGGGCAATGTGCGGGAATTAGAGAACTGTCTGGAACGCACTTACGCTTTTACCAGTGGCCCACTGATCCACAGCAGCGACCTGCCGCGCGAGGTTGCGCGACTGCCTATCCTGGAGCCGGTGAATGGGAATGGCCACCGCGCGATCGTCCCCATGGCAGAAATGGAGAAGCAGACGATCCTTAGTGCCATCGCAGTGTCGCCGCGCATTAGAAAGCGCGGTTTTTTGGAC
>JRHI01001986.1_pt1 | contig 15313 bp, 12 predicted proteins | sample 215371 | NCBI WGS metagenome assembly JRHI01 (sample SAMN02929681, study PRJNA255918) | sediment metagenome | biome: cave system; feature: Ice Cave; material: Sediment; isolation source: sediment from deep within a dark volcanic ice cave with no known source of... ...
TCCATAAAACTAACCAGCCAAATGTCATCGTGCATTTCTTTGATGCCGACTGCTTGGCCGGCGAAGACCGTGCTGAAATTAATTTTTTGTGTCCGAGACAGATGCGGCCACAACGGATGACCACTATGGTCTTGTCGTGGAAAGGATAATCGATATCTGGCAACCCGGTGTAAGCGCGGGTGGAAGGCCATGCTGATGCAGTCGCTGAATTTAAAGGATGCTCCAATCAGGGTGAATGGATCATGAATATATCGCTGAAAGAATCGAGGGCCGCTTGGGTGCCAAACGATTTACGGGATCGTGGCGAAGCTTTCATCGGAGTAACTGCTCTCGATTCCGGCGGAATCGACAGCGGTAAGCACGTAGTAGTAGGTTAGGCCTGTCTCCACGGCAGTGTCCAAGTAAGTTGTCGCGTCAATCGGAATAGTGTTGAGCCCGCTATAAGGCCCCCCCAATTGGTTGCCGCGGTACACGTAGTATCCCGAAACAGTGGAGGTGCTGGGACTCCAGCTCAGTGTGACAGAATGGGCCCCCGATAGTACGCCCGAGGCGCTGGCAGAAATGGTGACTGGATTCGAAGCCGTACTCAGAATGGTAACGCTACCGGCCTGGCTCCCGACAGTAATCGGAGCAAACACCACAGCAAAGTCTACTGTTTGTAGCGGAGACAAGGTAACCGGGAGGGCCAACCCGGTAACACCATACGCTGGCCCAGTCAACTCGATCCGAGACACGCTTACATCGAGATTTCCAGTGTTGGTAAGGGTCACTATTTGTGTGCGACTGCCGCCCACAGCAACGTCTCCAAAGCTTAACGACGCCGGACTTGCCGCGAGATGCTGAACCGCAGCCACGCTGGTGCCGCTGATTGCAATCGTGAGCGGCGGGGTTTGCGCATTGCTCACGAGAGAGAGACTCCCCGTCGAGGTGCCGGCTGAAGTGGGCGCGAAACTCACGGTAAAGGGGATCGACTGGCCAGGTGCCACGATCAGCGGCAACGGGAGCCCACTCAAGGCAAAGTCGGAACCAATTAGCGCGGCCTCTGTAACGCTCAGGTCGACATTGCCGGAATTGCTTAAGGTCACCGTTTGAGTATTGAAAAGGCCCACCGTGACACCGGCGAAACCTAACTCCTCCGGCAGAACGGAAATTTGCGGCTGAAGGAGCTCGCTCACAGGAGTATTCATATCAATTTGAATTTCTGTTGGACTTAATGCCACGTCATAAATTCGGACTCCGTCGATAATGCCGCTGGTCCGGTCGACATCTCCCCCAAACTGTCCGATGTAGAGCGGCGAGCTGTTGGGATCTGGCGTAACGTCCTGCGGTATTGAATTGTCTAGCATGCCATTGATGTAGATCGAGACGGTCGTTCCGTCCCAAGTACAGGCCACGTGATAGAACTCGCCAGCGGTCAGCGCGGTCATCGACTCGAGAATCGTCGCAGTCCAGCCGTTTCCCACGGTACACTCAACAGCGTTATTGGGATTAATTTCAATGGAATAATTCATCGCCTTGTTGGAATTCACATCCCCCTTAGCGATAACCCCATTCCATCGGTGAATATCGGTGAGATTCACCCAGGCTTCCATCGTACCGGTTTCGACGATATCGAGTGAACTGGAAGCAGGGACGGAAATATAGCCAGTGATACCATCAAAGCTGATGGCAGTGCCGTATTTGCCGGACGCAGTCCAGATGCTACCCCCCACGAGGGTACCCGTATTAAACTGGCCGGATACATCCTCTACCGTAGTGCCGGCACCCTCGCTGAAGGGATAGGCAGCCACTGCGCCCCTTGTTTGGGCCGCGACTGGGATCGTCTGAATTATTACAAGTAAAAATATGAATTGAACGATTGGAACCAACGTTTTCATAGAATCTTATGGTCCTTAGGCCTACGAAACAGAACGACCGGGGCTGGGTGGCGGCTCTTGTTTAAATTTTCTGATTGTTAGCTTCTGGGACAAGAGTAGATGGGGGATTTTTTTCTAACTACTGGTGGGAAGTTCAGTTTTGGTATAGGACCACAACCTACCCCGTTGCTGGCCAAACCTGTACCGAGACATATAGCGGCGAAGAGCAAGAAAGAGTCAGTTTCAAGAGGTGGGAGGCTTAAAAGATCCTCCGCGTGATTCCTCCCATAACCGCGAACAACTAAATGACGAGAGAATCGACAAACTCAATGCCTGAGGGCAGTTAAACTGTTGCTGGCTTTAATAGGGGCGGTTCAAGAGCTTTCCGATAAACTGCTTACCGCCCGGCCAGCGGTATGGAGGTCCCAGGAATGACAATGAATAGCGCATCTCGCGACGATGCTGCAAATCCTACGAAGCTCAATATTGAAGCTATAGCCAAACTCGAGCACGAAGCGCTGCATCGTCGCACCATCACCGAACGGGTCAGCGATGCAATCGTTAAATTCAGTGGCAGTATCGTGTTTTTGCTCTTACAGGTACTGCTTGTTCTGACGTGGAGCGCGATCAATCTAAAGCTCTTTCCCGGCGTGAAAGCCTTCGATCCATTTCCCTTTGGAATTCTAGCTCTTGTTATCTCCTCCGAGAGTGTGTTGCTGACGATCTTTGTTCTTATCAGCCAAAACCGCATGACGCGTCAGGCAGAAAGACGCTCGCATCTGGATCTTCAAGTCGGCATGCTTGCGGAACAGGAACTGACGACCATGCTCCAGATGCAGCACAAAATTTGTCAACGCTTGGGGATTGACGTTGAATCGGCAAAGCACGAACTGAAAGGGTTCAGCGACGCAACCGATGTTAGTAAACTGGCAAGCGAGCTTGAAGATAAGCTACCGGGGCAATAGGAGAACAGGCGATCCTAGCTCTCTCTTCTTCCTCGGCTAGCTCATCCGCCGCCCTAGTTCCTCGCTTCGGGTAAAAAAACTTAACAATGAAGTTGACTGGTGCACGTTTGGTAATTCTTTCTTTCTTCTAGGAAACGACTTACAATGTTGCGGGTTGGGTCTGGCAGGACGGTTCGTGGCAAGCTTCTGCGCGCGTGCGGCATGCGTCCGCAAGCACCTTCCATTTATTATAAATTTGGAATTAACGAAGCCGCCCGAGCGGAACTGCCCAGCCGGAGTCTAAGAAGAATGAAACTTTTCGGCTGGCTGGGGCGTATTTAGAGGCGAAGACCCAAAGGCTGCCCGGGCTAGGAGCTTACTCGCTGTGCCCCTTGGGGGTGCCTGCCTTCATTTGAATTTCTGAGGCCGGGGAAACGCGGAAAGCAGCGCTTCACAGGGCCGTTGCGTCTAAAACCGTGCATGTCGCTAGGGGAGAAGGAAACAGAATGAAGACGTGGCAAAAAGTGGGCATAGGGGTCGGGGCGCTGGTGTTGATTGGAGGGATCGTCTGGTTCAGCATAAACCAAGCGAATAAGGGTGTGGTAACGGTGCAAACCGGCAAAGCCGTGTTGCAGGATTTGACCTCTCAGGTGACCGCTTCCGGGGAAATCAAGCCGCGCGATTACACGAATGTTTTAGGCGAGGGTTTCGGCAAAATCACCCAAATTGTAGTGAAGGAAGGCAATCACGTTAAGAAGGGCGACGTTTTGCTGCGACTAGAAAATATCCAGCCGTCAGCGGACGTTAGCGCGCAGGTGGCTGCAGTGAGCGGCACCGAGGCCGGCATGCAAGCTGCTGAAGCAAGCGTCAGATCCGCGCAATCTGACCTGCAACAGAAGCAAGCCGACTATGAGCGCATAAAAACGGAATGGGAGCGCGGGCAAAGCCTCTTTAAGGATGGGTTGATTCCGAAATCTGATTTCGATACGCGGAAGAATGCATTCGATGGGGCCACCGCGGCGGTACAGTCGGCTACTTCACGAGTGTCGCAATTGAAGGCGGAGATTGACCGCTCACGCTTTCAACACGACCAAAATTCCGCAATGCTGAGAAGGTCGCGCGACATTCTGCGGAAAACAACTTACACGGCGCCGATCGACGGAGTCGTCAGCTTTATCGCGGTGCGCGTGGGCGAAAATGTGGTACCCGGGATCCAAAACGCCGCCGGAAGTTTTTTGATGACGATTTCGGATATGGCGGTGGTGACTGCCGAAGTGAAAGTAGACGAGACCGACATTGTAAATGTGCGCTCCGGCCAGCCCGCGGATGTAACGATTGATGCGATGCCCGGGAAAATTTTCAAGGGGCACGTGACTGAGGTTGGCACGCAAGCGGTGTTGCGCAGTTCAGGATTGGCGACCACGCAAACCACGGCGGGCGCTCAAGAAGCCAAGGATTTCAAAGTAGTCGTGCAGGTGGATGATCCTCCGGCGGGACTCCGGCCGGGGCTTTCCAGTACGGCGAAAATCAAAACCGCGGAAAAGAAGAACGTTTTGCAGGTTCCCATTCAAGCACTGGCAGTGCGTACGCGCAAGGATCTTGAAGATGCAGAAAAAGACCAGAAGCATGGTGGAGCAAATAGCGGAGTAACCCTTGCGGCGCCACCGGCCACGCCTGGAACTGACCCCAAGAAACAAGAGATCCAGGGCGTTTTCGTGATCCGGAATAAAAAAGCTATCTTTGCACCGGTGGAAACGGGCATCAGCGGCGTCACGGATATAGAAGTGACCAAAGGCCTGCAGGCGAACGATGAAATCATTATTGGAAGTTATAAAGCATTGCGCACGCTGCGTCCGAATACCACCGTAAAAGTGGATAACTCAGCACCAAAGAAGATTGAAGAAGAAAAGAGCTAGTGAGCTTCCTGCCATCGAGCCGATAAGGCTGAAGAACGTAAGGAGTTTTTGGAATGCCAGTTGAGACACCCGCGTCGGAATCATTTCGAGAAGACCTCGTCAGCCTCGGCGTCGCCATCAAGACCGAGGCTCTTATCAAGACGTATCAGATGGGCGCGGAACTTGTGCATGCACTGCGCGGCGTGGACCTGGAGATTCGGCGCGGAGAATATGTGGCCATCATGGGTCCGTCCGGGTCGGGCAAATCCACGCTGATGAACCTGATCGGATGCCTCGATACTCCCAGTTCGGGGAAATACTGGCTAGCGGGCCGGCTGGTTAGCGAGCTTGACGACGATGAACTGGCCTTCATTCGCAATAAAGAGATAGGTTTCGTTTTCCAGACCTTCAACCTGCTTCCACGGGCGACCGCACTGCACAATGTCGAGCTGCCGCTGATTTATAACGGGACACCCGCCGAGGAACGCATTGAGCGCGCCAAGAAGGCGTTGCAGATGGTTGACCTGCTCGATCGGATGACGCACAAACCGAACGAACTTTCGGGCGGTCAACGCCAGCGCGTGGCCATAGCTCGGGCGCTCGTAAATAATCCGTCGATTGTGCTGGCTGACGAGCCCACCGGAAATCTCGACTCGCAGACCGGCGAGGAAATCATGGCGGTGTTCGCTCGCTTACACAGCCAGGGAAACACGATCATCCTTGTAACCCACGAAAATGACATCGCACAGCACGCTCACCGCATCATTTACATCAAAGATGGAAAGATTTTCTCCGACCAAGCGGTTAAAAAATAACGTTCTCATTATCTATCTAAAATTATAGTTATGGTAGTTGATAACCCGATTACTCCCCGTTTATAACCAAAACCCCGAAAAGGGTCCTTGACTTCGAGCGTAATTGCTGGCAGAAGTATTACACAATATTTTAATTCCATCGGCCTGAAGCTAGTACGCACCGTAAGTTGCGCCGTCCCTGCGGCATCCAGGTGGCTGCCGAACGCGTACTGCGGTGCAGGAGAAACAAAGTAAGTGACTCCTGTTCGGTCGGCAACCGCTGCGAGCTCGAAGCTCTCTATCTCGATTGGCCAGCTTCCCTTGATCCTTCATTTTCTGGATCGGAGCTTGCTGCAACAGGCAAGCGCGCGTTATGCGCGTTTTTATTTAGCAAGTTCTTCCGCTCAAGCGTTTCCCGTTTTTCTCGAAGCGCCCGCACGTTCTGCCCCTTCCGCAAACCGGTTTTCGTACCAGCTTGACGGCGCAACGATGTGGCTTGAAAATGGCGCGGCGCATTTTTGTGGCGTGCGCCATGAATACGCACTCGATTCTCTTCTGCGTATTCTTCTAACGCAACTCTTGCTTCCGCAGGGCGGCTTCCTGCTGCATGCCGCTTCAATCATGCGCGACGGGCGCGCTTATATTTTTATGGGATGCTCGGGAGCGGGCAAGAGCACGGTTGCCGCGCTTTCGCGTGCCGGCAGTGTGTTAACCGACGAAATTTCGCTTCTGCGCTGTGCCGGGCAGGAGTGGTTCGCGCACGGTACGCCATTCTGGGGCGAGTTCCGCGCGGATGGCGCAAATGAGCGAGCGCCGCTTGCTGGAATTTTTACCCTGGTGCACTCTGACGTTAATCGAGTCGAGCGTCTATCGCCGAAAGAGGCGGTGCGAGCGCTGCTCCCCAATGTGCTTTTCTTTTCCGCCGCATGTGGCGAAAATTCAGAGTTGCTCGAGTTGCTCGCGCAAGCCGCAGAACAACTGCCCTTCTATCGCTTATTTTTTCGGAAAGGTCCGAATTTTTGGGAAGCGATTCCGGGATGACTGCGGAGATGCACAGCAGGCTGACCAAGAATCCAATTCTGGCTTGGCGCGAAATTGGAGGCGAAACCGTGATTATTTCGCCCGAAGAAAGCATAATGCACCAACTCAATGCGACGGGCAGCTTTATCTGGAACCAAATTGATGGCCAGCGCAACGCGGAAGAAATTGCGGAATTGGTTGCTAGCCAGTATGAAGTGCCATTCGAGACGGCGCTGACGGATACTCGCGAGTTACTCCGGCAATTGGCCGCTAAGAAACTTGTTGCGGTGGAAGGCGAATCCACGAATAGCGCGACGGTGAACGGTGGCTAACACTCCGGTGATGGACCGCTTTATCCGTACAACCGTGGAGAAGCACTTACCGGTCAACGCACATTTCGATCTGACCTACCGCTGCAACGAGCGGTGCATCCATTGCTACCTGGATCATGAAGATTACGGTGAGATGACCACGGCGGAGGTTCGCAGCGTGCTCGATCAACTCGCCGAGGCCGGGACGCTATTCCTCGCTTTCAGCGGCGGCGAAATATTTCTGCGCAAGGATTTATTTGAACTTCTAGCCTATGCACGGAAGCTCCATTTTGATATCAGCCTAAAGACAAATGCGTTGCTGGTGAACGAAGAGCGCGCGGCACAGTTGCGGACGCTCGGTGTGCGTCGCGTTCAGATCAGCATTTACAGCTCTGACCCTGCCGTGCACGATGCCATCACGCAGGTGCCAGGCTCGCTCGCGCGCTCACTCGATGCAATCCCGTTGCTGCGCCGGCAAGGACTGCAGGTGAAATTAGCCTGTCCGCTGATGCGGCAGAATCTGCTTGGGTATCGCGAAGTGATGAATTTGGCCGAAACGCTTGGCGTGCCTTACGTGCTGGATTTAACGATCACGCCGATGATGAACGGCGATCGCGGCACGCTCGCGCTTCGCAACCGCGGGAAAGAATTGCTCGCGGTGCTTACCGATGCAAAGTTGAATACGCATTCGACAGCCGGCTGTAATGAGGGCGGGCGTACGGCAGGAACCGGTTCGCTGGGAAGCACGACCTCAAGTGGCCTTGAAGGCGAGCAGACGTATGAGGATATTCCCTGCAGCGCGGGGCACAATAGCGTTTACATTTCACCTTATGGTGATGTATTTCCTTGCGTTCAACTCGTGATGCCTGCGAGCAATCTGCGACGCCACAGCTTTGCGGACATCTGGTACGGCTCAGGCGCGATGCGCCGCGTGCGGGCTGTGCGCGAGCACCAATTGCCGGACTGCGCGAAGTGCTCGATACGATCTTACTGTGAGCGGTGCCCAGGCCTTGCAGTGATGGAGGGCGGCGATTTGCTCGGGGCCTACGAGCGTGCGTGCGAGCTGGCCGAGCTGCATGCGCGACTAGCTGGAATTGCCAATCCAATCAGCGCTTTCCATGTGAGAATTCGACAAGCGGCACGCGGGATCGCATCCAGCCGACTTACAGTAACTGACCGGCAATCCGCTTAGGCGAGAGAGAAAATGAGCGAGAAAGATACCAAGAGCTCCCACGATCCTTCGAAAAGCAGCGGTTTCAAAAAGGACTACGCCAAGCCATCGATCAGTTCTGAACCGATCTACGAAACTCTTGCGCTGGCTTGCGCTAAACTTCCCGGCCAAGGGGCGCTTTGCAATAGCTCGCCACGCCGATCCTGACGTCAGCAAAAAGAGTTAGATAAACGTTTCGAAGATAAATCGGCTTGGATACCTACTGCGCATCCGGCGGATTTGCGCTGTTATTGCCGTCGAGATAGCGCTGAAACCAGTAAAGCTGCCAGTTGAGGCTCTCCACCACATGCTTCGGCTCGCCGGTCCGAGTGAGATTGTGGTTTTCACGCGGGAACAGCACCAACTCCGACGGCACTCCGTAGTGCTGTAAGGCCCGGAACCATTGCTCGCCTTGTTCGATGGGAACGCGGAAATCGTTATCGGAATGCATCACCAGGGTGGGGGTGTGAACATTGCGCGCGTATTTCAGCGGCGACGCGTTCCAGTATTGCTCGAAATTGTCAAACATCAAGCCCTTGAAATCGTCGCTGTGCCCGTAGGCGCCATCGCGGGTACCTTCATCGCTGATAAAATTTGACACCGAGCGCAGCGTCGCCGCCGCCTTAAAACGATCGGTGTGTGAAACGATCCAGTTGGTCATGTATCCGCCATAGCTTCCGCCTGTCACGCCAAGCGCTGTTTGATCAATCCATGGATACCGTTTGAGCGCGGCATCGACACCCGCCATCACATCCTGATAATCCATGCCGCCCCAATTGTTGGTTATGCCGCGCTCGAATTTCTCGCCATAGCCGGTTGAACCGCGCGGGTTACAGAAAAAAACCGCCCAACCCTTCGCCGCATACACCTGAGCTTCGTGAAACCAATCCACGCCATACATGCCGGCCGGTCCACCATGAATTACAAGCACCATGGGATATTTTTTGCCGCCCCGCCAGGAAATCGGCTTGACGAAAAATCCATCGATTGCTAATCCATCGGTGCTTTTGTAGGAAAAACGCTCCGCGGGTTGCAGGTTGAGGTGCGACCAAAGCTCAGTATTAAGATGAGTGAGTTGCCGCTGATTACTGCCATCGAGTTTCGCGACGAAAACATCATCAAGGTGTTCAAAGTCATTGCCGAGATAAACCATGAGCCCGGCTCGATCGTTCGTGTCAAACGCGTGTATGGCGCGCGGTCCACTCGTGACCCGAGAAAAAGAGTGCGCGGAAAGATCTCCACGGAAAATGTGGGTTTCCCCTTTCACGCCGGCGGAAAAGCGAATTACCCCCGGACTTGACCAACTTACCTCGCTGGGGATCAGATCAACATCATTCAAGGCCAGCTGCGAGGGAGCGCCCCCGGATGATGGCCCCAGATAAAATTTCGGGAATTTACGCCGCCCGGTGCGGCCCGTGAACAAAATTTGCTTTCTGTCGGGCGACCATCGCGGATTGTCGTCTTCGAACTCATGATCGGAAATTTTGGTGAGCGCGCCGCCCGCCGCGGGAATTACCCAGACGTCGGTGTCGTTGCTGTCGTCATASGCTTTCCCACTCCGGTCGGAGACGAATGCTATCTTCGAGCTGTCTGGCGACCACTGCGGATCCGTATCGTTCCAGTCCTGGCCAATGGTGATTTGTTTCGCATCGCCTCCAGGAAAGTTTACGACCCAAAGATGCCGGCGTTTGTCGTCAAACCAGCCGGTGTCATTAAATTTGTAGCGTAAGTGCTTGTAATGGCGCACGTCGCTTTTGCGATCCGTAGCCGGCACAGCGTCGCTTGGCCCGGAGGTGCTTACAACAACCAAACGCGTGCCGTCTGGCGACCACTCATAACTTTGCACGCCGTTTTTTAGCGTGGTGAGTGCGAGAGCCTCGCCGCCTGCCATCGGAAGCAAATAAATTTGTGATTTTGGCGTTTCTCCAGATGATAAATCAGCATTTCGCGACGAAAGGAAAGCGAGCGTCTTACTGTCGGGACTCCAGCGTGGATGATTCGAAGTGAAGCCTTCCGCGCTCAGCCGGCGCGGTGCCGCGGAGCCCTCCGCGGGCACCAGCCAGATCGCGGACTCACGACGATTCTTCTTTTGATTGATCGTCGTTAGCACATAGACGACAGTTGTCCCATCCGGGGAAAGGCGGGGGTCCCCGGCAAACTGAAAAGAAAAATAATCTTCTGGCGTAATTCCGCGTTCGTCCGTGGCCTGCAGCCCATCTCCTACGCACAGAGTCATAGACAGGAAAAGAGACAATCGACAAAGTTTTCGCATGGCCAGCGACTTTAGCACATTAGAAAAATGGAGCGCAAGCAAGCACGTTAAACCTACGAGATTCCAGCGTAAAACCACCCGTTCCTCCCTGTCTCCGAGTTCGGCGCATGGCTTTGGTTATCCGGTTAAACACACCCAGTCAGCGCGAAATTGACTGTTCCACAACGAAACGAAACAATCTGCATAATGTTTCATACTGGCACATCTTTAGGAAGCGGACAATTTTGATCCCTTTTTGGGAATTGCGGCCTTTTAACAGAATCTGAGCGAACAGGGTGATTGGAACTCGCAGAAAAGAAGATTTGGTGGCGATACGCATTGCGCTGGAGACTCGTGGGCGCGTGAGCCTACGCGTATATGGCAGCAGCATGCTGCCCTGGATTCGCCCGCGGGACATCCTCGTGATTCGCGGCACAAAACCCTCGCGCGTAGAATGCGGCGACGTGGTTCTCTTCGCGCGTGGCGAGCGCATGTTCGTCCACCGGGTAATTGAAAAGAGGTCGAATGGAACCGCTGTTTTGGTGACGAAAGGGGATGCGCAGCCTCATCGCGATTCGCCGATTTCCGCTGATGAATTGCTGGGCCGGGTTAGTTCGCTGCACCGCGGCTGGCATTGCGTAAATTTTGAATCGGGCCCGCACGGTGTAGTAAAACGATTTTTGTTCCGCATTTCAGCTGCAAGCGAATGCTGGTATCCCCTGGCGCGCCGCGTGTGGAGTTTCTGCTTGCCCTTATATCAAGCCCTCGAATAATCGCAGCTGCCTACGGCAAATCGGCGATACCACATTCGACGCGGCGCCGCATTGGATCGATGCGATCGGCGCGGACGCGAAGCCGATCACCTAAACGCCAGACCAATTGTCCGCCGTGGCCCTCGCTGCCGGAAGCCGGTGAGCGACGTTCGCCGCGAGAACGCCCTCCTTTTCTGCGCATTAGCGCAACGATCGCATGGTCGCGCTCGCGATAAATACAGGGGACGCCGGCGGCATCTTCCAGTGCCGTGATGGGAACGAGGCCTTCGACAAATACCTCAAGCAGCTCTACGAAGAACCCAAATTTTTGCACGGAAATAATTAGAGCATTGTATTCCTCGCCCAAATGGCTCTCCATGAATTGAGCCGTCTTCCAGTCCATCAGTTCGCGTTCCGCCGATTCCGCGCGACGCTCGGCTTCCGAGGATTCGGCGGCGATTTCATCGAGAGCGATGCGAGAGTAATCCCCAGCGCCTTTTTCTTCGCGCGCACCCGGCGCAACACTGTTTCTTGCGCGGTCATCGACGTCCTTGCAATAGTCGATGCTGGCGGAACGGTGATTCGCGAGGGTCCATTTGAGCAGTCGATGAACGATCAAGTCCGGATAACGGCGGATCGGCGAGGTGAAATGCGTGTACTCATCGAAAGCCAATGCGAAATGCCCGAGTGGGTTTGCAGCGTAACGCGCTTGTTTTAGGGAGCGTAGCATCAAGTACGAAACGATGCGCTCCTCGGGCTTGCCAGTCAGTTTCCTGGTCAGCCGCTGATAATGTTCGGGGCGGATATCGAGTTCAAGCGATGAAGGTAGAGTGACGTTCATTGCACGCTGGCGGCCGCGGCCGACCGCCTCAGAGCCGCTGGCCCGAGCGGCGGCAGGCACGTGCCCATGCCGCACCGGAATGCGCTCCACAGCTAAATTAGATATGCCCAGCGAGTAACCGAACGCCCGCGCCAATTCCTCAAACTCAAGAACCTTTTTTGCGTCGGGCTTTTCGTGAACCCGATGCAGCGACAATACACCTTCTTGTTCCAGGTAAGATGCCACCGCACGATTCGCGGCCAACATGAATTCTTCGATCAAGCGATGAGCGATATTCCGCACGCTGCGGACAATGCCGACCATCTGCTGTTTTTCATCGAATTCGATAAGCCGCTCAGGAAGGTCGAAATCAATCGAGCCTCGCCCGACACGCCACGCATTTAACAGGAGAGCCAACTCGCGCATATCGCGAAAACGTGGTGCCAGTGCAGCATACCGCAAACTCATTTCGCGATCGCCTTCGAGCACCTTGAAGACATTGGTATACGTCATGCGCTCGGCGGAACGGATTACCCCAGGCGTAAATCGCGCCGCCAGCATACGTCCACCGTCGTCGAAATCCATCAGTGCGCTCATTACCAAGCGATCTTCCGTGGGCTTGAGCGAGCACATTTCGTTGGAAAGCTCTTCCGGCAGCATGGGCACGGCGCGATCCGGGAAATATACCGAAGTGCCGCGCACGCGAGCTTCATGGTCAAGCGCGCCTTCTCTTGCGACGTAATGTGCGACGTCGGCGATATGCACCTGCAGGTGCCATCCCTGTGCGCGGAGTTCCACAAAAACAGCATCATCAAAATCACGCGCGGTTTCGCCATCGATGGTGACAATCGGTAGATGACGAAAATCTTGGCGGCCCTCGAGTACTGGTGCGCTCGGCGGTTGCGCAACGCGTCGCGCCTCGTCACGAACCTCATCAGGGAAAATGTGCGGCAAATGATGCTTGCGAATCATGATCTCGACATCCACCCCAAGGTCGCCGGGGCGTCCGAGAATTTCGATGACGCGTCCGGAAGGGGACATCCCGCCACGAGGAAACTGCGTGAGCTCAACATCAACGACGGCACCGTCTAATTCGGGCAAGCGTGCGGATTTGCGCCGAGCTCGACCGGCAGAATCCGCATCCTGTAAAGAAAGTTTTTCGCGCAACGCAGGAGGAATTTCTTCGCCGGGCAAAATCACCACTTCATGGGTGACGCGCGGGTCATACGGGAGCACGAGGTTACCTTGCGGGCCATAGCGGAACAGCCCGACAACCGTGCGATGCGCGCGATCGAGCACCCGTACGATTCGGCCCTCGGCGCGCTCCCCCGTGCGAACAACGGAGCGGCCGCCGAAGCGCCCCTGTGCGCGTCCTCGGGAATTATTACGACGCTCGATGCGCGCGAGGACGCGATCACCGTGCATGGCATCGCCAAGCCCGTCGCGCCCGATGAAGAGATCGCCCTCGATGCCCGGTATGGGTTTGTCAGGCACCACGAATCCGTAGCCATCGCGATGAGCTACCAGGCGCCCGGTAACTTGGTTAGGGTCGCTTCGTAAAAATGCCGTTTGAGTTTGCCGGGATTGCGATGCCGGCGAGGCGGCGATCGGCGGGGTGTGAGAGTGGCTTCGCGAGGGACTTTCTTCGCGGTGTTTCTTTCGGCCAGCTAATTGGTAGCGGCCCCCACGAACTTCCTCGATCTCACCCTTGCGCTTCAGTTTCGAAACAATTTTATTCAGAGTGCGTCGAGCGGCATGATGCAATTCAAGCGCGCCGGCAATGTCCCGCACGCTCGCTGGGGATCCTGCCTTCGCTAAATAGGAAATCACGTCGCCAGCGGAAATTTCTTTTTGTTGAGCCATGTTAGACCGCCTGCTCTCTTTTACGTGGCGTCAAATGTAATTGTAGCGGTAGAGGCTTAGTTGCGCGCAACTTTTCGGCTCCGACGAATATTCCACAGGGTCCACGCGCGACTCGATTGAGCGGCGATCCTCTTCGCGATTATCGCGGGGTTGTTAAAACAGAGCACCACAAACTGAGCAGGATCCCGGTACACTAATGCAGTATGGCTAAGATTTATGCGGGCACGTCCGGGTGGGCGTATGCTGCGTGGAAACCCGCCTTTTATCCCGCAAAACTCCCCCCGGCAAAGTTTCTCGGGTACTACGCGACCCGGCTGAATTCGGTCGAGCTGAATTATACGTTCCGTCGTTTCCCCACTGAAAAGCTGCAGGCCGGTTGGAGCGACGCAACACCCGAAAATTTCAAATTCGCAGTCAAAGCCCATCAGACCATCACCCACATCAAGCGCCTGCGCGGTGCTACCGACGCAGCCGCAAATTTTATCGCTTCCCTGCAGACCCTGGCCGAAGCGAATAAGCTCGGGCCAATCCTTTTTCAACTACCGCCATTTCTTAAATGTGATTTTCCGCTGCTCGACGAATTCCTGGCGGCGCTGCCGCGATACGTGCGCACCGCGTTTGAGTTTCGACATATCTCGTGGTTTACCGAAGGTTTGTTCGAGAGGTTACGCGCTGCAAATGTGGCTCTTTGCCAAGCGGAAAGCGGCACACTCGAAACTCCCGAAGTTGCGACGGCTGACTTTTCCTATTTGCGCCTGAGGAAGGAGAGCTATTCGGTTAGAGACCGCGAAGCCATCGCTAAAAGGATAGCCGCTCTTGCCCAGCAAGGAGACGTGTTCGTCTATTTCAAGCACGAAGAGACGCCAGAAGGCGCTTTGTATGCCGAAAGCGTGCTCCAGAGAGGGCCAACAGCGAGCGGCGCAACGTAATACGGCAATATGAGCTTCACGGTCATAAGAAGTTCCGGTGTTTTGGTTTTTTTCGTGGAGCGAAGTTTCTTGGAGGGTTTTCTTGGAAAGTTCTACTTCGAAAATCCCAGCACCCGTTTGTTGAGGTCTTCCAGATCCACGTCAAAGCGATAAAAGCCGAGCCGCCAGTCATCGTTGGTCTCTCCAGTCGCTATCGCCAAAACTGAAAAATCTTTTTCCTCCCCATCGCCACACAGTGAATTCGGAAACATGTTACCAAGAAACGTTCCTTGCCTGGGCGTGAAGAGCAGGCTGCATTCATCCGTCGTCAACACCGCTCGCAGCATCCCCGTATTCCTGTGCCCTGGCTGACAAAAATAGAGGTTCGGCATGCTCCCACGGTGAGCTAAAGACACGAAAATTCAAATAGTACTTCACATTACAATGTCCTAATTTTGTCGAAAGCGCTAACGATTGCTACGGAGGTAACCATCAAATTACAGTTTATCAAGGCTTAATCTGGCGGTGATCTTCGACGATGAACCCGGTTAATTTGCGGCTCGCTCCAGATTTTTTGGCAGACAGATCAAGACTTTAGTTCCACGGGATTCTCCGGCGCCGTTACGAAGTACCTCAATCGTGCCATGGTGTCTATGAACGATTCCCCGGGTAACCCACAGTCCTAACCC
>JRHI01001987.1_pt1 | contig 15305 bp, 12 predicted proteins | sample 215371 | NCBI WGS metagenome assembly JRHI01 (sample SAMN02929681, study PRJNA255918) | sediment metagenome | biome: cave system; feature: Ice Cave; material: Sediment; isolation source: sediment from deep within a dark volcanic ice cave with no known source of... ...
CTAGGGTTTGAGCAACAAGTCCTCGGCTTTGAGCAGGCTGTAGACCTTGAGCGCGACCGCCATGTTCAGTTGCGTTTCCGGGTCCTCGAGATCGCAGCCGCAGATCTCGGAGATCCGGTCCAGACGGTACTTGAGGGTGTTGGGGTGGATGTCCAGCCGCTTCGCCGCCGCCTGCCGCTCGCGGCATTCGAGGAAGACCCGTAGAGTCTGGATCAGCTCGGAGCCGCGTCGCACGTCGTGCTGGGCCAGCACCTCCAGGTGGCGTCGGGCGAAGTCGAGCAGGCGGTCGTTGGGCACCGAGGCCAGCAGCCCGGTGAGCCCCAGGTCGGCAACCGAGACCACCTGGTCATGGCGGTTGAAGCGGGCCAGCGCGGTGAGGACGTTCTTGACCTCTTCATGGGCCTGGTTGACACCGCCCGGAAACTCCACCTCCCGGCTGTACCCGACCGAGACCGTGAAGCCGCGCTTCCACCTCGTGATCGACTCCCGGACGTGCTCGGCCAGAGCCGGGATGTTGAGCCGGGGCTCGCCGGCCGGGGCCGAGGTGGGGATCAGCGCCATCACCATGTCCGAGCGGCTGCCGAACAGGGTGCGGCTGGAGCGCGCCTTGATCACCGACGAAACCCTGGCCAGGAACTCGCGTTTGAGGGTCTGGATCTCCTCCTCGCTCATGTTGCGGGAGGCGTGGTAGCCGCGAAAATCGTCGATGTCGGCGATCAGCAGCACGTGCGAGCCGCTCACCGGGTAGCCGAGATGGCGGGCCCGCCGGATCACCTGCTCTTCGTCGCCGTAGGTGCCGCGCACCACCTCCTCGAGCAGGTCGCCCCGAACCCGGGTCTCCACCTCGAGCAACTCGCGTTCCTTGGTCAGGGCCAGCGCGGTGACCGTGGCCGCCTGCTCGACGGCCAGGAAGGCGAGATCCTCGAGGTGGGGTTTGAGGTCGATCACCGAGATGTAGCCGAGCACCTGGTTGGCGGCCATGATCGGGGCGATGATCCGTTCCCGGTCCATGCCGATGTGCGGGAAGGGGGGCGACTTGATCGGGCGGCGCTCCTTCTCGACCTGGTTCAGGACCCGGCGGACGCCGGGGTCGCTGAGCACTCGGGAGGGGGTGCCGTATTCGGCGATGGTCTCCCGGCGGTGGGTATCGCCGCGGACCCCGCCGGAATGGGCGAGGAGCACGAACGAGGCATCCTCGACGCTCACCGCGCAGTCCAGGATCTGGGACAGGGTGTCGGCGATCTCCTGGACGCCCAGGCCGTCCAGCACCAGCTGGGTGAAGCGCCGGTGGATCTCCATCGACCGCTTCAGCCGCCAGTGCTCCTCGTTGATCAGCCGTTCCAGCAGGGGCTCCATCAACTGGGTCCACGGCACGTGGTCGGCCATCGTGAAGAGCGGCAGCGAGAGCCGGTCGGCTTCCTCGATCATCGGGGCCGGCAGCGACTTGATGTACCGTTCGGGCTTGACCACGATCGCCGCCCCGCCCACCATGTCGACCTGGCCGACCAGCCTGACCAAAGCGTCGGGGTCGTCCTTGATCACATAGGCGGTGGTCAGCAGCACTTCGCCGGGATGCATGAAGCGGAAGGTTTCCGGGGTCTCCATGATCCGCACCCACTCGACCCTGCGGTCCAGCCCGCTGGCGCCGGCCACCAGCACGGCTTCGGCGAAGCCGCCGAACTGTACGGCCTGCCTGACGGTCAGCCTGGGGAGGTCGGCCAGTTCGTTCCTGGGCCCGATCGCGGCCTCCCGGCCGGCGGTGTCCATATCCTCGATTATCACGCGACCGGGAGTGGGCATCGGCGGTGGGTGGCCGCGGCGGGCCTACATCAGGTGGCGGAGAACCAGGTTGAGCACCCCGCCGTGCTTGAGGTACTCGATCTCGGTCGGGTTGTCGACTCGGGCCCGCATCGGGATGGCGCGGCTCACCCCGGTGTCGTCGGTGACCGTCACGTCGAGCACCTGGCCGGGGGTGATGGCGTCGTTGAGACCCTCGATCGTGAAGAACTCGCGCCCGGTGAGACCGAGGCTGGCCGCGCTCTCGCCGGGTGGCAGTTCTAGGGGCAGGATCCCCATGCCCACCAGGTTGCTGCGGTGGATGCGCTCGAAGCTTTCCGCCATCACCGCCTTGACTCCGAGCAGCGCCGGCCCCTTGGCCGCCCAGTCGCGTGAAGAGCCGCTGCCGTACTCCTTGCCGGCCAGCACCACCAGGGGGGTGCCTTCTCGCTGGTAGCGCATGGCGGCATCGAAGATGGTCATCTCCTCACCGCTGGGGAGGTGAACCGTCCAGTTGCCCTCACGGCCTCCGCTCAGGGCGTTGCGGAGGCGGATGTTGGCAAAGGTGCCGCGCATCATCACCTCGTGATTGCCGCGGCGGGCACCGTAGCTGTTGAACTCCGCGGGGGGGACCCCGTGCTCCTGGAGGTAGCGACCGGCCGGGCTGGAGGCAGAGATGTTGCCGGCGGGTGAGATGTGGTCGGTGGTCACCGAGTCGCCCAGCACGACCAGGGCGCGCGCGTCGCGGACCGGGCGAAGGGGGGCCGGGGTGGGCTGCATGCCCTGGAAGAACGGCGCCTCGCGCACGTAAGTCGAACGCTCGTCCCAGGCGAAGGCGGGCCCGGTCGGGGAGTCCATCCGCCGCCAGTTCTCGTCACCGTCGAAGATGGTCGAGTATTCCCGCTTGAAGAAGTCGACCTTGACCGCCTCGGCGACCACCTGGTTGACTTCCTCGGCGGAGGGCCAGATGTCGCGCAAATAGACATCGCGGCCCTCGGCGTYCTGCCCGAGCGGCTCGGTGGTGAGGTCCTTGCGGATGGTACCGGCCAGGGCATAGGCGACCACCAGCGGCGGCGAGGCGAGATAGCTGGAGCGCACCAGCGGATGGATCCGGGCCTCGAAGTTGCGGTTGCCGCTCAAAACCGCGCTGACGTTGAGCCTGCGCTCCTCCACCACCTGCTCCAGTTCCGGGCTGGCGAGCGGGCCGGAGTTGCCGATGCAGGTAGTGCAGCCGTAGCCGACCAGGTAGAAGCCGAGCTTCTCCAGCGGCTCCAGCAGACCCGCCTCGCGGAGGTAATCGGTGACCACCCGGGAGCCGGGCGCGAGTGAGGTTTTGACGTATGGCCTGACCTGCATGCCGCGGTTCACCGCGTTCCGGGCGAGCAGCCCGGCGGCCACCATCACCGAAGGATTCGAGGTGTTGGTGCAGGAGGTGATCGCGGCGATCACCACCGAGCCGTGATCGACGTCCACCTCTGGCTTCACCGCGACCGCGGTGCCTCCACCCTCCGGCCGGGAGGCGGTGTCCAGGTCGGGGAAGGAGCGGGTGAAGCTGCTCCAGACCCCCCGCAAGGGAACCCGGTCCTGGGGCCGCCGGGGTCCGGCCAGGCTGGGCTCGACCGCGGCCAGGTCGAGCTCCAGGAGTTCGGAGAAGGTCGGCACCGGCGCGCCATCCACGCGGAAGAGTCCCTGCGCCCGGCAGTATGCCTCCACCAGCGCGATGTGCTCCTCGCTACGGCCGGTGGTCCTGAGGTACTCGAGGGTGAGATGGTCGACCGGGAAGAGCGCGCAGGTGGCGCCGTATTCCGGGCACATGTTGGAGAGGGTGGCGCGGTCGGTGACGCTGAGCGAGGAGAGGCCGTCGCCGCAGAATTCCACGAACTTGCCGACCACCCCGTGCTTGCGCAGCATCTCGGTAAGGGTCAGGACAAGGTCGGTGGCGGTGGCCCCCGAGGCCATCCGGTTGGAGAAGCGGACCCCCACCACGAAGGGCACCGGCAGATACATCGGCTGGCCGAGCATGGCCGCCTCCGCCTCGATCCCGCCCACGCCCCAGCCGAGCACCCCCAGGCCGTTGACCATGGTGGTGTGGGAGTCGGTTCCGACCAGGGTGTCGGGGATCGCCACCTGCCGGCCGTCCACCTCCCGCACCTGAACCACCCGGCTCAGGTATTCGAGGTTGACCTGGTGGCAGATACCCATGCCGGGCGGTACCACGGTGAAGTTGTTGAAGGCCTGCTGCGCCCATCGGAGCAGCGCATAACGCTCGTGGTTGCGCTCGTACTCCCGGGTCAGGTTGACGTTATAGGCGCCAGCCGCGCCGAACGCGTCGACCTGCACCGAGTGGTCGATCACCAGGTCGACCGGCACCAGCGGGTCGATCCGGCCGGCGTCCTTGCCAGCCCTGGCCATCGCTGCCCGCATCGCCGCCAGGTCGACCACCGCGGGCACCCCGGTGAAGTCCTGAAGGAGCACCCGGGAGGGGATGTAAGGCACCTCGGCGCCGGCCGCCGGGGGGGCCGGCCAGCCGGCCAGGGCACTCAGGCTGAGCCGGTCCAGCCCCCCCGCCTCGTGGTTCCGCAGCAGGCCCTCGAGCAGGATCTTGACCGTGAAGGGCAGCGGCGCCGGATCACCGATCCCCACCGCCCGGAGGCGGTCGAGGCTGAAGTACTCCAGGCGGGTGCCGGCGAGGCGGGTTCGGGCTCCGATCGGCTCACTCATCTCACCCTCATGCTACGACCGCTCCCGACCCCTGAGCGGGGCCTCGAGCCGGGCGTTTACGCTGCCGCCGGCTCTCCCGGTCGCGCTGAAAAAGGGCATTCGAACGCCCCGACCGGGGTGCCGGGCCGGCCGGCTAGGGTGAGGCCACCAGGCGGTGATCGCCGGCCGGCGGCCTCACCTCGATGCGCCGGTTCTCCAGTGAAGGGTTGGTGGCTCGCGCCTTCTGGATCCGGCCGGTGGTGACCGGGGCCACCCCCAGTTCCTCGCCCTCTGGCAGGCCGAGCCGGATCGCCCCCATCGGATCGACCAGCAGGCTTCTCCCGATGTAGCGCGCGGCCGCGTTGCCGGTGGCGGCCATGTAGCAAACGTTCTCGATTGCGCGGGCCCGCAGCAGGATCTCCCAGTGCTCCTCCTTGAAGGGTCCCCGCACCCAGGCCGCCGGGCAGAGGATCAGACCGGCGCCGGCCTCCGCCAGCAGGCGTGCCAGCTCCGGAAAGCGCAGATCGTAGCAAGTCATCAGCCCGATCCGGAGCCCCTGCAACTCGAACCAGGAGAGGTCGCCGGGACCAGGCCGGATCGAGTCCGATTCCCGGTGTCCGAAGGAGTCGTAGAGGTGGATCTTGCGATAAGTGGCCAAAAGCTCCCCGCCGGTCCCGACCGCGACCAGGGTGTTGAAGGGTCGAGGATCGTCCTGGCTGCGCTCCGCCATGCCGGCCACGATCGTCATCCGATGGCGAACCGCCAGCTCCCGCAGCTCGGCCACGAAGGGGCCGTCGAGATCCTCGGCCACGGCCCCCAGGTCGGGCACTTCGAACAGCACCTGGGCGCACTCGGGAAACAGGACCAGTTCGGCGCCGGCTTCGGCCGCCTGTCGGGCCAGCGTCGCCACCCGCCTTCGGTTCTGGTCGGGCCGCTCGGTGGCCGCCATCTGGGCCAGGGCCACCCGTAGTTCGAGCTCGGGGTTCATGGTTCGAAGGCTACACCCCGTCACTAAACGCACCTCCGCCTCAGCCGGCTAGCGGCTGGGCCGCCTCAGAGAACGTCGCGCAGGGCCGCCTCCAGGTCGCCGAAGCGGAACCGGAACCCACGCCGCTGGAGCACCGCTGGCACCGCCCTTCGGCCGTGCAGCACGAGTTCGGCCTTCCCGCCCAGCACCATTCGGAGGGCGAAGGCCGGGGTGGGGAACAGGTACGGCCTGCCCAGCAGCTTCGCGATCAGCCGCCCGGTCTCGGCGCTGGTCCGGCAGTCGGGGGCCACCGCGTTGATCGGGCCGGTCAGGTCAGGGGTCTCCAGCGCCAGCCGGTAGACCGCCACCAGGTCGGCGATATGGATCCACGGGAAGTACTGACGGCCCGAGCCGAGCCTGCCGCCCACCCCCAACCGGATCGGCAGCGTCAGCAGCCTGAGCGCGGGTGCCCCGCGGGCGAGCACGAAGGCAGTTCGCACCAGCGCCACCCGGCAGCCGTGGGCCTCGGCCGGGTGGGCGGCCGCCTCCCACGCGACCGCCACCCGGGCCAGGAAGGAATCGCCGGGAGGACTGTTCTCGTCGACCACCTCCTCGCCTCGATCGCCGTAGTAGTCGATGCCGGAGGCGCAGATGAAGGTGCCCGGACGGCGACCGGCGGGCAACCAGCCGATCGCGGCGACCAGCGCCGAGGTGCTCAGGGTCCGGCTCTCCAGCAGCGTCCGCCGCCGGGCCGGAGTCCAGCGGCCCTCGCCGATGGAGGCGCCGGAAAGGTTGACGACCGCATCCGCGCCGGCCAGGGCTTCGGCCCAGGGGCCAGGCTCAGCCGCATCCCAGATTATGACCGGGGCCGGGCGCCGCCCGCCTCCGGAGCGGCTGAGAACGGTCACCTGGTGCCCGTCTGCCAGCAGGCTGTGGATCAGGGCGGTCCCGATCAGGCCGGTGCCACCGGCCACCACCACTTTCACTGTGGTCGAGATTACCCCGCCGGAGCTCGGTGGATTGCCGGTGCTCGAAGGCCGCATCCGGGACGGCGCCGACTACAGTAGCGGAGAGATGAGCGACATCGACATTTCGGGCGGCCTGCCCAAGCTTCGCGACCTCAGCCGCCACTTCCTGAGTGGGGTCCCGGTGCCCAAAGTGGGGCTGGTGCGCCAGCGGTTCGAGCCTCCGGTGGAGGAGGACCCCGAGACCGCCGCCCTGATGCAGACCCTCGATCTCATCGATCGTTCCGGGCGCCGCCCTGGCCCGATCGCGGTCGGGGTCGGCAGCCGCGGCATCGCGAATCTCGCGGCCCTGGTGCGGGGTACGGTTCGGGCGCTCCGGGAACGCGGGTTCCAGCCCTTCATCGTGCCCGCCATGGGCAGCCATGGGGGCGCCACCGCTGAGGCCCAGGCGGAGTTGCTGGCCGGTTATGGTGTCACCGAGCGGTCGATCGGAGTGCCGGTACGGGCCACCATGGAGACCGTCCGGCTGGGCGAGGTCGACGGGGTGGAGGTCCATTTCGACCGCCACGCCCATCAAGCGGGTTCGGTGATCCTGGTCTGCCGGGTCAAGCCGCACACCGACTTCATGGGATCGATCGAGAGCGGCGCCGCCAAAATGCTGGCGATCGGTTTGGGCAAGCAGCGGGGGGCGATGGCGATCCACTCGGTCGGCCTCCGGGGCATGACCGAGGTCATCCCCCGGGCGGCCCGGATCGCGATCGAGCGGGGCCTGGTGCTGGGGGCGGTTTGCGCGGTGGAGAACCAGCGAGACCAGACCGCTCACGTGCGCGGGCTGATCGATTCCGAGATCGGAGGCGGCGAGGAGAGCAGGCTGCTGGAAGAGGCCTATCGGCTGATGCCCAGGGTGCCCTTCGCCCAGCTGGACGCGTTGGTCGTCGAGCAGATGGGCAAGAACATCAGCGGGGCCGGGATGGACTCCAACGTCCTCAACCGTTTCCGCATCCCCGGGCTGCCGGAACCGGAGGGATTGAGGGTGACCAACGTCGCGGTGCTGCGGCTGACCCCGGAGACCCACGGCAATGCCACCGGGATCGGCCTGGCCGACTTCATCACCGCCAAGTTGCTCGGCGAGATCGACCTTACCCCCTTCTACATGAACTCCCTGACCGCCGGGGTGACCGCCCTGGAGCGGACCCGGCTTCCGGTAGTGATGCCCACCGAGCGTGACGCGGTGCTGGCGGCGGCCCACTTCCGAGGCAAGCTGGGGAATGAGCCTTTGCGGCTGGCCTGGATCCAGGACACGCTGCACACCGAGCTGATCGGGGTGAGCGAGGCGCTCTGGGAGGAGGCGCGCGACCGTCCCGACCTGGAGGTGCTGACCGGCCTTGCCGAGATGCCCTTCGACGCCGACGGCAACCTGGCTCCGATCGCCGCTCAGATCACCCAGCGCTGATCCCTGGATCCAGCCCGGCCGGCGCGGCATCCCCGGGGCCGATGCGGCTCCGTCCCCGCCGGCTCCGTCTCTCTCATCCGGTGAGGGCCAGGGTAGGGTGGACTCCGGCGGCGCGGAGGAGTCGGGTGGTCAGCCGCATGGGCAGGCCGATCACGGTGTCGAGCGGGCCGTCGACCGCGGCCACGAACGGGCCGGCCCCGGACTGGATGCCGTAGGCGCCGGCCTTGTCGAGGGGGTCGCCACCCGCCACGTAGGCGTCGATCTGACGCCGGCTCAGCTCCTTGAAGGTGACCCGGGTCCGCGACAGCCCGACCTCGGCCACCCCGTCCGCCACCACCGCTACCGCCGTGAAGACGGTGTGACTGCGCCCGCTCAGCCGGCGCAGCATCCGGCGAGCCTCGGCCGGTCCGGCCGGCTTGCCCAGGGCCTGGCCGTCCAGAGCCACCACGGTATCGGCGGCCAGCACCACCTGGTGCTCGAAGCGAACGGCCACCGCGCGTGCCTTCTCGACCGCCGCCCAGCGGGCCAGCTGCCCCGGCTTGAGCGGCCGGGGTGGGGTTTCGTCGACGCCCGGCGGCACCGCCACGAAGCCGTACCCGGCCGCGGTCAGCAGTTCCAGCCGGCGAGGCGAGGTCGAGGCCAGGAGCAGGCGGGGTGGGTTCAGTGTCTCAGCTCCGGTAGCAGCCTGCGGGCGGCGGAGCGCGCGTTCGGCACCGCGTCCTCGCCGCGGACCGTGAAGACGAACTCGGTGAATCCGAGCTGGCGAAGCCTGGCGACTTCTTCCAGCACCGGCCCCGGGTCGCCCCCGCTCCAGAACATCTGCACCGACCGCCGGATCTGAGCGGGGTCGCGCCCGACCGCGGCGCAGTGGGCGTCGAGCACTGACGCCAGCCGCGCCGCATCCTCGACCGGACCGCCGCCGAAGTTCCAGGCGTCGGCGTGCTCGGCCACGATCCGGAGGGTCAGGCGCTCTCCCCTGCCGCCGATGGTGATCGGCGGGTGCGGTTTCTGGAGCGGCTTGGGGCTGGCCAGGGCTCCGGTCAGGGTGTAGTAGCGGCCCTGGAAGTCCGCCCGCTCCTCGGTCCACAACCGCTTCATCACCTGGCAGGCCTCCCCGAGCATCCGGATCCGGCGCCCGGTGCCGGGAAAGGGCAGGCCCAGCATGGTGTGCTCGATCTCTGCCCAGCCGGCGCCGATGCCCATCTCCAGGCGGCCCCCGCTCAGATGGTCGACGGTCACCGCCATCTTGGCCAGCACTCCCGGGTGCCGGTAGGTGTTGCCGGTGACCATGACCCCGATCCTGACCCGGCGGGTGCGTTCGGCCAGAGCGGCGAGCAGTGTCCAGCCTTCAAAGACGGGGCCGGCGGGGTCGGAGAAGATCGGCGCGAAGTGGTCGAACAGCCACACCTGGTCGAAGGCCTCGCCTTCCGCGATCTCCCAGACCGCCCGCAGTTCCTCGATCGTCGTCCATTGGGGGGCGAGCTTGAGCCCGATCCGCAAAGGCCGATCGGCGGCCACTAGGCCACCTCCTTGACCGGGGCGACCGGCACCCCGAAGCGGGCCGCGACCTCCACCAGCTCCCGCCAGGTGGGGCCGGCGATGGGGATGCCGGAGGCGAGCCGGGTGATCCGGCTCTGACGCTCGGGATCCCCGGCCACCAGCACCGGCGCCTCGGCCGCCGGGGGGGCCTTTCGAGCCAGGTCGAGAACCATTTGGGTCTGAGCCCGGAAGGAGTCGAGGGGGCCGAAGAAAGAAGGGTCGATCGCGATCACGAAGACGCCGGCCACCCAGTGTCCTGGCTCGGCCGCCCGCCGGCTGGCTCCGGCCGTGGTCGGCTCCGGATCGTCGATGATGGCAAGGCTGCCGATCAGGGCTGAGGCGAGGCTGAGCCCATAGCCCTTGTGCCCTGCTACCGCCCCTCCGAAAGCCAGCAGCGAGCCGCCCTGGTAGAGCTGGGCGGGATCGGTGGTGGGTTGCCCCTCCGGGTCGAGCAGAGCCCCCTCCGGCAGCCGCGCCTGGCCGGCCAGGGCCACCCTGACCTTGCCCTCGGCGAGCGCGGTGGTGGCGGCATCGAACACGAAGTGACGGCCGTCGGCGGCGGGGATCCCGATCGACCAGGGATTGGTGCTCATGAAGCGCTGGCGGCCGCGAAAGGGGGCGGCCAGTCCGACCCCGAGCCCGGCCATCCCGATCGTGACGATCCCGATCAGACCGGCCTCGGCCGCCATCTCCGTGTACTCGCCCAGCCGGCCGATGTGGGTCGAGTGGCGGACGGCGGCGGCGGCGACGCCCAGCTCGGGTGCAACCTCCAGGCACCAGCGCATGGCGACGGCGGCGGCGTGATGCCCGAAACCGCGCCGGGCGTCCACGATCGCCGTTACCCCCCGCCGGGAGCCGACCACCGCCCGCTCGGCCGGCCGCAGATCGTCGCTGTCCATCATCTGGACATAGGCCGGGATCCGGAGCACGCCGTGCGAGTCGTGACCGCTGAGGTTGGAGCGGACCAGATGCCGGCTGACCTCGGTGACGATGTCCGGCGGGGCGCCCATCCCGGCGATGATCCCCGCCGTCATCCGCTCCAGCGCGTCCGCCTCGATCACGTACGTGTCTGCCATGTGCCGTCTCCTTGGTCTGGGGCCCGGAGTGGGACGCCCGCCAGTGCATGATCGAGGGACAGCCGGTCCCGAGGCAAATCGGCGCCCTCGCCCGGGGCTCAGGCGAGCTCGCGGGCCAGCTGCTCTGAACCGGTCACCGGGAGCCGGCAGGCAAAGCGTTCGCAAACGTAAGCCGCCGGCCGGCCGTCGACCCGACCGCGGCCGGCCAAAAGCGGGGCCAGGGTGATCGCGGCCGGGTCCTCCGGCGCCCCGGCCGCGATCACCAGGTTGGGCTGATAGGTGGTCCAGGCCACTTGTGCCAGTTCCAGCAGCCGGGAATCATCAAGATCGCCCACCAGGGCCAGCTCGCGGGTCGGGCCAAGGTGGAGATCGATCGCCGCGAGCGCGCGGCCGAAGCCGGTCGGCGCCCGGCCGATCAGATCGGCCAGCCGCTCCAGAGAGGCCAGCGCCGCCGCCTCATACCTGGACTCGCCGGTCAGCCTGGCCAGCCGGAGCAGGAGTTCGGCCGCCAGTGAGCCGCCCGACGGCACCGCGTTGTCGAAGAGGCTGCGGGGCCGGACCACCAGGGGCTCGGCGGTTTCGGCGGTGTCATAGAAGCCGCCGTCAGGATGGACGAAGCGGTCGAGGATGGTATCGGCCAGTTCCCGGGCCCAGCTCAGCCAGCGCGATTCAAAGGTGGTCTCGTGCAGGGTCAGGCAGGCCAGGCCCAAGGCGGCATGGTCGTCCAGGTAGGCGCCGCCGGAAGCTCTGCCCTCCCGCCAGGAGCGGAGCAGCCGTCCCTCGGAGTCCCGCAGGTTCGCGCGCAGAAAGCCGGCCGCCGCCACCGCCGCCTCGACCAGGCCGGGATCGAGGACCCGGCCCGCTTCGGTCAGGGCCTGGATGGCGAGGGCGTTCCAGAAGGTGAGCACCTTGTCGTCGGTGGCCGGAGCAACCCGGCCGGCGCGGATTTCGAGCAGCCGTTGGCGGGCGCGTTCGGCGTGGAGGGCGAGTTCGGCTTCGGACAGCCCGTGCTCCTGGGCGACCTCGGCGAGCGGGCGCGGGTGCCAGAGTACACTGACTGGCCGGCCGTCCCGGCCCGACAGCTCCGACCAGTTGCCGGTCGGGGTCACTCCGAACCAGGCGGCGACCGCGGCCGCGGCCCCACCGACGATCGGCGTGACCGCGTCGATGAATTCCCGATGAGTCCACACGTAGTACCGGCCCTCCTCGCCTTCGGAGTCGGCGTCGAGGGCGGAGAAGAAACCACCCTGGGGGTGGCGGAGGTCGCGGAGCAGGTGCTCGGCGGTCTGGCGGACGACTCGCTCGTACTCGGGATTGCCGGTCAGCTGGTAGGCGTGCAGGTATACCCGGATCAGCAGCGCGTTGTCGTACAGCATCTTCTCGAAGTGCGGCACCAGCCACTCGCGGTCGGTCGAGTAGCGGTGAAAGCCACCGCCGACCTGGTCGTAGATGCCGCCACGGGCCATGCGGTCGAGGGTGTTGACCACCATCTCCAGCGCCTTCGGGTGGGCCCCGCCGCCGGCTGCCTTCCCGGCTCTGAGATCGCGGGCGTGGCAGCGCAGCAGCAGTTCGAGGTTGTCGGGCTGGGGAAATTTCGGCGCGCCCCCGAAGCCACCCCACCTGGGGTCGTGGCTGCGTTCCAACCCGGCATAGGCGGCGGTCAGCAGATCCGGGCTGAGCGGTCTGGCCCCCTCCCGGTAGTCGCTCACCTTGAGCAACGCCTCGACCACCCGGTCGCCCTGCCGGACCAACTCGGCCCGGCGCTCGCGCCAGGCCTCGGCGATCGTCTCGAGCAGGCGAGGGAAGGCGGGCAGCCCATGGCGGTCGACCGGCGGGAAATAGGTCCCGGCGAAGAAGGGCTTGCCGTCGGGTGTGCAGAAGACGGTCATCGGCCAGCCTCCCTGTCCGGTCATCGCGGTCACCGCGTCCATATACACGGAGTCGATGTCCGGACGCTCCTCGCGGTCGACCTTCACGCAGACGAAGTGGCGGTTCATGATCTCGGCGGTGGCCGGATCCTCGAAGGATTCCCGCTCCATCACATGGCACCAGTGGCACGCGCTGTAGCCGACCGAGAGCAGCAGCGGCCGGTCCTCGGCGGCCGCCCGGGCCAGCGCCTCGGGTCCCCACGGATACCAGTCGACGGGGTTGTACGCGTGCTGGAGCAGATAGGGACTGGTGGCGCCGGCGAGGCGGTTGGGGGGTCGGTCGGGGTGTGCCATCTGGCTCCTCCTGACACGGTGGGGGTGGCCCGACATGGGTGGGTGCAGCTTCATCATGGCACGGCGGCGCGGCCGCGGAGCCGGTCAACCGCCGCTTGCCGAGAGGTGCGGGCTCGGTCAGGCGCCGCCGCTTGGCGGTGCCGGCCGGGTCGACACTAACGGCCGGCGTTCCGCCCGGAGCTCAGGGCGGCCAGGATGGCGGCCTGGTCGGGCCGCTCTGCCGCGCTGTCGAACACCTTGCCGTAAAGGATCTCGCCGCCCGGGTTGACCACGAAGACTCCGCCCATCTGCGCCGGGTCGCCTTCGACCCCGGTCTGCCGGTAGCCGCGGGCGAAGGCGGCGATGCCCCCCAGCAGGTTGGCCGGGTTGAGGCTGGCGCCGAGGTCGCGGCGGAGGCCGAGAGCCTGGTACGACCCGCGGCCAGGATCGGTCAGCACCGTCGCGCCTTCCGCGTACCGGCGCTGGAAGCCCTGGGCCTGAACCACCGATCCGTTGCCGATCAGCACCAGGCGGGCGCCCAGCGCCTCGAGGGCAGGGAGCAGGCCGCGCAACTGCGCGGTGGTTTCCAGACAGTGGATTCAAGCGAACTGGCGGATGAAGACCAGCACCACCGGCCCGTCCTCGGCGAGTTCGATCAGGTGGACCGGGTGGCCTTCCAGGTCGAGGGCGGTGAGGCCGGGATCAAGTCGCGGACCAGGTGTGTTCACTATTCAATGAAAGCGGATCCGGCCGCCCCCTGCCCGGATCCGTCCCGCCTCCGTCGACCAGCGCCGGCGGATCCGGCGGCCACCTCCCCGGCCGGTCGGGGATCGGCGGCGAGTCCACTGGAGGGTTTCCAGGGAGCCCCCGGGGCCGGTTATGCTCAGCCGGATGAGCCTGGAGCCACCCGCTCTGACGGAATTGCGGCCCGAGGACCGGGCCGCGATCGAACGGGTGAGCAGCGCGCTCGGAGCCACCTCCCCGGACCAGCTGGATGTGGTCTGGCAGGCCCACTGGCACTGGCCGGCGCTGTTCGACGCCAATCAGCGGCAACTGGTCGAAGGCCTTCGTCGGGATACCTCGCTGCCTTCAGTCACCCGCGAAACGATGTACGTGGCGGTGTCGATGGCTTCGGGCTGCCGACACTGCATCGACGTTCACTCGAGCATCCTGCTCCGGCATGGGGTGGGGAATCGGGGCCTGACCGAGGTGCTGGCCGTGGCCGAACACGTCTCCTCCCTCTGCGCCGCCGCCGCCGCGCTGCGGCTGGCGGCCGATGTGCCCCACTCCCACTCGCAGCGCAACAGCACGGTCGGACATGCCCCGGGGGGGTCGGGTGACCCCACCCTGGAGGGGATCGCCGGCTGGACGGCCGAACACCTCGGGACGGTGATCGTGCCCGACTTCTGGCGAAGCCTTGCCCACCTGCCTGCCTTTCTGGAAGCGACCTGGGCAAAAGACCGGCTGGTCTTCTCGGAAGGCCGGATCGACGTCACCTCCAAGGCCTTTGCCGCCTTCGCGGTGGCGTCGGCGCGCCAGAGCGATTACTGGATCGCCTATTTCGCCCAGATGCTGAGGAAGCTGGGGGTGCCGGACGCGGGCCTGGTCGAGGCCACCGCCACCACCATGCACCACGTGTCGATGAGCGTGATCGCCCAGTCGGCCGGTCTGCCCCGGACCTAGGCGGGCGCCGGGCGCGCGGGTCGGGCGGGGTCCTACACTCAGCCGGTGAGCGACGATTATCGACCTTTCCGACTCGATGGGCACGTGGCCCTGGTCACCGGCGCCGGGAGCGAGCGCGGGATCGGCCGCGAGATCGCGGCGCTGTACGCCCGGATGGGAGCGGCAGTGGTGCTCGGGGACGTCAACCGGGCCGGCGCGGAGGCCAACGCCGCCGCCATCCGGGCGGCGGGCGGGCGGGCTCTGGCCGGGGCCCTGGACGTCACCGACGAGGACTCGATCCAAAGCCTGGTCGAGGCCGGGGCGTCGGCCTTCGGGACAGTCGACATCCTGGTCAACAACGCCGGGATCACCAGCGGCACCAAGATCTGGGAGCTGAGCGTCCAGGAGTTCGACCGGGTGCTCGGGATCAACCTGCGCGGGGGTTTCCTGGCGGTCAAGGCGGTGATTCCGGGCATGATGGAAAAGCGCTGGGGCCGGATCGTGTGGCTGAGCAGCATCGCCGGCAAGACCGGGGGAGGCGTTTTCGGGGCCAGCCACTACGCCGCTTCCAAAGCCGGCGTGATCGGCCTCTGCCAGGGGATTGCCCGCGAGCTGGGTCCCTACGGGATCACCTCCAACGCGATCGCGCCGACCCTGGTGCTGACCGGGCTGGTGGCCAGAACCGGCTCGGCCGAGATCGAACAGGCCCTCGACGAGCGTAACCGGGCCAGCCTGCCGATCGGGCGTTCGGCGGAGCCGGCCGACGTGGCGGCGGCGGCGCTCTTTCTTGCCTCGGAGGAAGCTTCCTTCATCACCGGTGAGGTCATGGACGTCAACGGCGGAGCGTACTTCGACTGACCGGGCTTTGGCCGACCTTCGACCGCGACTGGCGGCGATTTGTGAATGCGCGGGGGCCGGTGCCCGCTTACCATGACCGGATGAAGGGCTGGTTCCGGGCGGCTTCGG
>JRHI01001988.1_pt1 | contig 15302 bp, 14 predicted proteins | sample 215371 | NCBI WGS metagenome assembly JRHI01 (sample SAMN02929681, study PRJNA255918) | sediment metagenome | biome: cave system; feature: Ice Cave; material: Sediment; isolation source: sediment from deep within a dark volcanic ice cave with no known source of... ...
GCTCACCGCCCCTCGTACACCACGTGCGTGGACGCTAACCCATGACGCAGCGATGGTACCACCCGATCATCGAGTGCGCACGCTCGGGATGCCGATGCGTTTGGTACATAGTTCAGAGGTGGATTGGAGCGCGGGCCGTTATGAGACGACCGCGGCGCGACTGCTACCGGCCGCGCGATTGCTGGTCCAGCGGGCTGCGCCACGGGCTGGCGAGCGCGTGCTCGACCTTGGTTGCGGCACTGGCAGCGCAGCGCTGCTGGCGGCGCGCCTCGGCGCCCGTGTCACCGGAGTGGACCCCGCGGAGCGGCTCCTGGAAGTGGCTCGTGAACGGGCGCTGGCCGAGCGCCTCGATGTCAAATTCGTCGAGGGCGAGGCGGCTGAGCTGCCCGTCGAGGATGGCAGCGTCGACGTGCTGCTCTCATCGTTCGGGGTCATCTTCGCCCCGGACGCTACCGCCGCCGCCCTCGAGATGGCACGGGTGACAGGACCGCGAGGCCGCATCGTCCTCAACGCGTGGCTCCCCGTAGGAGTTATGGCCAACTTAATTCAGGTCTGCCAGGACGCGGTTTCGAAAGCGCTGGGTGCTCCCGCCGAACCGCCGGGCTTTCCCTGGCACGATGTCGTTCGGCTGACAGAACTCTTCGCACCGTATGGCTTCTCAGTGACCAGCACCGATGAGAGCCTCCCCATCACGGCCGCCTCAGCGCGCGAATACTTGGAGGAGCAGGCCACAGACCATCCCCTCTCAGTCATGGGGCGAGCAGTCATCGAGCGTGCCGGCGATCCTGCCGCGGTGGCGGAGAAAGCTCTCGCTGTACTCGAGGCCGGCAACGAAGAAGCAGACTCGTTTCGAATGACGAGCCGCTACCGGCTGTTGACCGTCGAACGTCTGGTGAGCTCCGACCCGGGCGCTGGATCGGTCGAGCAAGGACCAGCGGGCCGCCTGGCGGCAGGATCACGGAGGTATTGCGGCCGCGTAGTATTCGCCCTCGCCTCCCAGGTTGCGATTGGTGGGCGGTGAGGTGGGCGGTGAGGGAGTCGAACCCCCGGCCTCCTCGGTGTAAACGAGGCGCTCTAGCCAGCTGAGCTAACCGCCCGAACCTAGCCGGGACTCTCCTCAGGCACCGCCGTTCCCCAGCAGCTCAATGGCACGGTTGAGCTGGGTGTCCAGGGTATGCCCGCGCTCCGGTTTGGCGGCGTCGTAGATGTCCTCGGGCTTCGCCAATTTCAGCTCCACCGTCGGCCTTATGCCCTTCTTCTCAACCGAGCTCCCATCCGGCAGGAACCAGCGGCGGATGGTGATGTGGAGGTCGGAGCCGTCGGGCAGCGGGAAGTCCTGCTGGACCGAACCCTTGCCGTAGGTGAGCGTCCCCACCAGGCGGGCGCGGTGATGGACCAGCAACGACCCGCTCACCATCTCCGAGGCCGAGGCGGTGTCCCCGTTGACCAGGACCGCAACCGGGATCGTGGGCGCCAGCGGCCTGCCCGTCACCTGCTTGCGGTCGACGTGTCCCGCCCGATCGCGCAGCTCGAAGGCTTCCCCGCTGGCCACGAACTGACTGATGATGTGCTGGGCGGCGTCAATGAAGCCCCCGCCGTCATCCCGGAGATCCAGGATCAGACCCTTCTCTCCCGGTAGGCCCTCCTTCAACTGCCTGTCGAAGTCGGCTGCAGTCGACTCCCCGAAGGTGTAGATGCGCAGGTACAGGATGCCGTTCTCAAGGCGCGTCGATCGAACTGATGGAATGGTTATGGATTCGCGCTTGACGGAGAGTTCGAGCCTCTCCCCCATCCGGTTGACGCCCAACAGCACACTTGTCCCCGCCTTGCCGCGGATCAGGTTCGAGGTCTGTTCCGAGGTGAGGCCGTGCAGGTCGCGGCCATCGACGGTGATCAGGACATCGCCTGCCCGCAGGCCGCCGCGCTGGGCCGGCGAGTCGGCGAAGATGTTGCTCACCACCGGATATTCAGCCGCGAAGCCGACCTCGATGCCGATGCCGACGTACTGCCCGGAATAGGTATTCAGCTGCCGTTGATACTCGGTCGGATCGAGGTAATAGGAGAACCTGTCGTCGAGGCTGAGCACCAGGCCGCGGACCGTTCCATGCGAGAGCTTCGAGTAGTTGAAACGCGTGTCGTAATAGTTGTTCTGGATGACCCGAAGCGCCCGCTGGAAGCTGGCCTGGTCAATGCTCCCGGGCGCACTGCGTGTGGCGAGCAGGGGCAGCTGATCGGGGTAGGCCTGGTCCACGAAGACGCCGGCGACCAGCCCCACGGAGAGTCCGGCTGCCAGCAGCAGGGCGACGGCACCGGCCAGCCAGCGGCCTCGCAGCATCAGCAGCCCAGGTAGAGGCAGGGATCCACGTAATTGCCGTTGTAGCGGATCTCGAAATGGAGATGCGGACCGGTGGAGTTGCCGCTGCTGCCCTCGTACGCAATCACCTGGCCACGGTAGACGAGCTGGCCGTTGCGGATCGCAAAGCCGGCCAGGTGCCCATAGACCGTTGTGTAGCCGTTGCCGTGAGTCACGATCGCCAGGTTTCCATAGCCATAGGGGGTGCTGCTTACAGTAACGACTCCGTTGTCGGCGGCCACCACCGGAGTCCCGTAGGGCACCGCGATGTCGATGCCGGTGTGGAAGTGCCGGCTCGGGCAGGAGGGCCAGTAGATCTCAAAGGGATAGGGGCTGCAGCCGAAGCCCTGGCTCAGGATATGGGGGCTCTCCGGCCAGTCGAACTGGCCGGTCCCGCCGCCCGCATTCCTCGCCTCGGCCTCGTAGAGAGCCTGGAGCGCGGTGACCTTGTTGTCGATCTCGGCCTTCTGCTTGGCCAGCAGGTCCGCCTCCGCCTTGTATTGGGCTTCCAGCTGCTGTTGATAGGCGAGAGCCGATCGCTGCTGGGACCGGCTGAACTCGAGCCGGGACTGCTCGCCCTGCTGTCGGTAGAGGAGGTCAGCCTGTTCGGCACGCTGATCGGTGAGCTTGCTGCGCAGACCCTCGATCTCGACCTTCTCCTGCCGCAGGTCACCGAGCAATTGCTTGTCCGAGTGAACGATCGTCTGAGCGGTGATCAGCCTGTCAACCAGCTGGTTGAAGCTGGTGGCGGACATCAGGAGGGCGAGATAGTTGATCGAACCATGCTTTTCCATCGACCGGACCCGCTGACCGAAGAGCTGCTCGCGAACCTCGAGGTGCGCCTGGCGCCGCGTGATGTCGGCTTCCGTGAGGCGGATCCGACCATCGAGAGCCTCGATCTCCCGCTGCGTGGCCTCGACTCGCAGCTGCTGGGCCGCGATCTTCCCGTTGAGCTGCTGGATCAGCTGATACAGAGCACTCATCTTCTTCTCGACATCCTTGATGTCCTTCTGGATCTTGGCCAGCTGGTCAGAGGTGGCCGACTGGCTCTTCTGGGCGTCGAGTAGCTCCTGGCAGACGTAGTCGTCAGGTGCGCATTCAAGTGCCCGGGCTACGCCCCCGGGCAGCAGCGCCAACAGGCAGGCGAGCACGATGAGAAGGGCCAGGGGACGCCGGGTCATGCCGGACCCTCAGATCCTTACAAAGCGGCGGACGCCGATGTAGCTGCCCAGGGCGCCGAGCAGGGCACCGGCCCAGAGCACGTCGCGGGAGAGCTCATTCACAAAACCGGGGTCATAGCCCAGAGGGATGAAAAAGAGGTCCGAGTGAAAGCGGTCGACAAAGGGGCGGTAGGCGAGCATCAGGAGCCCGAGGGCGAGCCCCGCGGCGAGCAGCCCGGTGAGCACTCCCTCGATGACGAAGGGACCCCTCACGAACCACTCGGTCGCCCCGACGAGCTTCATCACCTCAATCTCCTGGCGCCGGTGGTAGACGGCGGTTCGGATCGTATTCATGACGATGAAGACCGAGACCAGCATGAGGATGGCCAGGATGCCGAGCCCGGCCAGGCTCACCCACTGCGAGAGCCGGAGCATCCGGCCGATGAACTCACCCTGGTAATCGGTGGGGTCGTTGCGATCGGCGCCGCGCCATTGCCGGGCCAGCGAATCGATGGCGGCGACGTCGCTGAGCCGCGTGACATGCACCTCGAGCTTGCCGGCCAGCGGGTTGCCCTCGATCTGGCGCGCGATGTCGGCGTTCTGCGGGTCGGCCGCGAAGTGAACGAGGGCCTCCTCCTTGGTGATCAGCCTCACCTCGGCCACTCTGCTGTCTGACCGGAGCTGGTCGACAAAGTCGTAGACCGAGACGGTCGGCGTCCCGTCGGCGATGCTCACCGAGATCACGCTCACGCGCGATTTGTACTGGTCGAGGATGCCCGCGAGCGTGTGGCCGATGAGCAGATTGACGCCCACCAGCCCCAGGATCAGCGTTATCGTCCCCACCGCCGCAAGGCTCACGGCGGCGTTCCGCCAGAAGCTCTGCCAGGCGGAGCTAAGCGCGAAGACCAGATGCCGTGAGAGTCTCATGGTATCCACCAGCTCGGTCATCTCTGACCACCTGCCCGCCGTCGATCGCGACCACGCGGCGGCGCAGCAGATCGACGATGTCTCGATTGTGAGTTGCCATCAGCACCGTCGCCCTGGCCTTGTGATTGATCTGAAGAAAGAGCTGCATGATCTCCCAGCCGGTGGCCGGGTCGAGGTTTCCCGTTGGTTCATCCGCCACGATCAGACGAGGTCGATGAACCAGCGCGCGAGCAATCGCGACTCGCTGCTGCTCGCCACCCGACAGCTCACGCGGGTATTTCTCGAGCTTGCCCGGCAGCCCGACAGTTTCGAGGGCCTCGCGCGTCCGCTCCCGGATCACCGAACTGGGCTCACCGAGCACCCGCAGGGCGAAGGCCACGTTCTCATAGACCGTCAGGCGGGGGAGCAGCTTGAAATCCTGGAAGACCAGGCCCACCTTCCGCCGATAGTGGGGCAGGTGCCGGCGCCGCATCCGACCCAGCTCCTCGCCATCGACGTAGATCTTGCCCCGCGTTGGCTTCTCCTCCCGGACGAGAAGGCGGATGAGGCTGGACTTACCGGCCCCGGACGGGCCGACGAGGAACAGGAAGTCGCCTTGGGGCACCATCAGTGAAACCCCGCGCAGCGCCTCGGTGCCGTTCGGGTACTTCTTCCAGACGTTCTGGAAACTGATGAGGGGCCGGGGACCGGCAAAGTCAGCTTTTAAAACCATAGGCGGGACGTGGAGTGGGACGTTAGGCGGAAAAGCCGTTGGTCGGCGAAGTATAGCCGCGAACCAAAACGAGGTCAAACTCGACCGGCCGTGAATCGTGCAGTCAGGGCCGGGGCAACGCTGCCAGCCGGGCGACGGCCTCGTCGAGTCGCGAGCGCGGGAGCCGCCCGCTCACCACCGCCGCTCGAATCGCCTCGAAGGTGGCGTCGGCAACCGCGAGGTGGTGGGCGACCATCACCATGTCCCCACCGGCGGCGAGGAACTGCACGGCCGCCTCGGGCGTGGCCGTGGTGGCGGTGATCGCTCCCATCTCGAGGTCGTCCGAGATGACGGCCCCCCTGAAGCCCAGTTCACCCCGCAGGAGCGCGATGGTCCGCGCCGAGAGGCTGGCGGGGTGGCTCTCATCGATCGCCGGCACTGTCAGGTGGCCCACGAGGATCAGGTCGGTGCCGTGGTCGATGGCAGCTCGAAAAGGGGGCCAATCGCGCTCTCGGAGCGTCGCCAGGCTGCCCGCAATGGTTGGCAGCTGCTCCTCTGAGCTGACCGGCGTGGAGCCATGGCCCGGAAAGTGCTTGGCGGCCGCCAGCAGGTGGCCGGCGTGGATGCCCTCGACAGCCTCGGCGACCGACCCGGCGACCTGCGCGGGAACCTGCCCGTAGCACCGGCCGGCCATGATCGACCGCCCGATGCTGCAGACGTCTGCCACCGGGCCGAGGTCCACGTCGAAGCCCAGGGCGCGCAGCGCAGCGGCCATCCGGGCGCTCTCATCGCGCCCCGCGGGCCCGCCGGCACAGTGAACGTCCGCCAGGGCGATGCAGATGGCGCCGCCCTCCTGGTCCGTGGCGGCCAGCAGCCGGCGCCGGCTGACCGACCGCAGCTGGGCGATCAGCCGGCTGATCTGGGCTCTGGTGCTGCCGTTGCGATTGCGGTTGATGATCAGCAACCCGGCGTATTGGCGCCGTGTCCACTGCTCCACCACGGCCGGCGACAGCTCACCCTCGAATCCCACCATCATCACGGCCCCGACGGCGTCGTCCAGGGTCAGAGCAACCGTTGTCGGAGGCTGCTCCGCAGTCTGGGTGGGGGTGGGCGGCCGCGTCGCGGCGGACCCCGGGGCGGGTGCGCCGGTTTCYCCTGCTCCCGAACAGGCGAAGGTCAGCGCTGCCAGGAGCAGGAGCGGGCAGGCTGGCCCAACCCGCCGGCGCCAGCTCACCCGGCCGCCGCGCCGCCTTCGGAGAGCCGCCAGCGCAACCAGGCCTCGATGAATTCGTCGATCTCGCCGTCCTCGAGCACCGCCTGCACGTTGCCCACCTCCACCTGGGTGCGGACGTCCTTGACCAGTGTGTAGGGCTGCAGGGTGTAGTTGCGGATCTGCGAGCCGAATTCGGCCGGCATCATCTGCCCCTTCAGGTCATCGATCTGCTTGGCATTGAGCAGCTGCTGCCGGTCGAAGAGGCGGGCCCGGAGCATCTTCATGGCTATCTCTCGGTTCTTGATCTGCGACCGCTCGTTCTGGCAGGTGACGACGATCCCGGTCGGCAGGTGGGTGATGCGGATCGCGGATTCGGTCTTGTTGACGTGCTGGCCACCCGCGCCGCTGGAGCGATAGGTGTCGATTCGCAGGTCGTCAGGGCCGATCACGATGTCGATCTCGGATTCGTCCAGCTCGGGCAGCACCTCCACCAGCGCGAACGAGGTGTGCCGGCGATGGTTCTGGTCGAAAGGGGAAATCCGGACCAGGCGATGGACCCCGTGCTCGGATCTCAGCAGGCCGAAGGCTCGCTGCCCGGTGATGAGCAGCGTCGCTCCCTTGAGGCCCGCCTCCTCGCCCGGCGTTGCCTCAAGGATCTCAGCGCCGAAGCCACGGTTCTGAGCCCATTTGGTGTACATCCGCATCAGCATCTCGACCCAGTCCTGGGAATCGATCCCACCGGCGCCGGCGCTTATCGAGACGAGGGCATTGTGCGAGGCATGGGGGTCGGTGAAGAGCAGCTCCAGCTCACGCGTGCGCAGCTCGCGGGCCAGCTTGCCGAGCTCTTCGGCGAGATGCCCCGCCAGCTCGGGATCCGCCATCTGCCCAAGCTCGACAGCGTCCCGTGCCCGCTCCTCGAGGCGCGCCCAGCCGGCGACCTCCGCGCGAAGTGCCGAGGCCTCCTGCGCAAGCCTGCCGGCCTGCTGCGGCTCGTTCCAGACTCCCGGTTCGGCTAGCTGTTTCTCCAGTTCGCCGGCACGCTCCGCCTGGCCGGGGAGGTCAAAGATGCTCCTTCAGCCGCAGGATCCGATCCAGCAACTCCTGGGGAGCCAGCTCCGAGTTATCGGCCATGGCACCGCTTGTACTTCCGGCCCGAGCCGCAGGGGCAGGGGTCGTTCCGGCCGACCTTTCCGGCCGCCTCGGCGGCGGCCGCTCCGGCCGGGAGGGGAACCCGCGCCCCGCCATGCCCGTTGCCGTTGACGCCACTGGGGCGGGCGGGACCGCCGTCCGGGTCGCCCGGGCCTCGCTCCTTCCCCGCCCGCGGAGCCAGCGGCGGCGGTGGCTCCTCGCGGATCTGAACTCTGAACATGTTGGCGACGATCTCCGCCTGGATCGCCGCGGTGAGCTCGCCGAACATTGTGAAGGCCTCGTTCTTGTACTCGATCAGGGGATCCTTCTGACCGTAGGCGCGGAGCCCGATCCCCTCCCGGAAATGCTCCATCTGGGTCAGGTAATCGACCCATTTGGAGTCGATCGTGTGGAGCATCACGTACCGCTCGACGCTCCTCATCATCTCGGCCCCGATGAGATCTTCCTTGGCCTGATAGGCGCTGAGGGCGGACTCGCGCACCGTCTCCACCAGCGCCGGCCTGCCCCCGGCCAACACCTCGGCCGGGAATTGGGAGTCGGGAGCGATCGGGAAGTAGATGCTCAGGTAGCGCACGAGGCCCTCCTGATCCCAATCCTCCGCGTGGCGACCCTGGCAGTGGACCTCCACCCCCTTCTCCACCAGCTCTGTGATGTAGCCCTCGATGTTCTGGCGAGTGTCGGCACCCTCCAGGATCTTGCGGCGTTCGCCGTAGATGATCTCGCGCTGGGTGTTCATCACGTCGTCGTACTCGACCACGTGCTTTCGGGCATCGAAGTTGAAGCCCTCGACCTTCTTTTGCGCTCCCTCGATCGACCCGGCCACCCATTTGTGCTCGATCGGCTCCACGTCGAGCCGATCCATCAGCGCGCCGATCCGGTCCGCCGCCGGCCCGAAGATCTTCATCAAATCGTCCTCGAGGGAGATGAAAAAGCGGGTGGACCCGGGGTCCCCCTGCCGGCCGGCGCGGCCGCGCAGCTGGTTGTCGATCCGGCGCGATTCGTGCCGTTCGGTTCCGATGATGTGGAGCCCGCCTACCTCGCGCACGCCATCGCCAAGCACGATGTCGGTGCCCCGGCCGGCCATGTTCGTGGCGATCATCACCGCCCCTGACTGCCCGGCATGGGCGACGATCGCGGCTTCCCGTTCATGCTGCTTCGCGTTGAGGACGCTGTGCTCCAGGCCGCGCTTTTCGAGCATGCGGGCGAGGCGCTCGGACTTCTCAACCGAGACCGTGCCCACCAGCACAGGCCGGCCCTCCTGGTTCATCGAGATGACCTCGTCGATCACGGCGTTGAACTTCGACTCCTCGGTCTTGTAGATGACGTCGGGATGGTCCGTGCGAACCATCGGCCGGTTGGTCGGTACGGGGACCACCACCAGCTTGTAGATCTTGTCGAATTCCTCGGCCTCGGTCGAGGCGGTGCCCGTCATGCCGGACAGCTTCCGATAGAGCCGGAAGTAGTTCTGGAGCGTGATGGTCGCCATCGTCTTCTGCTCCTGCTGGACCTTCAGCCCCTCCTTCGCCTCGACTGCCTGGTGCAGGCCGTCCGACCAGCGCCGGCCCGGCATCAGCCGGCCGGTGAACTCGTCGACGATGATCACCTCGCCATCCTTGACCAGGTACTCGCGGTCGCGGAGGTAGAGCGCCTTGGCTTTCAGAGCCTGGTTTATCTGGTGCGCCTCGACGACGTTGTCGAGGTCGTAGATGTTGGGAATCCGGGCCCAGTTCTCCATCTTGGCGATCCCCTCCTCGGTGAGGGAGGCGGACTTGTGCTTGAGGTCGACGGTGAAATCCTCCTCCTCGACGAGGCGGGCGGCGTGGCGCGCGTATTCGTAGTACTTGTCGGTCGACTCCTCTCCCTGGCCCGAGATGATCAGGGGTGTCCGCGCCTCGTCGATCAGAATCGAGTCGACCTCGTCCACAATCCCGAAGTTCAACCCCCGCTGAACGCAGTAGGTGAGGTCCTGGGCCATGTTGTCGCGGAGATAGTCGAAGCCGAATTCGTTGTTGGTGCCGTATGTGATGTCGGCCGCGTACGCCTCGGCGCGCGACACCGGCCGGAAGTGCTGCAGCCGCGGATCGGTATGGCTCTCATCGACGTGCGCCGGGTCGTAGATGAGCGATGTGTTGTGAGCGATCACGCCGATCGAAAGCCCCAGGAGGTGGTAGACGGGACCCATCCAGCCGGCGTCCCGACGGGCGAGGTAGTCGTTCACCGTCACCAGGTGGGCGCCCCGTCCACTCAGGCCATTGAGATAGAGCGCAAGGCTGGCGACCAGGGTCTTGCCCTCCCCGGTCTTCATCTCCGCGATCTTGCCCTTGTGCAGGACGATACCGCCCACCAGCTGGACGTCGAAATGGCGCAGGCCGATGGTCCGTTTGGCTGACTCCCGGGTGAGCGCGAACGACTCCACCAGCAGGTTGTCGAGGTCTTCCTCGGCTGCCCGCGGGCGCAGCTCGGCTGAGCGGGCGGTCAGCTCGGCGTCGGAGAGCGCGGCCAGCTCGGGCTCGAGGGCCGTGATGGCTGCCGCGGTCGCCAGGTGATGCCGGACCTCGCGCTCGTTCGGATCAAGCAGCTTGGTGAGAAAGGCCAACTGAGTTAACTGCTCCTCAGGGGATCTGCGGCTCGATGATCACCAGGCTCTCGTCAGCCCGCCGGTAGATCACGTTCACCTCGCCGGTGTCCTCGTCGATGTAGATGTGGAAAATGTGGCCGTTGGCGTCCAGCGCCGCCATGGCCTGGTCGACCGATTCGGCTCTCAAACGCTGTCTTACCCGCTCGGGGCCGTCGATAACCGTAGCTGAAGGGGGGCCGGGCTCGGGCGGTTCCGGCGGGACGCCGGTATGGTGCCGGTCGACGATCTTCTCCTTCAGCTTCACCACCTGCCGATCCACCTTATCGAGAGCGAGGTCGAGGGTGGCTTGCAATCCTCGTCCCCGCTCCTCTGCCTTCAACAGCGGCTTCTTGCGGCCGTCCATGTGGACCAGGATGCGCACCGTGCTGAGAACCTCATCGCCCCTCCTCGATTCGGGCGCGAAGTGGACCTCCGCCTCCAGCACCTTGTCGAAGTGCCGGCTCAGGCGCTTCAGGCGGCGCTCCGTGTAGACCCGCAACCTCGGCGCGAGCTCTTCCGTCCGGTCGTGGATGACAACCTTCAATTCGAAGCCTCCGGCCGGCCACTGATCCCTGGTGCTGTGTGGCCTGAGGTGAGTGTAAGCCGGAGGCTGCGGGCGGCAGGGCGCCCGCTCCGGGCTCAGTGCTGGGGCATCAACCGGGGATCGGGGAAGAGCATCTGGATCTCGGCCGGCAGGGCGAGGCCCATCGCGAACATCCGGTCCAGGATCTTGGGCCTGATGCCGGTCGGTTTGAACTGACCGTGGATCTTGCCGTCCTTGCCGGATCCCTCGGACTCGAACACGAAGATCTCCTGCATCGTGATGATGTCGCCCTCCATGCCGGTGACCTCATTGATCGAGGTGACGCGGCGCGAGCCGTCGCGCAGGCGGCTCAGCTGGCAGAAGATGTTGATGGCGCTCGCCACCTGCTGGCGGATCGCCTTGACGGGCAACTCGATGCCCGACATCAGGACCAATGTCTCAAGCCTGGCCAGTGCGTCACGTGACGAGTTGGCGTGGATCGTGGTCATCGAACCGTCATGGCCCGTGTTCATCGCCTGGAGCATGTCGAGCGCCTCACCGCCGCGGCACTCACCCACGACGATCCGTTCGGGGCGCATGCGCAGGCTGTTGATCACGAGCCGCTGGATGCTGACCTCGTTCTCGCCGTTGATGTCCTTGGGGCGCGTCTCCATCCGGCAGACGTGCTCCTGGTGGAGCTGCAGCTCGGCCGCATCCTCGATGGTGACGATCCGGTCCTCGGGGGGAATGAAGCCGGACAGCACGTTCAGGAAGGTGGTCTTGCCGGTGCCGGTTCCGCCGGAGACGATGATGTTCGCCTTGGCGAGGACGGCCGCCTTCAGGAAGCCGAAGGCGCTCTCCGTGCAGCTGCCGAACCGGATCAGGTCCTCGACCTGGAACGGGTCTCGAGCGAACTTGCGGATGGTGAGCAGCGGGCCATCGATCGCCAGGGGACGAATGACGGCGTTGACTCGGGAGCCGTCGGCGAGCCTGGCGTCGGCCATCGGGGTGCGCTCGTCGATGCGGCGGCCGACGGAGCGCACGATGAACTGGATCACGTTGAGAAGCTGTTCCTCGCTCTCGAACTTGATGCCGGTCAGCACGACCTTGCCACTCATTTCGACGTAGACATGATCGATCCCGTTGACCATGACCTCGGTCACTCGGTCGTCCTCGACGACGGGCTGAATCGGCCCCAGCTGGGCGTAGTACTCCTGGAGATCTATACCTGGAATGCGAACTGCCATTAATCCTCCTGGGTCCTTTCTGTGGTGCGGTCACAACCGCACCCGGGCGACCGTGAGTCCTGTCACGGGCCCGCTTCCGGCCGATTTCAGGGCCGCCGCGCACGCGTCGAGGGTCGCACCCGTCGTGGCGACGTCGTCAATCAATAGGACGGCGGACCGGCCCAGGTCTTGCGCCTTCCAGGCAAAGGCTTGCTGGACGTTGCGCTGCCGGCCGAGCCGGTCGAGGCCCACCTGGGGCGGCGTGTCGATCTGCCGCGCCAGCCCAGAACGAAAAGGCAGGCCGGTGAGTCGGGAAACCACCCTCGCCAGCAGTTCGGCCTGGTTGTAGCCCCGGCTGCGGCGGCGATGGGGATGGAGTGGGACGCAGGTGACCAGGTCGGCCGCGGCACCATCCAGGATCAACCACTCGGCCAGGAGCAGCCCCAGCGGCTCGGCGAGTGGCCGGCGCCCCTCGTACTTGAAGCGGTGGAGCGCTTTCTCGAGCGGACCGGCGTAGATCGCCGCCGACCGCAGGCTCGAGATGAAATGGAGCCGGTGCCGGCAGCCACAGCCGCCGCCGGCGTGCTCCAGCTCGATTCCGCAGCGCCGGCAGAGGGGCTCCTCCAGGCGTTGGAGGGCAGCCCGGCAGCGGTCGCAATAGTGCGCCCCCAGTCCGTTGCAGCCGCCGCAGCGAGGCGGCAGGAGCAGTCCCAGCAGCCTGGAAATCGCGTGACTGCCCACCTTCGCAAGGTAGAGCCGCCGGCAATGGTGGTGGTTAAGACGGCTCGGCCAGCTGCAGCTGCTCTCCGGTGGCGAAATCGAGACCATCGAGCGCGCCGGGCGGTAGCTCCACCACCTTGTGGGCGCCCCAGACCAGCCAGACCACTCCGTACCAGGGCGGCAGGCGCCGGTAGACCCGCTTCACCCGGTCCTCGCGGTCGAGGAAGAGGGCATCGATCGGAAACCTCATGAAGAGCATGTGGATGCCATTGCAGGGCTCGATGAGCATGCCGGCCCCGGCCGGCAGCGGGCTTCGGAACATCAGTCCCAGGCCGCGGCCGATGAAGGTGCGCGGCCGCTCCAGCTCGCCAGCGAGAACCCGGCCCGAGGCGGGGTGCACCAGCTGCAGAGGTCTCTTCCGGGTCACGTCTCCTCTCAACTCAATTGGCCGGCGCTTCCTGCGCCAACCCGGGCGCCGGCCGGGCGAGGTAGGGAGCCGAAATCGTACCCTCCGGTGGGAGGTGGTTCAACGATGCCGGATTTCATGAGCGGTGATACCCGCCTTCACTACGAGACGGCCGGACCGGAGCATGGCTCGCCCACCCTGCTGGTCCACGGCTTCTGCAGCAACTTCGACTTGAATTGGGTCGGCTCCCGCTGGGTGGACACTCTGGTGCGGGCCGGGCGGCGCGTGATCGGTCTGGAGCTCCGGGGCCACGGCCGGAGTGACAAGCCGCACGACCCCTCCGCCTATGGCGAGCGGATGGTCGACGATGTCATCAACCTGCTGGACCACCTTGGGCTGGACCGGGTGGACTACATCGGCTATTCGATGGGCAGCGAGATCGGGATCCGCGTCGTGGTCGAACACCCCGAGCGGGTCCGCCGCGCCGTGCTCGCGGGAGTCGGCAACAATGTGATCGACCCCTGGAACCATGGCGAGGCTGTGGCCCGCCGGCTGCGGGGGGATCTGGCGGAGGAGAGCCCCGCCGCGATCATGTTCCAAAGGTTCGCCGTTGCCGTGCCCAACAACGATCTGGAGGCGCTGGCATGCTGCATAACCGGCCGCACCGCCCCGCTGACCGCCGACCAGCTGGCCTCGATCCGCGTGCCGGTCCTGCTTGCGGTCGGCGGCGCCGACCCCATCGCCCGGAATGCCCGGCAGCTTGCCGACAAGATCCCGACCGCTGAGTTTTTCGAGGTTCCGGGTCGAGACCACACGACCGCGGTGCCCGCCCGGGCGATCAAGGAAAGGGCTGTCGAATTTCTGGACCGTGCCGGGTGATGAGCGCGTAACCTACCGGGCGTGCAGCCGAGCCGGCAGCCGGATCTGGCGATCATGATCCCCGCCTTCAACGAGGAGGCGACGATCTCGGTCATCCTCCGCCACGTTCTCGAACGACCCGAGGTTGCCGAGGTGATCGTCGTCGATGACGGCTCCCGCGACCGGACCTGGGAGATCCTGGCCGCCGCCGCTGCGGCGGACCCGCGCATCCGCCCCTTTCGCCAAGAGCACAACCAGGGCAAGGGGGCCGCGCTACGGCGAGCGATCGGGGAGATCCGGAGCGAGTTCGCCCTCGTGCAGGACGCCGACCTCGAATACGATCCGCGAGATTACGCCAGCCTGCTGGCACCACTTATGGAGGGCCGCGCCGACGTCGTCTACGGAGTACGCGGGTTCGCCAGCCACACCTCCTACAGCTTCTGGTTCGTGATCGGCAACAAGCTTGTCAACCTCTTCACGAACCTGCTGTTCGATTCCTACCTCTCGGACGTGGAGACGGGCTACAAGCTGATGCGCACGGAGCTCTGGCGGGACCTCGGCCTGCGCGGCGCCCGGTTCGATATCGAACCGGAGATCACGGCGCGGCTGCTCCGACTTGGCTACCGGGTTCACGAGGTTCCCATCCGCTATTACGCGCGGAGTCGCGAGCAGGGAAAAAAACTCACCTGGCGGGACGGCGTCCGCGCCCTGCTGACCCTGGCCCGCCTTCGGCTGGCGTCCCGCCGCGAACTGTTCGGCTCGGAGTTCGACATTGGCCGCCACCGGCAGCGGCAGTCGCTGCTGCTCGGCAGGCATCCCCTGCTCGAGCGCGATCAGGAGAGGTGACGCGGCTGTCAGGCCCTGAACAGGCCAGCCCGGGGTCGGTCACGCGCGGCCACGGGCGCCTCGAGGCCTGGCTGGCGGAGCAGCGCCGGCGAAAGGCCGAATCCCTGATTCCAGCCAGCCTGCGCGGCGGCGCGGTGCTTGACATCGGCTGCGGTTCATGGCCGCTGTTCCTCCTCGGTACCGAATTCGCCGAAAGGTACGGAATCGATCGAATACCGCGCCGCCCGGGGGGTGACCTCGAAGGTCGCGGAATCAGGCTCATCGATCACGACGTGCAGCGCGATCCCCGCCTTCCCTTCGCAGCAGAACGCTTTGCCGTGGTCACCATGCTCGCGGTCTTCGAGCATGTCGAGCCGGGGCCGCTCACCGACCTGCTGCGAGAGGTGCGCCGGGTGCTGGTCCCCGGTGGCCTCTACGTGTTCACCACGCCGGCCGCCTGGACCGGGGGAATCCTGACAGCCCTGGCTCGCCTTGGACTGGTGAGCCGGGAGGAGATCGACGAGCACAAGGGAAGTTACCGGCATAGGGAGATCCGCACGGTGCTTCGCGAGGCCGGCTTCGCCCCGCCGGGCACTCGGATGGGCTATTTCGAAGCGTTCATGAACACCTGGGG
>JRHI01001989.1_pt1 | contig 15299 bp, 9 predicted proteins | sample 215371 | NCBI WGS metagenome assembly JRHI01 (sample SAMN02929681, study PRJNA255918) | sediment metagenome | biome: cave system; feature: Ice Cave; material: Sediment; isolation source: sediment from deep within a dark volcanic ice cave with no known source of... ...
CTGTTAACTTATGACACGAACCATTGGGACAGGAGACTAGAATGTTCTGCGCATCAGGTCCGTAAGACCAGAGTTCGTTCTGGTCGGTCTTGCGAGTGCCGTGAACCCGTAAGATCGGATTAAATGTGCCGTACTGAAACCAACGGATAAATAGTTCTCGATAGGCTGGATCGTCGGGGTCACCGAAGACGAAGCCGCCAATGTCAGTGGTCCAATACGGAATGCCGGACAGAGCGAAGTTTAAGCCGGCAGGAATTTGGCGCCGGTAACTGAGCCAGTCGGAATTGATATCGCCCGACCAGGCCGTGACGCCGTATCGTTGCGAGCCTGCAAAGGCAGAGCGCGACAATATGTAAACGCGTTTTTTGTCTGATGCTCTGCGCTGCCCGTCGTACACCGCACCAGTCGTCAGCATGGGATACAGATTGACATAGCGATCGCCGCTCCCCGCCGCCAGATCGTGCCCGAGCTGAATGTTTTCTTCCTGGCCTTCGGTCTCCGGTTCCGTTGTGTCCATCCACCAGGCATCCAGGCCGATGCTGAACAGCCCTTTATTAATCTGGTCCCAATAGAATTTACGAGCCTCCGCACTGGTCGCGTCGTAAACGGCCATTGCATCGGTGTGATAAGGCGGCCTCGCGAACTTAAACTTGTCGATGAACCATCCCTGCTTGTCCATGAAGTCGTAGTTGTCGGAGCCTGGCTCGAAGAAGGGCCAGATCGAGATCATCAGGTGGAAGTTCTCGCGATGCAGTTCGTCCACCATGCCTTTGGGATCGGGATAGTTTTTATTGAAGATAAACTCCCCCTTGTGGTTCCACCAAAACCAATCCTGCACGATGTTGTCGGCGGGAATGTGCAGCTCGCGATATTTGCGGGCGACACCCAGAATCTCGTCCTGTGATTTGTAGCGGTTCTTACACTGCCAGAAGCCGTAGGCCCACTTGCCGAGCATGGGTGCCTGCCCCGTAAGTTCGCGGTAGCTGCCGATGACTTTATCGCGATCGGGGCCATAAAAAAAATAGTAGTCGATGATGTCGGCAACTTCAGAGCTGATGTAAAGATAATTTGCGAAGCGGTTGTTGAATCGGCTTCGGGAATCGTTGTTCCAGAAAATTCCGTAGCCATTGCTCGACACGAGAAAAGGCACGGCGATGTTGCTGTTGTCGTGCGAGATATCGACGGACTCACCGCGATAGTTCCAAACGCCGGATTGGTGCTGGCCGAGTCCGTATAGGCCTTCGTGTGAGCCGTAGATGTTAATAAACGATTCGGCGCGATAGGTGTCCTCGCCATTTACTTTTACCGGCGTCAGACTTCTGGTCGCCTCCTGTACGAGCGGCTTGTCCGCTACATCCCGATAGGTAATCGCGGCATCCTTGCGAGTGACAACAACTTTCAACTGCGAGGTGGTCACCGTTACCTCCTCGTCGTTGGTTTGCAGGGCAAACTTCGAGGCGGGCCAACTCGTCTTAACAATAACGGGGTCGGAACGGAGCGGCGGGAAAGAAGAAGTCGGAGAGTAGAGCACGTGGATGATCGCGTCCGAGCATACCTGCAGCCGAAGACTCCCGGACCTCATGGTGAAAATCACTCCGTCACTTTGTGGCTGGATTGCAACCACAGGGTTCAGCGGTGTCCATTGCGCAATCGCCGGTGGCACCAGGCCGCACACCAGGAGAAACGACAGGAAGGCACAAGTAAATAAGGTTCTGTCTCGCATTACTCTGCCTCGCATTACAAAGACCTCGGAGAAGTCAGTTCGTGGGAGCGCATGCTTGCAAAACGAAGACAGCGCTAAAAAGATATCACGGCAGACCCGGGCGCGCTGGCCACGCGACCTTGCACCAGATGGAATCGATTCCGGAAGATTGCGATGACATCGTAGCCGTAGACCTTGTCACTCTGATATGTATTGCGATCGAATGTTCTGAGTAGACCAGGCCGTGTATCATCGCCCCATGGACGGCAACTTGGTCGCGGTGACAGCCTTCATTCTTGCTGGCGGCAGGAGCACGCGCATGGGGACGGACAAGGCCTTGGTGTCATTGAACGGCCAGTCGTTGTTGGAGCGCATGTTAAATGTAGGTCAGTCCGTCACTCGTAATGTACGCATCATAGGCGACGCCCAAAAGTTTTCGCAATTTGCCCTCACTGTGGAAGACGTATTTCGGGACTGCGGCCCGCTGGGAGGAATCCATGCCGGCTTGCGGGCTTCGTCCACCGAACTCAACCTGATTCTCGCGGTTGACTTACCCTTTGTTTCGCCAGCGCTATTGCAGTACCTGATTACGCGGGCGCAGGATGCTGTGGGCGCAAGTGCCATCGTGCCGCACGTTGCCGGTGGATGGCAGCCATTGTGTGCCGTTTACCGGCGGCAATTCGCCGACGCAGCCGAGACTGCTCTCCGTTCGGGACGCTACAAGATCGACGAGCTGTTTGACGTGGTGAAGACCCAACGGGTCGAGGAAGCAGAACTCGCGGGCGCAGGCTTTTCGCCGGAAATATTTCGAAATCTCAACACCAGAGAAGAAGTGGAAGCCGCCACCGAAAAGCTGCAGGTTTCAAGCGACTCGCGGCCGCCCGACGACTTACGCCCCCGACAGCCTTACATCGAGTTTAAAGACGTCTGCAAGGCCTTTGGCGACAATGTTGTGCTTAACCATGTCAGTTTCGATGTGCTTCCGAGTGAAACCGTTTGCATCCTCGGCCGCAGCGGAGTGGGTAAATCCGTCGCGTTGCATCACATCATGGGTTTTCTCAAGCCGGACTCCGGCCGCCTAATCGTCGCCGGTAAAGACATTACCGATTATTCCGAACCGGAAATGGAATCGATCCGCAAGAAAGTTACCATGGTCTTTCAGAACGGCGCGCTCTTCGATTCCCTCACAGTGGGAGAGAACGTCGCATTCCCCTTGCGCGAGTCCAGAGACCTAAATGAAGAGCAGATCTACCAGATTGTGGACGGATTGCTGCAGATGGTGGGCGTGCAGGAGATGCGCGATCTGCTTCCCTCCGACCTTTCCACCGGGATGAGGCGGTCTGTCGCCATCGCGCGGGCATTGGCCGCGCGGCCGGAATGCGTTCTGTACGACGAGCCCACCACCATGGTCGATCCGCTGATGGCACAACTGCTCGGCGACCTCATCAAGCGCCTTAAGATTCAACTGAACCTGACCAGCATCGTCGTCACTCATGACATGCGTCTGGCCAAGAAGCTGTCCGACCGGATTGTCTTTCTCCACGAAGGCAAGGCGATCTTCTTCGGTACCTCCGCGGAGATGGAAAAGGCGCCCGAGCCAATCATCCACGAATTCCTGGAACTCGACGAATTAAAGCTGGAGGTGTGAGGCGGTTGGGCACATGGGATGTCCACACCTAAGATATCCACACCCCGGAGTCGAAACCCTAAAATCCTTGCCGCACCAACTCTTTCACGGTCAGCGGACTCCCCGCGGTTTGACCCTTAGTCATTTTTTCCACGTATTTCGCGATCAGATCGGCTTCCAGGTTGATGGGATCGCCCGGCTTCAATGAACCCAGGTTGGTCATCTCCACGGTGTGCGGAATTACTGCAATCGTGCACCGTCGTCCCTCCAGCCGGGCCACCGTCAGGCTGATACCCTCGATCGAGATTGATCCCTTGTAAACGGTGTACTTCTCCACCAACGGAGGCAGATCGATATGCAGCCACCAGTTCTCGGAATCGGCAATCCGATCCAGCGCGATGAAATTGCCGACACCATCCACGTGGCCTTGAACAATGTGGCCGCCGAAGCGCCCATCCGCTTTCATGGGAAGCTCGAGGTTTACCATTGCGCCCTCGTGCATCCGTGAAAACGATGTGCGCTTCCAAGTCTCGGGCGCCAAGTCGGCACTAAACGATCCAGTCTGGATGTCAAGGGCGGTAAGGCAGACTCCACTTACGGCCACGCTGTCGCCAGGTTTCAATTCCTTCGGCGAATGCTCGGCGGTTATCGTGATGCGGCGATCTTCGCCGCGCTGTTCAATACGCCTGACCTGCCCGACCTCTTCGATAATGCCTGTAAACATTGGGGCTCCGAACGACCACAACATCATAAATCCAACACTGAGATGTAAAGTCAGGGAGAAACATTTCCCGGAGTCGTATTTCTCTGTGACTTAGTGTCCCGCGGCGAGAAAATGTCACTCTTTGTACGGATCACGCACATACCCTTCTACCGCGAAATCCTCGCCAAAGCGGTGCAAGCGCACCGACCGTACCTGCGCGGCTTCGCTCATGCCGGGGAAGCCGGCGCCCGCTGCGAAGGAAATCGAGCCAGTGCCCGCGAGAATCTTCGGCGCGTAATATAGAAAGACTTTATCCACCACGGAGGAGGCGAGCGCCGTCCAGTTCACCGTGGCCCCGCCTTCGATCATTGCGCTGATAATTTCGAGTTCGCCCAAGCGGCGGAAAATTGCGGGCATGTCGGGGCGTCCATCCGGCATTCTGTCAGCAATATGTTCGACTCGAACGCCGCGTTCTTCGAGTTGCGCTTTCTTGTTTTCGTCAGCGCTCGAGCAAAAGACCAGAACATCGCTCGGGCTTGCAGTCGCAACGGGGGGTGCGACGCTTTGAACCAGGCGTGATTCCAAAGGCAGTCGCAGGCGTGAGTCCAGAATCACGCGCAGCAGTGGACGGCGCCGTGGACGTCCACTGCGGTCAGTGAGCAGAGGATCGTCGGCCAGGATCGTGCCCACACCTACAAGGAGCGCATCGTGCTGGTGGCGCAATTCCTGAACATGGGCGCGCGCGAGGTCGCTGGTTATCCACCCTCCAGAGGGAGCTCCATCCGCTTCGCGCAACGCTTCCGCAGGCGGAGGTGCGATCTTTCCGTCCAGCGTCATAGCGGCTTTCAGCGTCACCAGCGGCGTGCCGTGGCGGATATATTTCGCAAAACTCTCATTGAGCCGCCGGGCCTGGTCTTCCAGTAGTCCCGCCTCGATTTGCACGCCTGCGACCCGTAGCCGCTCGAAGCCGCGACCGCTGACAGCTGGATTCGGATCCTGCATCGAAGCCACTACTCGGCGAATTCCCGCGGTAATGACGGCTTCAGCGCAAGGAGCCGTGCGTCCCTGATGCGAGCAGGGCTCAAGGTTGATGTAGAGTGTTCCGCCATTAGCTCTTGCGCCAGCGTGCTCGAGGGCGCGGACTTCGGCATGCTTCACACCGTCGTAGGTGTGGGTCCCAGTGCCAACAATGTTGCCGCCCGTGTCCACCACCACGGCACCCACATGAGGATTAGGGGAGGTAAGCCCAATACCTTGCTTCGCAAGGTCGAGAGCTTGTTGCAAAAAATGTTCGTCAGTAATTTGGTCGGACATGGAGATCGACAGCTACCCGTCGCAGTCTGATAGACGAGAGACTAACGCGAGATCGACGCTCGACGCTCATAACATGGCGCGAACTCACTCGAACAGCGAATCCACAAATTCTTTTGGATCGAACGGCAGCAGGTCGCCCTGTTTTTCGCCCACGCCCACGAATCGCACCGGCAAACCCAGTTCGCGTGAAATCGCTACTACTACGCCGCCCTTTGCGGTTCCATCAAGTTTGGTTAGCACGATCCCGGTGACGCCGGCGGACTCCGTGAACATCCGCGCCTGTTGCAATCCATTCTGCCCGGTGGTTGCGTCCATCACCAGCAGGGTCTCGTGCGGCGCACCGGGGATGATCCGTTGCGCGGTACGGCGCATTTTGTCCAGTTCCGACATGAGATTCGTCTTGGTGTGCAGACGGCCTGCGGTGTCGACGATAACGTAATCGCTTTTGCGCGCGGTCGCAGCCTGCAGAGCGTCAAACAACACCGCGGCGGGGTCTCCGCCCGGCTTGGTCTTAATGACTTCAGTGCCCGTTCGCTGGCCCCAGATTTCCAGTTGATCAATCGCAGCGGCGCGGAATGTGTCGGCCGCACATAGAAGAACACTTTTCCCCTGCGCTCGAAAGACCTGGGACAGCTTTCCGATGGTGGTAGTCTTGCCAGTTCCGTTCACTCCCACCACGAGGATGACCTCGGGCGTACCATTAACTTGCTTCAACGGACGCTGGTTTGTACTGTTCAAGATAGCCAGTAGTTCTTCCTTCAGCAGCCGCTTCAACTCCTGCACATCCTTAATCTGCTTGCGGTCCGCTTTGTCGCGTAATTTTCCGAGGACCTCTTGCGTGGTGGCGCTGCCCAGATCAGCGCCGATCAGCGTAGCTTCGAGATCGTCCAGGGTACTACGGTCAATTTCCTTACCCAGCGAAACGACTTCCTCGATGCGCTCGGCCAGATTCTCACGCGTGCGCGTGACCGCCTGCTTCATGCGATCAAGGAATCCGGTCTTCTTTTCTTCTTCCAGACTGCCGAATAAAGTTTGAATCATAAAAAGGTGGAATCACTATTATAGCGGTGAGGGAAGAATCGAAGCAGCTGTAACCTGGCCCTTGGACAACTAAACGCGGGCTTTTTCGAGGGGTGCAGGGGTGGCGGAAGGTGGTTTAGCGGGGAGAAGCGCCGGATCGGCCGCGACAGGCGTGGTTACGTTTGCGGCTGCGGCAGCCACTACTGGTCTCCTGATAGAAAAGCGTTGGATCCGGATGTCTCCGCGTCGGTACACTGCCATCAGCGCGGCGACACAAGCGGGATCAAGGCGCTTGCCCGCGAGGTTCTGAATGATCTTTAACGCATCCTCGGGCGCGTGCGCCTGCTGGTAAGGGCGGTTTGTCGTCAGCGCGTCGAATGTGTCGCCCACGGCGATTACCCGCGCCAGCAGGGGTATCTGGTCGCCCTCGAGTCCGTAGGGATATCCCCGGCCGTCGAGAGCTTCATGGTGCAGTTCGATGCCTGGCAGCATTTCCGCCAGCTGCGTGACGGGCCGCAAAATGTTCGCGCCCTTAGTGGTGTGCGTTTTCATCACTTCGAATTCTTCGGCGGTGAGCGCTCCGGGTTTCTTAAGGATATGATCTTCGATGCCGATCTTGCCCACGTCGTGGAGCTGAGCGGAGATCTGCAGCGTCTCCATGAACGGAGCGGGCAGGTTCATCTCCTTTGCAACCATCAGCGAATAGCGCGTGACCCGGTCGGAATGGCCCCGCGTGTACGGATCTTTTTCGTCGACCGCTCCGGCCAGCATCTGGATCGATCCCATGAACAGGGCGCGGTTCTCTTCGGCCGCGCGTTTCAGATCCTCGACGAAGTGTTCAAGCTCCTTGGACATCGTATTGAAGGTTTCCGCGAGTTCCCCGATCTCGGTGCGGCTACGCAGATGAACGCGTTGGGAGAAATCCCCTCGGGCGATGGCCCGGCTGAACTGGGTGAGTACTTCCAGAGGATTTGTTATTCTCCGCGCGGCAAAAATGCTGACGCCGATGCTCAGAAATACCGCTAGCAGCGCCAGCAGACGGCCTGTCCGTTGCATTTCGTAGACTCCGCGATAGGCGTCGCGACGCGGCTTTTGCACGACCACCGCCCAGTCCAGCGCCGTCACCGGGCTGTATGTGCCGAGCATCTCCACATTATCTTTGCCATTGCTGACGGTAAATTCCTTGGTAGCGGCGAGTTGCGCTTTGTTGCCTCCGTCAACGAAGTTGCGGACGATCTCCAGTTTCTTCATGTCCTGGCCCGTGGCATACTCCGCATTGGCTGCGGCAACCAGCCGTCCCTGGGCATCGACGACGTATGGTGTCAGGCCGCCGCCGCTCACCTCCTTCAGACGACGAATCAGGAATTGCAGATCTACCACTGAGGCAATCATTCCCAGAAAGCGCGAGCCGTACATTACCGAAGCGCTTACCACGAATACGGTGCGGCCGGATTTTCCTTCGCCAACCACCAGTGCCTGTCCATTGTAAACCCGGCCATCACGAGTTGCGGCATAAGCGCGTTCGAGCTCGCGCTGAAGAAACACGTCCGGAGCGATGCGACCAGCGGAAATACCTCTAGCGTCAGAATTCAACAAAGTCGCATAGGCGAGTTCATCGGAAGAAGAGACGAAATTTTCCAGCAGGGCGCGCAGTTCCGGAGCTTCAATGTTCTTTTCGCCGATGTCGCCGCCACTGGCAACCTGAATCGCCGAAGATAAGTTGGCGAGCATCATTCGCAGAGAGCGCTCGTGCAGCGAAAGATCGTCCGCCAGCGAGCGCGTCACCGTATTCTGCAACAGCATTTCGTTGGTTTTGAGACGATCCCCGTTGATGGCTTCCACTTGCGCTGAGTAGAAATACATCGGGATGATGCTGATGACCAGAAGCACACCGAGGATTACATACAGAATCGGAATGCGCGCGGGGCTGAGTGCCTTGAAGGACAAAGTTTTCCCTTCGCTCAATGTGTAGGCGCCGTCGGCGAAGTAGCGGCGAAATTCAAGTCTTCACTAAAATTCTAATAGCTAAAGCCCCTGCTACAGTGATCCCCGCCCTTTGCGGCGATTACCGAAGTACTCTCCAAAGTTGCAATCGATAGCCCGTTTGGCAGATCGATTGGGTCCATAGGAGTTTAGTGTTCGGGGCAAGAGGCGCGGAATGGGTCCAGCGGGTATTTGCCAGAAATTTGGAGGAAGATCGGGTACGAGGGAGCGGATATAGGTTGGGAAGCTCGACTTGCGTTGCTCTAAATTGTTAAACTTTGCGCGATCCACTCCAATCCTCGCCTTTGGATTGTGGAGCGCGGTTCATGGCTTCCACCAACAGGCGGCGTAGCCGGTAACGGCTTTCCAGATCGGTATTGACAATCTCAAATCCCACTTCGTTTACGCGCGCGCGCCGCAGCAAGACGTGAGCGCGAATTTTCGAACGCATGCCTACCGAAATTTCCAAATCCGCCTCGCTGCCGATGCGCAGGTTGTCTTCCTTGGTGCCCATCCCGCCGCCTAAACTCAACTCGCGGATCTGAATTCGCGATTTCCCCCATGAACTCCCAATGGTGGCCGACACCGTGCGCGAAAGCACCATGCGCTCGTAACGGCGCTGCCTCACCCATGGACAGGCGGGAGCCATATCCAGCGGCGCGATCGCCAGTTCTCCGGGCTCAAGGCCGCTGTCGGCAAGAATTTGTGTGCTGTAGCGGGGATCGGTTTTCGACAATGCCTGCGCGGCTGCGATCCGCAATTCCCGGTGATGCACCCAGCCGAAGGTTTTCTTGGCTTCTACGATTTCACGCAGCGTAGTCACAGCTTCCGCATCTTTCAGGCGACCCAGGGACTCGATGGCCTTGAGCTGCACAAACGGGGATCGTGAAGCGGTCTCCCCCGAACGCGCCATGGCGATCAGCGGCGGTGTTGCTGTCATGTCGCCGCTCATGCCGATTTCATCCACGGCCTCGGGCAGAACCACGGGATCCAGCACCTCCGCCAGTTCGAGCAAGGTGCGTCCGCGATCGGGTGCGGCGCCATAGGCAATTTCTCGCACCACTATGTCGTGATAGAAGCGGTTCCATTCGGGCAGGCGGATGGGGAGCAATTCCAGCAGTGTTCCAACATCCAGCCGGCTAATCAGTCCTACGACCGCAGAGGCTTGACGGGATTGGCCAGTCCGCAATATCTCTCTCAGTTGCGCCAACGCGGGGGATCCTAACTCTTTGACCAGTTCGATCATGCGATCGCATTCATCGCGCCGCATGCAGCGGAAAAAGCGGTCTGCGAGATGTTCAGCCCCGGTCAGGCAAGTTCGGCGCAGTACAGCCAGCAAGTCTTTCGGGATGGAATCGCAGTGCAGCGCCTCCTCGATAAATTCCGGCAAACGATTTTCCACGCCGACGCGGGGCCGCAGGTCGTTGGCCATTACGGGACGGTGCTTGCCGACCATTTCCATGCCGCTGCAAACTTCGTTGACGGCAGCGTAATTCTTCGAAGAACTTGCTTCCTGGCTAAGGCGCACGAACGCGGCGCTCAACAGGCTTTGCATCTCCTGATCTTTTTCCGCGCTCAACTGTTCGCTCAGTTTGCGAATCGCCGCGCCCATCGACTCTCCGCCCAATCGGGAATAAAGGTCCGCCAGCTGGCTCAGGCCGATGGCAGTCCGGCGGCGGGGCTCGATATCTTTTGCGCCCAGGCAGCTGTAGTAATTTTTCAGGATTTCCGCTGCTGTCTGTTTGTCCTCCCGGTCGAGCAACACTTCCACGAACTGGCGTAAATTTCGCGGGGGCACGCAGGAGGCCTCGTGCGAAAGCAGTACACTTTTTTTCCCTGACTCGGGAACCTCCGACCAGAACATACGATCCAGAATGTCGGCGTGGGACTCCACCAGCATTCCGGCCTTGCTCATTTTGTCTTCCTGCAGCTTCAAAATCTGGCGCAGAGAGTCCATCTGCCGGCTCATGTGCTCCATCATCTGGTGCACGGCATTCACCTTGACTTCGCCCTTCTGATAACGTTCCAAGGCAAACCGGATCGCCATGTGTTCGGCGGCCTTCATGAGGAGTGGGGCATCCTGCTGCTCGCTGGTCGCCTTTGCTGCGAGCGTTCCCAGCAGTTGCTGCAAATTCAGTCGCGTGTTGGGGTCAGTGTCGCCAATTTCCTTCTGCAGACTCTTTTGATCGATATTCGGGTCGCTTTGCACCTGGCCAAACCGAGTGAGCAGCCGGATCGCCTGGATCACCTCGGCTTCCTGCAACGGAACCACTCCGCCCGTCCATGCCGGAGCAGTGGCTGCTCCCGCGCCTGCGCTGCCGCTTGCCTTCACTGGTGCACCACCGAGCGGAACATTGGGGACGCTTCCGAAGGGAACGACCGGCCCGGTGGCAGCCGGAGCGCCCCCGGCAGCGTTTGCGCCTTCAGCCGCAGCAATCAGCTGGAGCAGTTTCTGGGGATCATTCAACCACTGCTTGAACTCAGGCCCCAGCGTTTGGGCCGCGATCTGGGCCGCGATGCTTACGTCCCCCGTCAAGGGATCGGCCGCCACAAACTTCACTTCATTAATTCGGATCGTGCTGCCCGGCCTGTTCGAGCCGAGCGCCTCTTTAATCTGTTTGGTTACGTCCTGAGCCTTGGACCCCGCCAGAGTGAATGCGCGCACTAGGCGAGTGAAGTCTTCGATGGTGACTTCCTTGGAGAAGTGCAAGCTTGCCAGCCCGGCCGCGCTAAGAAGTTGGGCGAAGCTGCGCTCCGAATTACCCGTTTCCAGCGGAATTCCATCCAGCAATAACTTGTTGTCGGTAACCCCCAGCAGGAAGCCGCTGTCGCCGGCCTTGGGCAGCCCTTGTTGCAATTCGTTCCAGGCGATTTCAAACTGATGCTCGGTGCGTTTGTGATCAAAGCCATACATCCGCGCGTACTTGATCAGGATGTTGAGGCTGTGAACAAAGGCGCGGGCTGAGGCCGCCCGAGTCTCTTGCGATGTATTCGTGACAGAGATAAAGAACTCCTTAAACCGGCAGCTCTGAGGCTCAAGATTAAGGCAAGGGGTAAGCCCCCGCACGTTACGGAGGTAATAGCTTCGTGACCGTACCGTAGCGCTCAGGGCACGTTCTGAATTAACGGTATACGTTGCGCAGACCGAATTGCAGACCGAATCGACCGGTTTGAGATGCTTTCGGTGGCCAGAGATAATTGTCAACAGCTTGTCGATGATTGCCGCTTTTCCTTCCCCCGCAGTATGATGAGCGCATGGGGTTTTCTGAGACGATCTTCCTCTTCTTTCTGGCCCTGATCATCTTCGGGCCCAAGAAGTTGCCCGAGATCGCCCGCCAGGTAGGACGCGCACTCAACGAGTTCAGGCGTGCCTCCAACGAGTTCAAGGCCCAGATCGAGCAGGAGATCTCGCATCTGGAACGCCAAGAAACGCAAGAAGATACGCAAACGGTTCTTCCACCTAGCAATGCTCCCCTCGGCACCGCCAGTCGTAGCCTGGGCTTGACGGCCGGTGACTCACCTCAGCCTGAGCCACCTGCGACATTGGCTGCTCCCGCTGGAGACGCCGCCGAGAACGCGAATGCGGAACAGGGTATGCGCGCCACGGAAGCTATTTCTGCCGAAGACACGGTAACTACGAGCTCCTCTTCGCGGGAGTCTCATGCCTAGAATTATGGCCGAGGGCCCCACCGACGAACGTGAACCCGAGGGTCTGCCCGCCATGGGATTTCTCGATCACCTTGAGGAACTGCGCAAACGCCTCATTTATTGCATCATCTCAGTGGCAGTCGGCTTCTTCGCCTGCTGGGGTTATCGCGAACAGATTTACGCGATCATGCAGAAGCCCATCATGGATGCGCTGAAATCCAATGGGTTGACTGACAAACTCGTCTATCTGAATCCCACCGAGCCTTTCAATCTTTACTTGAAGATCTCCGCTCTGGCGGGGCTATTTTTGACTTCGCCGTTCATTCTGTACCAGGTCTGGATGTTCATCTCGCCCGGCCTCTATCGCAATGAGAAGCGCTATGTAATTCCCTTCATGAGTTCGACCATCGCGCTGTTCAGTGCGGGCGGCTACTTCGGATACAAGATCGTTTACCCGCAGGCGTTGACTTTTCTGATCGAATTCGGCAAGCAGTTCCAGCCGATGATCACCATCGGGGAGTACACGCAACTGTTCCTCAGCATCATTCTGGGCATGGGCCTGATTTTCGAAATGCCGGTACTGGTTTTCTTTTTGGCGCTTATGGGTATCATCAGCGCCGGTTTCATGTTAAAGAATTTCCGTTATTCCATTCTGGTCATTTTTATTATTGCGGCCATCATTACGCCGACTACCGATATCCTTAACATGTGCATTTTTGCGGCGCCTATGATTGCCCTGTACGGCCTCAGCATCGGTGTAGCTTGGTTAGTCCATCCCAAGCAACGCCTGGCACGGAAAGAAAAGCAGGCGAAGTAAAAAGCGGCTGTCAACACGCGCCTGTCCGTAAAAACGGTATCTCTGGAGCAGCGAGAGTCGAGCGGCATCACCGCAGAAGGAATGGTTTCCAGGTGAGGAAGAGATCTTCATTACTACTCCTGTCTTGGGGGCTGGCACTCATCCTGCTCTCCTGCGATCGCGACAAGCAGGCTGCCCAGGCCAAAGGGCAGAATCCTCCGGCAAGTGTTGCCTCCGCCTCGACGCTTCCAACGTTGGCACTCCCACCTGACGCCGGTCCGCCACCTGCATTTGATGGCAATCGCGCCCTCCAATATGTGAAAGACGTCGTTGCGTTCGGCCCCCGCCCGGTCGGCAGCGCCAATCACCAAAAGGTCGAGGACTACATCGTCTCGCATTTGAAAGGGGACACGGTCGAAGAGGACACGTTCACCGCGAATACTCCCGAAGGCAAATTTCCAGTGCGCAACATCATTGCAAAGTTTTCAGGCACGAAAGATGGCATCATCGTGATCGCCAGTCATTACGACACGAACTACCCGCTTCGCAATACCTCGTTCGTTGGCGCGAACGACGGCGGATCTTCAAGCGCGCTGCTTCTTGAGATTGCGAATCAGCTTCGCGGGAAACAGCGAGACGGCTACAGCGTCTGGCTGGTGTGGGACGATGCGGAAGAATCCATAAAGCCTGACACCGAGGTCCCCTTTGAGAGTGACAGCCTATACGGCATCCGTCACCTGGCGGAAAAGTGGCAGGCCGACGGAACTTTACGAAAGATCAAGGCGTTCCTGCTTGCGGACATGATCGGGGATTCCGATCTCAACCTCGAGCGCGATCTGAATTCAACTCCCTGGCTTGAAAGCGTGATTTACGAGGGCGCGACTCGTTTGGGATATCAGTCGCACGTTTTCGGCCATACCACCCAGATCACCGACGATCACATTCCGTTCAAAGAGCGCGGAGTGCCGTGTGCGGATCTGATCGACTTTAGTTATGGCTATAACAACGTCTTCTGGCATACGCCGCAGGATACCGTCGACAAACTTAGTCCCAAGAGCCTGGAAATTGTTGGCACGGTGATTCTGGAAACAATCCGTATCCTCGATAGAATGGACTCGCTTCCACCCCAGTAGTCTTTCCTCCTCGGGCGTTTGCGCCCAGCCCTTTTGCTCTTTTTTACGTTTTCATTTCTAATCCCCGGATATGCGAACCGCGAAATCGCTGTGGTTAATCCTCACCGTCAGCCTTATCTGTCTCGCAGCTACCCCTTCCGCCACTGACAATGCAGGCCGGTTGATTCAGATCGCGCTCGAACCTTCCCCGCTCGAAAGCAACTTGCGCCATCTGACCGACGAGATAGGCGGCCGCGTGCCTGGCACTCCGGCCATGCAACGGGCGGTGGAGTGGGGAGAGCAAGCATTCCGTGCCGCTGGTGCCGACAGCGTCCATACCGAAGAATTCACCATCCCACATTCATGGTCCGAGGGCGCGACCGAACTGAACGTTACTGCCACAGGCACGGCGGTCGATCCCAAGCCTTCCCAAATTCCCACGGTTGAATTCCGTGTCCGCGCCGTCTCTATCGCGTGGGCTCCGGCTCTGCCGCCAGTAAAGCATGTGCCGGTGGCGGATGTAGGCGAAGGTACTGCCGAGGATTTTAAGAAAGCAGGCGATATTTCGGGCAAGCTTGTTCTGGTTCACACGGTGGTCCTAAAAACATGGGACGACTTGTTCGCAGAATATGCGAAAGCGCCGCCGGCGATCGACGCGGCAGTAAGAGGAAAAGCTAAGGCAGTGGCTTTTATTGCCACGCGCGATCACGACATACTGTACCGTCACACGAATTCGGTGGCGGGGGAAATCGACCGCCTTCCCATGGTGCTGGTGGCACGCGAGGACGGCGAGCGTATCGCCCGCCTGCTCGCTTCGGGACATCCGGTGTGGGCGGATCTTGCGATTCCTAATCAGGTCGGGGGCTCCATTAAGGCAGCCAATGTCATTGCGGAAATCAAAGGTGCGGAGAAGCCGGACGAGTTTGTTATTCTCGGCGCCCATCTGGACTCATGGGAACTGGGCACCGGCGCCCTCGACAACGGATGCAATGCGGCGCTGGTGGTCGATGCGCTGCGCACTATCAAAGCCTCCGGCTTGAGGCCGAAGCGTTCCATCCGATTTATTCTTTTCTCCGGTGAGGAGCAGGGACTAATTGGCTCCCGAGCCTACACGTTGTCGCATCGCAACGAACTCGACAAAGCTGCCGGGGTCATCATCTACGATGCGGGCTCCGGCAAAACTACAGGCTTCGTCGTGGGGGGACGTACCGACGTCCTTGCCACCACTAAGACATTGATAGCTCCGCTGAATCAGTTTGACGTCAAAGAACTGAAGCTCGACATGGAGTGGGGCACGGACCACTTCGATTTTATGCTCGAAGGGGTCCCGACCTTTATCGCTGACCAGGAAGAAGCGAATTACCTTGTGAACTATCATGCCGTCTCTGACACAT